>SAMEA3663260__coassemble_38_pt1 | contig 40676 bp, 42 predicted proteins | sample SAMEA3663260__metabat2_low_PE_022 | metagenome-assembled genome bin SAMEA3663260 (sample SAMEA3663260) | pig gut metagenome | biome: pig gut; feature: pig-associated habitat; material: faeces | place: China | collected 2013
CGTTTCGGTTATCGGCTGCTCAAGTACCTCTGCTCTGAGACCCACGACATTGGGATTGTTGAATTTTTTCTGTTCGGGAGCTTGTTTCTTTGCCATTTATAATAATTCCTTTCAGCGCTTGCCCTTTTTCTTTACTCCTGTTTCAAAATTCCTGCGGCATTTAGGGCAATGCGTAGCCTTGAACAGCCCAAGATAAACTACTTTACCGCAGTAGGGGCATTTACAAAACAGCGCAATTACAATAAAGGTCAGCACAAAGCATATCATCGACGCCAATGAAAAGTACACCGAAAAAGCCAAACCCTTGTCGGAAATAATAATTCCCGCCAGACCAAACAGCAAGCACAGCGCAAGCAGGAATTTCACAAGATTTCTCGCTTTGTCAAACTTCATCACAGCACCTCATCATGAAATATCGGTCATATCGAGATATAAATATCCGTTTTCGGCAATATGGTTTTTTCTGCCTGCAAGATCGTCGCCCAAAAGCAGATCAAACACCTGCGCCATACGCTCGGCATCCTCGGGCATGACCTTAATAAGTCTGCGGGTTTCGGGATTCATGGTGGTCATCCACATCATGTCCGGATCGTTTTCACCGAGGCCCTTGCTTCTGTTGATACTCGCCTTTGCGCCGTTAAGCGAGGCAACGATATCCGTCTTTTCTTTGTCGGAATAGGCAAAATAGGTCTTTCCCTTGCTCTCAATCTCATACAGAGGCGATTCGGCGATATAGACATAACCCTCGCGGATAAGAGTAGGAACAAGCCTGTAAATCATGGTAAGAATAAGCGTTCTTATCTGGAAACCGTCAACATCGGCGTCGGTGCAGATAATGATCTTATTCCAGCGCAGATTGTTGATATCAAAGGCATTCAGGTCCTTCTTACCCTTAGCCTGCACCTCAACTCCGCAGCCGAGGACCTTCAAAAGGTCGGTTATGACATCGCTTTTGAATATCCTGACATAATCGGCTTTGAGGCAGTTCAATATCTTGCCTCTGACGGGCATTATCCCCTGAAAATCAGCGTCACGGGAGAGCTTACAGGCGCCCAGTGCGGAATCGCCCTCGACAATGTAGATTTCGCGCTTTTCGGGGTCTTTGCTGCGGCAATCAACGAACTTCTGCACACGGTTTGCAATATCTATGCTGCCGGACAGCTTCTTTTTCATGCCAAGTCTTGTTTTCTCCGCCGCCTCACGGCTGCGCTTGTTAACAAGCACCTGCTCAGCTATTTTATCTGCTTCGGGTTTATTCTCAATGAAATAGACCTCAAGTCGTTCCTTGAAGAAGTCCGTCATCGCCTCCTGAATGAAGCGGTTTGTTATCGCCTTCTTGGTCTGGTTTTCATACGAGGTCTGCGTGGAAAAGCAGTTTGTGACAAGAATTAAGCAGTCGGACACATCCTGAAAGCTTATCTTACTTTCGTTCTTCTGATACTTGCCGATCTTCTTTATGTAGGCATCAATGGCATATACGAAGGCATTTCTCGTCGCCTTTTCGGGTGCTCCGCCATACTCGAGCCATGAAGAATTGTGATAGTATTCGGTCAAATTTACCTTATTGGAAAAGCAAAATGCAGCTGAGAGCTTAACCTTGTATTCGGGCTTGTCCTCACGGTCTCTGCCCTTGCGCTCTGCGCTGATAAAATACGGCGTTGTGAGCGGATTTTCAGCCGCTATCTCCTTGACATAGTCTAAAATGCCGTTTTCGTACACATAGTCCGTTACCTCGAACTTATTGCCGTTTTGATTTCGGAAACGGAAGGTTATGCCGGCATTCACGACAGCCTGACGGTGCAGGACATCCTTAAAAAACTCCTCGGGAATGTCAATATCCGTAAAGACCTCGAGATCGGGTCTCCATTTTATGGTCGTGCCGGTCTTCTTGCGGTCGGCAGGACTTATTGTAAGCTCCTGTCCCTTTTTGCCGATGACCTTGCCTTTTTTGAAATGAAGCTCGTATTTATTGCCGTCTCTCCATACGGTGACATCCATATATTCCGACGCATATTGCGTTGCACATGAGCCAAGGCCGTTTAGCCCGAGGGAGTATTCATAGTTTTCACCCTCGTTATTTGCGTACTTGCCGCCGGCATACAGCTCGCAGAAAACAAGCTCCCAGTTAAAACGCTTCTCATTTGCGTTCCAGTCAAGGGGACAGCCTCTGCCGAAGTCCTCGACCTCAATGGATTTATCGGCATAACGTGTCAGAGTTATATAATTGCCATAACCCTCTCTGGCCTCGTCTATTGAGTTTGACAGTATTTCAAACACGGCATGCTGACAACCGTCAAGACCGTCAGAGCCGAAGATTACGCCCGGACGCTTCCTTACTCTGTCCGCTCCCTTGAGCTGAGAAATGCTTTCATTACCGTATTGTGCGGTGGTTTTACTCATTTTCCAAAATTCCCCTAAAACAACATCTTGTGTTAAGAATCTAATTTTTCCCTTGATAACTTAGATTATTTAGTATATTATACATTTAACAAAAAATCAAGTACGGGCATAAAAACAGGGGCAGTGTGTTCCCTGCCCCCAAAGAATATAGGCAAAAAGTCCGAATGTCTTCATTATCGCTGTGATAAGAGCTTACATTCTGTCCGTTTATCTTTCTGTTCGGACACTTTTATTGCCTGTTTCTATTATAGCGCGAATTTTTTTATATAACCGTGGTAATATTTTGCCATAGTCGTTTAAAATGAGGACAGGCTGAATATAATAATGAGAAAAGGAGACTTTTCTCATGACTAAAAAAGAAGCAAAGGCACTCAAGGCAGAGTATAACAAGCGTGTTAAGGAAATGAAGGCTATACGCTCCCAGCTCCACTGCGCTTATGCAGCGTTTAACAGCGTGACCGATCCGGACATGATGGACGCCTGCATTTTTGAGATAAGCGCGCTTAAATCGCGCTACAATTATGCCGTTGCCAACATAAAAAATCTAAGTCAATAGGAGAAACATATGGACTATTTGAATCTCGCGATCTATGTCATTATCGGCGGTCTGCTGCTGTGGCTCATTATTAAAATTTTTGCAACTCCGATTAAATGGGCATTGAAGCTGCTTCTCAACGCAGTTCTGGGTTTCGTGATGCTTTTCGTTTTTAACTTTCTCGGAGGATTTATCGGGCTAAGTATCACCGTGGGCTGGCTCAGTGCGATAGTCGCCGGTGTGCTCGGCATACCGGGAATAATCCTGCTGCTTCTTATCGAAAACTTCTTCATCTGAATACATAGCAAAAGAGAGTGCTTCGGCACTCTCTTTTATCATTTAAGCAATTTCAATGCGTCGGAAATTTCGTCAAATTTCATGCTGTGCGACGCTTTGACCAGCACCGTATCGCCCTTTTCAATCAGCTCCGGCAGTCTGCTTATCAGTTGTGCGTTAGTATCAAAGTGCAGTGAGCTGATTTTTTCGGCGGCAGTACAGGTGTTTTTGGAAAGCTCGCCGACCGTAAGGAGCATATCTACGCCGTTATCCGAGGCATATTTGCCAACCTTGGCGTGAAGCTTCTCCTTATTCTCACCCATTTCAAGCATATCACCGAGAATGCAGACCTTGCGTCCATCGACTGATTTGAGGGAGTCAACTGCGCACATGACGGAATCGGGATTTGCGTTATAACAGTCATCAACGAGCGTTATAAAGCCCGTATCGCAGACATTTGCCCTGCGGCCTACCGTTTCATAGGCGGCTATACCGGCAGCTATCTGTGCATCGCTAAGCCCCATCTCCAAGCCGACCGCCGCGCCCTCCAATGCCGCATATACCATATGGCCGCCGTAGGACGGCACTTTGAGCGATATTCGTCTGCTGCCGCTTATGATGTCGCAGGAAAGCTCCGAGAGGCTGTCGCTGCGGATATTCTCCGCTCGGACGTCGGCATATTCGCCCGTGCCGTACAAGACCTTGCTTTGGCGGCAATTAAGTCCCGCAAGAAGATCATCGTCGGCATTCAAAAAAACGACTCCGTCATCGGAAATATAGTCGAGCATCTCGGTCTTTGCCTTCAAAACACCGTTTCTGTCATGCAAACGCTCAAGATGCGCATGACCTATAAGCGTATACAGCGCCATCGTGGGTCTTACCATCTTGGCAAGGCGGCTCATTTCGCCGAAATCGGATATGCCCATCTCAATGACCGCCGCCTCATGCTCCGGCTCAATTCTGAAAATTGTGAGCGGAACTCCAAGCTCGTTATTCAGATTTTTCTCTGTTTTAAGCACATTATAATTCTGTGAGAGCACCGACGCGATCATTTCCTTTGCGGTGGTCTTACCGACGCTGCCGGCTATGCCGATTACGGGAATGTCAAAGCGTTTGCGATAGTTTTCCGCAAGGATTTTCAGTGCCGCGGCAACATCGGGAACGATGATAACCGTGCCGCTTATATCTTCGGGCAGTCTTTCTGCGATACAGCAAACCGCACCGAGCTCAAACGCTTTTCCCATATAGTCGTGGCCGTCTGCATGCTCACCCTTTAAGGCTGCAAACATATAGCCGTTTTCGACCTTGCGGCTGTCTATCGTAACACCGAGTATCTCACTGTCTGAATTCTTCGTACCGTGAAGCTCGCCGCATACTATTTCGGCGGCTTCCCTAACGCTCAGCCCTCTCATTTATCATACTTCTCCATCGAAACGGCAATTATCTTTTCGCAAAGCTCAGGGAAGCTCATGCCTATCTCCCTCGCCATCTGCGGCACAAGACTTGTAGGGGTCATGCCGGGAAGCGTGTTTGCCTCAAGGCAGTAGATCTCACCGTCTGTGTCATCCATGAGGAAGTCGGCACGGAAATATACATCTATCATGAGTGCCGTCGCAACGCGCTCAGCAAGGCGCTGAAGCCTGTCGGTATCCACTGCGCTTATCTGAGCCGGACATATCTCCTCGGTAAGTCCTGCCTGATACTTGTTTTTATAGTCATACCAACCGTTTTTGGGGATTATCTCAATGACCGGCATTGCTTTGCCGTCAAGAACTCCTACGGTAAATTCCCTACCCTTTACATATTTTTCAACCAAAACATGGGACTCGTATTTGAATGCGAAATCAAGTGCCGCATCGTATTCGTCACGGCTCCTGACGATGGATGTTCCGACACTCGAACCGCCGGAGCAGGGTTTTACCACACAGGGAAAGCCTACATCATCATACCTTTCGGTGTTTTTTTCAAGTACTATTCCTGTCGGAGTGGGTATGCCGTTTGCTCTGAACATTATCTTGGAAAGCTCCTTGTTCATTGCAATTGCACTGCCGAGGTAGCCGCTGCCGGTGTATTTTACGCCGTGCATATCGAGCGTTGCCTGAATCTTTCCGTCCTCGCCGTCCTGACCGTGGAGCGCAAGAAAGCAAATATCCGCCGCTCGGCATATCTCAGTGACATTTTTGCCAATTCTTGAACCGTCACCGTCGGCAAGCAGCTTCTCAACATCCGGAGTTTCCTCCTTGACGGAGTATTCTATATCCTGCTGCTCCTGCTCGAACAGCTCCTTGGGGTCGTTATATTCGCCTTCGTAACCGTAAAACAGGTCAACCAGCACGACCTTATGTCCCCTTTCGCGCAGTGCTCTTGCCGCATTAGTTCCGCTTGTGATGGAAACATCTCTTTCGCTCGACAGTCCGCCGCATATTACCGCTATATTCATAACGATACCTCCTAACTATAATTTTGAGTATACCACAGCACACCACCGAGAGCAAATATATATTTTTAAAAAAGTAGTGCACATGACATAGTATTATGTTATAATATCGATTTGTAATATGAAACAAGGATGATCAGTTATGAATTATATCGTGGTCGATTTGGAGTGGAATCAGGCAATGAGCTCCAAATCCTCCGTATTTAACAAGCTCCCTATTAAACTGCGCGGAGAAATAATTGAAATAGGCGCTGTCAAGCTCGACGAGAATATGCAGCCTGCCGACGAATTCACCATAGATGTTAAACCCGTGTACTTCAAGCGTATGCATTACAAGGTTAAAAAGCTTACCGGCTTTGACAAGGAGCGCCTTGCAAAGGGCTACAGCTTCCGTGACGCTTTCGAAAAGTTCCGTGAGTGGTGCGGTGAGGATGTCACCTTCCTCACATGGGGCTGCGATGACCGCGGTATTATGGAGCAAAACATTATTATTCACGACCTTGATTGGGATTGGATAGCCGATTGGATCAATTTGCAGCTTATATATAATATGCAGACCGACGGAGACAAAAATCAGAAATCGCTTGCAACTGCCATGGAGCATTTTAATATCGAGCAGACAAGAGTTGCTCACGATGCCCTCGGCGACGCATATAACACCGCATTGGTCTGCACAAAGCTCGACATTGCGCAGGGTCTTGCGCAATACGAGGATGCGTCAAGAATGCTCTCTCTGCACACACATAAGCAGCAATCCGGAGAAAACAAAGGTCCCGAACCGCTGGAGCATCTGGTTTTCCCCGGATATATCAGCAAATCGGAGGCTTTCGCCGACTCCGAGCTTATAACTCTCCCCTGTCCCGACTGCAGCAAGGAGCTTTCGTGCCAGCGTTGGATCAATCAGGGTGATCAGCGGTATATGAACATATACACCTGCCCCGATTGCGGCAGTTACCTGCTTCGGCTTAAATTCCGTAAGCACGAGGACAACACCTGGGCGGCAAACAGGCTTGTTTATAAGGCCGATGCCGATACGCTTGACTTTTACAGGAGCAAGGCCGCCCTTTCGCGCCGACGCGGCAGAGGCCATGCCACGAAGAAAAACAGACCTGCAAACAAGCAGTAAAAAACCGTGAGGAAATCCTCACGGTTTTTTCATTATAAACTCGGCACGGGTGTGGGTCTTGCGCTGTCGATAACGGTTTTTGCGTCGATAAGATTTTTAATCAGATTGGGCGAATGATACAGCCTGTAACCATCAAGGTTTATTCTGCCTTGGCGCATATAACCGTCATGAATCTGCACCCAATAATCCGCTGAGGCATCAACATTACAGAAAATGCGGAAGCCTGCATCGCGCATAGACTGATACTTTGCGCCCTGATATTCCTCAACTCCGGCAATATCCTCGCCAAAGGGATAAATCAGAACATCGGTATCGCCGACAATGGGCTGCACCTGCTCCTCCCACTTAGATACATCACTTGCAAGATTTGCGGCTGTGCAGCTGCCGTAACCGAAATGAGCATAGCTGTGGGATGCAATGACCCAGCCTTGCTTTTTTATTGCCTCGGAGACAGCCTTTGCTTGCTCAACCTCTTTGTTGTATTCCTCGGCGGACAGCTTGTTTTTCCAATCCGGATGTGTGTGATATCCAAATACTCCCTCATAACCGGTTACACCGAGGATGCCCCTTGCACCGCGATAGGAGAAATCAGGATACTTTTCTATGAAATCCTCAAGCAACGGGAGCACATCATAGCTGCCGGTCACAAGAGTGCCGTCTTTTTCGTAATACTCATTGGTGACCTTTCCATCCTTGCCGATGACCAGCTTATGCGCAAAGCCGTCGGACTTTTCATCGGCATAGCCGTCACCGTCGCCGTCGGTCATATACTTATAGTAGTTAACATCATCAACGGATAGCACAAAAGGCTTTTTGCCCTCGGGAAGGTAAATATCGCCCTGCTGATAAACCGTCTTCCCGTCTTCGGTTTTGACCTGCTTTATCATATCATGGATATCGACGAGCACATAGCCCCTTGTGTACATCTGCTCCATGATGGCGTTAAACTCGCTTATCGTCGTCATGTAAAGATTATAACCGTCGGTATCCTCATCACCGTCAAAAGCTCTGTCGGTATCGGCAATAAGGCTGTGGAAGAATATGTGCGGCACATGGGTCGTATCCTCCCAGCGAACGCAGCGGGATTTCATCGCTTCGAGCTCCTGCTTATATGCCGAGCAATCCTCGGCATTTTCATACGCCGCCTCATATTCGGCTACAAGTGCAAGGGCCTTATCATAGTCATATGACGCAGCGATCCTGTCGGTCTGCTTTTTTAGTCCGGAGGCTGTCTTGGGCAGTTGCTTGCCTGTAACCTTCGAGGTAACGGTTTTTCGTTCGGACACTAAAGGATCGGTATTCTGCTCGCCGCTGTCGCCCACTCCGCTGCATGAGCGAACACTGAAGGTCAGCGCAAGCATCATTACTGTTAGGATGGCAAAGCAAAACACGGCGACCTTTTTAGGTCCAAATATGTCCAATAATGCAGCCCAAAAGCGCTTCAGTTTCTGGGAAAAGCTTGTTTTCAGCCCATTCATCGTTCACTCAACCACCTTTTTATCTATATATTCTGTACAGTATATTAACACAGGCTATCTAAAATGAGCAATAGATTATTTAGAATAATTCACGGATTTTTGGCAAAATAAGCCCTTGCTTTTTCTGCGTCACACTTTATTTGCTCGCCGAGACTCGATATATCGTCAAATTTTCTCTCGTCACGCAGGAAGCTGAAAAACTCCACCCTTGCCTGTTTGTCATAAAGATTACCGTCAAAATCGAGAATGAAGCTCTCCACGCTGACGGCGCCGGCGTCACTCACGGTGGGTCTAACGCCGACATTGGTTACGGAGATATGCTCAGACCCGTCGTCAAGAATGACCTTTGCGGCGTAAACACCGTGTCGGGGAATTATAACCCCCTCGGGTATTTTCATATTTATAGTTGGAGTGCCCATTTTTGTGCCGAGATGGTAGCCTGAGCGAACAGTATCCGACAGCATATGCGGGTGTCCGAGATATTCGTTTGCCTTTTCAATCTCGCCGTTTTGAATGAGCTTGCGGATCTCGGTAGAGCTTACGACAATGCCGTCTCTGCACACGGGCTCGATAATATCGCAGCCTACGCCCTTTTCGGCACAATACTCCTTGAGTCGGGGTGCAGTGCCGAGTCCCTTGTAGCCAAAGCAAAAATCATGCCCGACAACGAGCCATGCTATATCAAGTTCATTGATAAGCTCATCGATAAATTCACGCCAATCCATGTGCATGACCTTTTGGTTGAAGTGAATGAAAACGACATTGTCGATGCCGAAGCAGCGATTAATAATATCCTTTCTGCCGATCGCGCTGTTTATAAGCGGAACCTCGGCGTTGAAAACAAGCGTATCGGGGTGAACATCGAAGGTAAGAACAGACGGCATAGCATCTATTTCCGCGGCACGCAGTTTTGTTTTGTCAAGAAGTGCGGCATGACCTATATGCACGCCGTCAAAGAAGCCCAGAGCCATCGCTCTTTTTCTATCTGTCATATCAAACCTCAAAGAAGCTTTTTATTGTCTTGAGTAAGTTATCCTTTACCTCGGCGAGCAGCAAAAACTCGCCGCTTTCGGAATACACCCTGTATGTGCCGTCGGCAGACTTTGTTTTTATTGTGTTTCCGTTGCGGAGCTTTTTTTCCTCAAACTCGTTAACGGTAAGATTGGGCTTATCGGCAAACAGCGTATCCACAGGAATTATAATGCCGTCAAGCCCGCCCAAATCGGCGGCAGCCTGAATCTGCTCCATAGTATGAGCCTGCGTTATGGAAAACACTCCGGCTTTTACCCGCCGTAAACTGCTCATACATCCGCCGCAGCCGAGTTTATCGCCGATATCGCTGCACAGTGTTCTGATATAAGTACCTTTAGAGCAATGTATATCAAGAATATAATCGCACTTATCTTCGCCTACAAGCTCAAGCTTGCTAATGGTTACTTTGCGCGGACTGCGTTCAACGATCTCGCCCCGTCTTGCAAGCTCATACAGCTTTTTTCCGTTTATCTTTATAGCCGAGTACATGGGCGGTATCTGGCTTATCTCGCCGAGAAATCCATTTGCCGCGGCGATAAGCTCGTCCTTTGACGGAAGAGTCTCACAGGTATTCAGAACATTGCCGGTGGTATCCTGCGTATCGGTAGAAACACCGAGCCGCAGTCCGGCTATATACTCCTTGCTGTCTGCTTCGGCAAATTCAACAGCCCGTGTCGCCCTGCCTGCAAACACGACAAGCAGACCTGTTGCCATAGGGTCAAGCGTACCGGAGTGACCAATTCTCCGTTCACGGAGAATACCGCGCAGCTTGCCGACAACATCATGACTTGTCCAGCCGCAGGGTTTATCTACAAGTATTATTCCGTTCATGCCCATAGCTTGTCCAGTGCGCCAATGAGCATTTGGCGAACTCTGTCCGGTTCTTCGTTTATCGTGCATCCGGAGGCCATTTTGTGCCCGCCGCCGCCAAACAAGGCGCACAAAGCAGAGCTGTCAAAGCTCGGCCGGGATCTCACCGAGACCTTGCATTTTCCCTTTGCGAGCTCACGGATGACCATGCTTACGACACAGCCTTCAACCTTGCCGGGTATGCCGGCAATATCGTCGCAGTCATTCTCGGTTGCACCTGCCTTGCTCATCATTTCCTCGGTGACGGTCGCAACAACTACCGCACCGTCTTTGTAAAACTCAAGTCCCGAGCATATCATTCCCTCAAGTACAATTCGTGCTCTCGACACCTGACGGAAAAGGTCAAAATTCAGTTCTCTGACCGCTGCTCCGTAGGACACAAGCTCGCTTGCCGCAGCAAAAGTTTCCGCCGTGACATTTGCATATCTGAAGCATCCGCAGTCGGTTGAAACCGCCATGTAAAGCAGGCTCGCCTCATCCGGGGTCACATTTTTGCACAGCTCCTTAATTACCTCAAGCACTACCTCGCCACAGGACGCCTTTTCCGCGTGCAAAAGCAGCTCATCGGCATAGTGAGAATTGGTTGGGTGATGGTCAATGCAGACATTAACCGCTCCTTCAAAGCCCAAGGCGAGCATATGCTTTTCCGCAACATCTACGGCGACCGTGCAATCATAGTCAAAATTCTCCCCGATATACTGCGAAACATATTTCATATACTTAGGGGTTATATCCGGGTTATTATACAGTGCCGCTTTTTTGCCGCACCTGTGCAAAGCACTGCACAGTGCCGCCGCACTTCCGAGGGTGTCACCGTCGGGGCGGACATGGGTCAGCAAAAGTATGTTATTGTGATTCCTAAGCCATTCGGCACACTCGCGGTAGTTCATTCTTCTTCCTCGTCATGCTTAATATCAAGATTGCTTATAAGCTCGTTGATATGTGCACCGTACTCGATGCTGTGGTCAATTTCAAATGTGAGCTCGGGAGTGTTTCTGAGCTTCAGACTGTTGCCCAGCTCTCGGCGGAGCCAGCCGGCTGCGGATTTGAGACCCTTTTTGAAATCCTTTTCGTTTTGCAGTCCCATAACTGACAGCCAAATCTTTGAGTATTTCAGGTCACCGGTCGTCTCAACCCTTGTCACGCTTATCATCCCCTGGTTTATCCGGGGGTCTTTTATTTCGCGAAGCAGCTTGCTCATAACAAGCTGGATATCGTCATTTGTTCTTGCAAGTTTATTTGAAGGCATTACTTTTCCTCCTATCGTCCAATGGGCGGTCAAAAAGACCGCCCACAAATACTATTACGGATTGACCTGCTCCATAACGAAGCACTCGATGACATCGCCGACCTTGATGTCGTTGAATTTCTCGACCTGCATACCGCATTCGTAGCCGTTTGCGACTTCCTTGACATCGTCCTTAAAGCGGCGCAAGGATGCAAGCTCGCCCTCGTGTATGACGACATTATCACGCAAAACGCGGACAGAGCAGCCGCGCTGAATCTTACCATCGGTGACATAGCAGCCGGTTACGGTGCCAACCTTGGAGACCTTATAGGTCTCGCGAACCTCGGCATGGCCAATGATAGCTTCCTTGAATTTAGGGGCAAGCATACCCTTCATTGCCGATTCGATTTCGTTGATACAGTCGTAAATGACGCGGTACATACGCATATCGACATTGGAACGGACAGCATTATCACGGGCAGCGTTATCGGGTCTGACATTGAAGCCTACGATGATTGCGCCGGAGGTGGCGGCAAGCATAACATCGGATTCGTTAATCGCACCGACGCCGCTGTGGATGACCTTGACGCGCACTTCCTCGTTAGTTATCTTCTCAAGCGATGCCTTGACAGCTTCCGCAGAGCCCTGAACATCAGCTTTGACGATGATATTCAGAGTCTTCATCTCACCGGCCTGAATCTGGCTGAACAGATCCTCAAGGCTGACTTTCTTGTTTGCGCCGAAGGCTGCGTTTTTCTGCTGAATCTTACGCTCCTCAACGAGCTCACGGGCCATTCGCTCATCGGCAACGGCATTGAAGGTATCGCCTGCGCTGGGAACCTCGGACATGCCGGAGATCTCGACGGGAACAGAGGGCCCTGCCTCGGTGATGCGAACGCCCTTGTCGTTTATCATTGTGCGGACACGGCCGACGGCAGTGCCTGCAATGATAATATCGCCGAGCTTCAAGGTGCCGTTCTGAACAAGGACGGTCATTATAGGACCGCGGCCCTTATCAAGGCGTGCCTCGATGACTGCGCCCTTTGCGGCACGGTTCGGATTTGCCTTGAGCTCCTGCACCTCGGCAAGAATTACAAGGTTTTCGAGCAGATTGTCTATACCCATACCGGTCTTTGCGGAAATGGGGCATACGATGGTATCACCGCCCCACTCCTCGGGAACGATGTCATACTCTGTGAGCTGCTGCTTGATGCGCTCGGGATTTGCGCCGACGGTGTCCATCTTATTTATCGCTACTACAAGAGGAATGTTTGCCGCTTTTGCGTGATTTATACTCTCAATGGTTTGGGGCATGATACCGTCGTCCGCTGCGACGACGAGAATTGCAATATCGGTGACCATAGCACCTCTTGCACGCATGGAGGTAAACGCCTCATGTCCCGGTGTGTCAAGGAAGGTAATGGGGCTGCCGTTCACCTCAACGGTGTATGCGCCGATATGCTGGGTGATGCCGCCTGCCTCGCCGGAGGCAACATTTGCATGGCGGATATAGTCAAGCAGCGAGGTTTTGCCGTGGTCAACATGACCCATAACGACAACGACAGGTGCGCGGCCGACAAGCTCATCGGCACTGTCCTCATGGTCGTCAATGAGGCGTTCCTCAACGGTCACAACAACTTCCTTCTCTACCTTACAGCCGAGTTCCATTGCAACCAGTGCCGCGGTATCGTAATCGATAACATCTGATACGGAGGCGAAAACGCCGAGCTTAATAAGCTGTTTAATGACCTCGCCTGCGGTCTTTTTCATTCTCGAGGCAAGCTCGCCGACATTGATCTCATCGGGAATGGAAACCTTGAGCTGCTGCTTCTTTGCTATCTCAAGCTGAAGCTTCTGCATCTTGTCGCGCTCTTCCTGGCGGCGCTTAGCACTCGCAACCTGCTGCTGACGCTGTTTGGACTTATTGACGATCTTTTCTTTGCCGCCCTTCCTGTCACGGTCACGACCGCGTTCGCCTGCCATTTTGTCAAATTTCTCGTCATACTTGGTCATGTTGACCGCCGCACTGCCTCTGGTGTCGATAACGCGCTTCTCAGCTACCTGTCTGGGAACATGGGGCTTATTCTCCTTTTCCTTCTTAACAGGTGTGGGAGCTGCAGGCTGTGCCGCCTGCTGGGCGGACTTTGCAGGCTTATCGTTCTTTGCAGGCTTTTTATCGGCAGGCTTGGGCTCTGCCTGAGCAGGGGTATTGAATATCTCGGCAATGCTGCCTACCTGATTATGCTGGGTAAGATACTCGAATATGATATTAAGCTCATCATTCTCAAGCACCTGCATATGGTTCTTGGGAGTGGTGGCATAATCGGTCAATATCTGGCTTATCACCTTCGATGTGGAATTAAAATCCTTTGCAACCTCGTGTACTCTGTATTTCATCATGCTCATGCATTATTCCTCCTCTTGCCTGTCCTCTTGTTTTTCTCATGCGCCTTTGCCTCGCGCTGACGCTGCTTTTGACTTTTTAGCTTTTCGGATATTGCTTGCGCAGTATCAGCATAGCTTTCTTCGTCCAGTTCCTTAAGAAGCTTCATGAAGGCATCCGCAAAGCCCAAGTCGCATATTGCAGCCATCGAGCAGCCGCTTTTCCCGACGTGCTCGGAAATCTCCATCTTTGTAAACGGAAGGGTTATAAGCGGAATGTTCCTTTCGTAAACAAAGCCCTTTGCACGGCTTTGCGCATTGTCGGACGCGTCGCTTGCCAAAACAACAAGTTTTGCCGTTTTTGCCCTTGCAGCAGCGCCGGTGTCAGTCTCGCCTATCATAGCGGCATTTGCTTTTCGCATAAGGCCCAGTAAATTCAGTGCTTTTTCCTTCACTCCTGCGCCTCCATCTGCTTTTCAAGCTGCTCATAGACCTCCGGCGGTATCTGCGCCGAGAAAGCTCTTTCAAGTGCCTTGGCCTTCATCGCTTTTTTCAGACAGTCCTTGCTCGGGCAAATATATGCCCCTCTGCCTGCCGCCTTGCCCTTAAAATCAAGACTTACATCACCCTCGGGTGACTTCACGGCACGAATAAGCTCACGCTTCGGCTTCATTTCACGGCAGCCAAGACACTGCCGCATCGGTATTTTCTTTTGCATCCTGCTGCCGCCTTTCTAAAGATTATGCCTCGGATTCAGGCTTGATATCGATTTTAAATCCGGTCAGTCTTGCCGCAAGTCTTGCGTTCTGGCCTTCCTTGCCGATGGCAAGAGAGAGCTGACTGTCGGGAACAATGACGCGGCAGCTCTTGCCGTCTTCGAACATCGTTACGCTGATTACATCGCTGGGAGCAAGTGCTGCGGCGATGTATTCCTCGGGAACATCGCTGTATTTGATGATATCGATCTTCTCACCGCCGAGTTCATCGACGATATTTGCAACTCTGCCCCCTTTGGGACCGACACAGGAGCCGATGGGATCTATATCCGGATCGTTGGACACAACCGCCATCTTGGTACGGCTGCCGGCTTCGCGGGCAATGGACTTTATCTCTACCGTACCGTCAAAAATCTCGGGTACTTCAAGCTCGAACAGTCGCTTTACAAGTCCGGGATGGGTGCGGCTTATAAGAACCTGAGGTCCCTTGGTGGAATTTCTGACCTCAACGACATAGACCTTAATGCGATCACCCTCGGTGAGCACCTCACTCTTAATTCTCTCGTTGGGAGCGAGCATCGCCTCGGTAAACTCGCTGTTGGAGTTAATGCGAATGGATACGCTGCCGGTTCTCGGCTCAATGCGGGACACGACGCCGGTGAGTATTTCATGCTCCTTGGAGGTAAATTCTTCGTAGATAATTCCGCGCTCTGCTTCGCGAATTCCCTGAATGATAACCTGCTTTGCAGCTTGAGCGGCTATACGGCCGAACTTTTTGGTTTCGACGGGCACTTTTATTGTATCGCCGACCTTGGCCCTCTTGGTGATCTTCTTTGCAGCGTCAATGACTATCTCAAGAGCGGAGTTCTCAACCTGTTCAACGGCGACCTTATTTACATACATCTCGATACGCTTTCTGCTCTCGTCAAGCAGGATATCGACATTATCTGCGCACTCGGGATTATCACGACGGAATGCCGCGAGCATAGCCTGCTTAATTTTGTCATACATGTATTCTCTGGGAATGCCCTTTTCTTTTTCAAGATCTTCAATTGCGGAAAAGAATTCTGCGTTCATTTTAATATACCCCTTTTATTTTATATCGAGATGTGCAGCTTGACCTGCGCAACCTGTGACTTCTTCAGCAGCAGCGAATTGACGGTAATATCGCCGTTTTCATAGCCCTCAAGTTTACCGACTACGGACTTTTTGCCCTCATAAGGCTGATACAGCTTGACCTCGACTTCGCTGCCCATAAACTTCTCAAAATCCGAGGGACGCTTAAGCTCACGCTCGGCTCCTGCCGAACCGACTTCAAAAACATAGCTGTCGGAAATTGGATCAGCCTCATCAAGAATGGGATCAAGTCTGCGGCTTATTCGCTCGCAGTCGTCAATGCCGACGCCGCCTTCCTTATCTATAAACACCCTCAGATACCATGAGCCTGCTTCTCTGACATACTCGACAGACCAAAGCTCGCAGCCCTCGTCCTCAACGACGGGTTTTGCCAGCGCTTCGACCTTTTCCGTTACTTTACTCATAGCACAACCGCCTTTTTTTACAATTACAAAATGCTCAACAAAAAGAGTGGGCGTTGACCCACTCTTAAAAACCTGCTGACTTACATTGATATAATAACACCAACATAATAGTATTGCAAGCATTTTTTGTATCTATATCTATTTATTTCTGATATTCGTAGTGATCTGCGAATTCTTCAAGGCACATATTGTTTTCCATGATGAATTTTGCGGCTACTGCGCCTACATAGCGATAGTGCCACGGCTGATCTAAGCCGGTTATACCGCTTTTATCGCTCGGATAGCGCTTTATAAAGCCGTATTCCGCGCAGTTTTCGTCAAGCCATTCAAAAAACCTTGCGTTCATTTTTGAATAATCATAATCATCATACTGCTTATCGGTGATATCAACCCCAAGTGCAGTCTGGTGATCGCTTGTTCCGGGAATCTCGGAGTTCTTTGTTGCAATTTTCATTGCATCATCGAAGCTCAATCTGCCTCCGGCTGTAAGCTTAGCCGCTTCCTCATTAAGCTGTTGAGTAGCCTCGGTATATGAAACATATCCGCAGGCAAGATACGGGTCAAAGCCCGCCTTGCGCGCCGCCTGAACAAGTCCGACAAGCTGATTAATCGCCCTTTTATCGAAACTGATACCTAAATCGCCGACCTGCGCCACCTCGGGCGTGTTGTCCTTGACCACATGGCTGCTGTTTATAAGAATATAGTTCCAATCCTCAATATCTATATTTGGAAAGTCCAGGTCGGAATACTTCTCCTCTGTTTCTATACGGCTCTCATAATCGTCGAGGGGCTTTTTCAGATTATCTGAACTTACAAAAACGGAGTCCGCTCCGCCGAAGACTATTTCCGAGGACAGGCTGGTACGAGACTCAATGACAAAAACGAGCGCAACGGAAGCAACCAGCATCAATAGTATCCAAAACGCCTTTTTGAGTTTCATAGCCACACCGCCTTTCTACTTCTTTCGTGTGATTATACCACAATCTGAGGCGGTAGACAAGCTTTTATACCGGCACAGCATCTTCTCCGAGTGCCTTTCTTAGCTTCTCCAGAGCCTTTTTCTCTATTCTGCTGACATAAGAGCGGCTTATTCCGAGCATTTGTGCCGTTTCCCGCTGGGTTTTCGGACTCAGATTATTAAGACCGTAGCGAATCTTGATTATCTTCGCTTCCCTTTCGCTTAGGGCCGAGTCCACATATTCGTGCAGCTTTCTGCATATTTCAAAGTTGCCGACAGAATCGCTGAGCTCCTCATCCTGTGCCAAAACGTCCATCAGCGAAAGGCTGTTGCCGTCCGAATCTGTGTCGATTGCATCGGAGAGGCTTACATCTCCGGCAGTCTTTTTGAGGCTTCTGAAGTGCATGAGTATCTCGTTTTCACAGCAGCGGCTTGCGTATGTGGTAAGACGAACTCCCTTATCCGGTCTGTAAGTGTTTATCCCCTTAATAAGCCCTATCGTGCCTATAGAAATAAGGTCATCGACATCGTTTGTCTGGGTATAATATTTCTTTATAATGTGCGCAACGAGCCTGAGATTATGCTCAACGAGCTTGTTTCTCGCTTCTATATCCCCCTCAAGCCATCTGTCAACATAAAGCTTCTCCTCTTCCTTTGACAATGGTATTGGAAATGAGCCGTTCTGCGAAAGGCGCAGCATCAGCAGCGTACCGCCAATAAGCATCATGATTGCAGAAGTAAACATCTAATCACCTCCGTTACAGTATAAGCGAAGGCGGCAAGTACAAATTCGTGATTTTTGCTTGCTTTTTCAATGATTCGGTATTAGTATGTAAGCATATTTTGCCGGAGGAATTAATATGCACAGACCTGACGACGGATTTTATCACGACCACGGAGACGGCATTATTCACTGCCATGACACCGAACCGAGCGGCGATATCCGCGAACACGAGGAGCACGAGCATCCCCATCACAAGCACACACATAAGCACGAAAACACAAAAGCGGTCGTAAACCGCCTTGCGAGAGCTATCGGTCACCTTGAATCCGTAAAAAGGATGGTCGAGGACGGCAGAGACTGCACGGAGGTGCTTGTTCAGCTTGCGGCTGTGCGCTCGGCACTTAATAACACCGCAAAGGTTATCTTAAAGGACCACCTTGAACACTGCATTACAGATGCTGTCGAGACCGGCGACGCTGAGGTCATATCCGACCTTAACACGGCTATTGACAAGTTTATAAATTAAAAATTTACCGCTTCACAAAAGTGAAGCGGTAAATTTATTAGATATTCAAATCAATTGTTGGTGTTAAAAATCTTGAAGATGCTGTCGAAAGGATCTTCCTCGGCCTTGGGGGCAGTGGGTTCTTCCTTCTCTGCTGCTTTCTCGCTTGCTGCGGTATACAGTCCCTGCGTCTTTTCAAAAACTGCAGGCTCAATGGGCTTTCCGGCGGACTGAGCAGGTGCGGACTGCTTGTTTGCAGGCGCTTCCTCAAAACCGGTGGCAATAACGGTGACGCGAATTTCGTCCTGCATGGTTTCATCGAAGGTTGCGCCAAAGATGATATTTGCATCGGGATGCGCTGCTTCCTGAACGAGGTTTGCGGCTGCTTCGACATCCTCAAGCCCCATATCCTCGGAGCCGGTAATATTGATGAGCACACCGTGTGCGCCGTTGATCGAGGTCTCCATAAGAGGGCTCGCAACTGCCATGCGGGCGGCATCCTCAGCCTTGCCCTTGCCTGCTGCACGACCAACACCCATATGGGCAAAGCCTGCGTTCTTCATGATGCAGGTGACATCGGCAAAGTCAAGATTAATGAAGCCGGTGTTCTTGATAAGATCGGAAATGCTGGTGACTGCCTGACGAAGAACATCATCGGCAATTTCAAACGCGTTTGCGAGGGTGACCTTCTGATCGGTCGCATATTTCAGGCGGTCATTGGGGATGATGAGCAAAGAATCAACCTTGCCGAGCAACTCCTTGATACCTGCGTTTGCCTGGTCCATACGACGCTTGCCCTCAAACTTGAAGGGCTTTGTTACGACGCCTACGGTAAGTACGCCTGCTTCACGGGCGATATCTGCAACGGTGGGTGCTGCGCCGGTACCGGTGCCGCCGCCCATACCGGCGGTGATAAAGACCATGTCGGAATCCTCGAGAGCCTTTGCAATGTTATTGCGGCTTTCCTCTGCACTGCGCTTACCGACCTCGGGATCGGAACCTGCGCCCTGACCATGGGTGAGCTTCTCGCCGATCTGGATCTTCTGGTCAGCATTGGAAACCGCAAGGGCCTGCTTGTCCGTATTGACGGAAATGAACTCAACACCCTGAGTTCCGGACCTGACCATTCTGTTTACGACATTGTTACCGGCACCGCCGACACCGACTACTTTTATTGTTACGACATTTTCAGGGCCTGCTTCGGCTTTGAAATCCATGATAAATCCTCCAGTATTGTTTATAAAACGAGCGCATAAGCGCATCGCAGTCATTTTGCGATTTGTTTTATTCTATAACTTTTTTCTTCCAAGGTCAATACATTTTCACTAAGTTATGTAAACAAAGTTTTAAACTTAGTGTTAATTCGGTCTGAATGTGACCTTATTCGTATCGGAAAGCTCTAATGTCCCCGCGTCATCCGCCTTAAGCTGCGATACCGCCGAAAGCAGCTTGCCGAACTTATACTCGGTGTTGTTATTTTCACCGAGCTTGACGACAAATCTCTCGTCAAACTCAAAGCTTACATCGGTGACATCTGATATATTGATGTTCGCGATCTTATCGACCAGCGAGCGTGCCTGCACTTGATACAGAATATCCAGAAGATAGTCAAGCTTGGGTTTTTCGTCATCGGGAACCGTGATAAGCTCGCCTACCTGCGCCTCGCTTACGCTTATGCCTCTCACCTTCGCTAACAGCTCCGCGTCTTTTTCGCTGAGCGTGCTCAAAAACTTACCCGTTTGGCTGATGCTCCAAAGCTTGTCGGCTACCTCGATGCAGGCTACTGCCTTGCTTTCCTCAACGGTGATGGTCACACTGTTGGGCAGACTTCGTGTTATCTTAACGGAGTCAATATACGGCAGCTTGACAACTACGCGGCTTCCGGCACCTATCCTGTTAATGAAAAACAGATTGTCGCCGGTGTGAATACCGGAAGCCGAGATTATCTGCTCCTTGGAGTATTTGCTGTTGCCGCTGACCTCAATCTTCGACACCTTGAAAAACACGCTCATCGTGAATATTATTGCCACAATGATAAGAAAAAATGTCAGCGGTCTGTAAAGTGTGCTCCGGGCAGCTTTTCTCTCTCCCCGTTCACTAGATTTTTTATAATAATCATTTGTGTTTGACATTTATTCAGATCTCCGTAAATATATCTGCGCCGAGTGAACGCAGTTTATAGTCTAATAATTCGTAGCCGCGTGTAATGTGGCCTGCGTCGATAACGCTCGAGCTTCCATCGGCGGATAATGCTGCAATTACCATTGCGGCACCGCCGCGCAGATCCGTTGAGCTGACCGTTGCTCCCTTTAAACTGCGCACTCCCCAGACTGTTGCTTCTCTGCCGTCGATGCTTATATCCGCGCCGAAACGCATTAGCTGTGACGCATGACAAAATCTGCTGTCGAAAATATCTTCCCTGAATTTGGTTTTCCCTTTTGCCTTAAGAAGTGCTGCCATAAGGATCGGCTGTGCATCGGTCGGAAAGCCCGGATAAGGCTCGGTCACAACGCTGTCGACGGCGTTAAGGTGGCCGTCCGACTTAAGTCTTACGCTGCGTTTTGAGTTTATTATATCACAGCCGGCAGAGTTTAGGAAGTGCTGTAGGCGTAAAAATTGCCTCGAATACACACCTCTTAGCTCGATGTCACCGCCCGTTGCCGCTGCCGCACACAAAAATGTTGACGCTACTATTCTGTCCGGTATTATTCTATGCCCTGCGTGACGCTCGGGCTCAAAACCCGAAACGGTGACGGTACTTGTTCCTGCTCCGCTTATATATGCGCCGAGCTTGCGCAGATATTCCTGCAAATCGACTATTTCAGGCTCTCTTGCCGCTCCTGAAATTACCGTTTCCCCTGACGCACCGCAAGCAGCTATCATTGCGTTTTCCGTTGCGCCGACACTCGGAAACGGAAGCTCAATCCTGCCGCCAGTGAGTTTTTCTGCACGGCATATTATCTCACAGCCGTTTTCCTCAACGCTTGCTCCGAGAGAGCGCATTGCGTTAACGTGCAGGTCAATGGGTCTTGCGCCGAGCTTGCAGCCGCCCGGAGCAGTCAGATGTACCTCACCGCAGCGTGCAAGAAGCGCGCCCATAAAAAGCACCGAGGAACGCATACACTCCATCATCCCCTGCGGTATCGTACAGCAGTTCAGGCTGCGTGAATCTATGTATACATCGTTGTTCTGCTGCTCTGCCGTGCAGCCGAGCTGCCGCAGTATACGCAGTGTTGACGACACATCGCTCAGCTGCGGCACATTGAGCAGATCCGTTTCATTCGCCGAGATGACCGATGCCGCCAATATAGGAAGCGCGGCATTTTTTGAGCCTTGAATAAAGCACGCTCCCTCTAAGCGGTTTCCGCCGTTTATATGCCATATAGCCATAAAAAAACCTCGCAGAAAAGAATCTTTAATCGGGTCATTCTATGCTGCAAGGTTAATTTGTGTTATTTTTCGGTCTTTTGGCACATTGTAAGCACCTGCTCGGTGATTATATCCGTTGCCTGCGGCTTTGCAAGCTTTGCCATCGCCGCGGACATTTTATCAAGCTCATCCTTTGAGGACAGTATGCGCTTAACCTCTGTCAAGAGGTCGGCCGCTTTAAAGCTTTCCTCCTCAAATATAAGCGCACCGCCGGCATCCTCAACGACCTTCGCGTTTTTGAACTGGTGATTATTGGTCACATACGGTGACGGAACAAATATCGTCGGCTTGTGCATATAGGTAAGCTCCGAGACGGTTGACGCGCCGGCGCGGCACAAAACGAGGTCTGCCGCCGCCATTACGCGTGGCATATCATATATGTACTCCCGGACATCCATTCCGTTTTTCTCATAATCGGGTACTGTCTCCTGAAGTGCGGTCACCATTTCGGCATAGCCCTCACTGCCTGCCGAATGGATCAGCTTAAACCCGGGATTTTTTCCGGCAAGCTTTATAAACTCGCACATTGCGGCGTTCATATTTGCCGCACCCAGCGAACCCCAGACGGAAACGACGAGCGGCGTATCCAACGGTATACCAAGCTCAGCCTTTGCCTTGTTTTTTGAATATGCGGCAAACTCTCCTCTTACAGGAGTACCGGTGACTACGGTCTTTTCGCTGTGCTTATAATAACGCCTGCTCTCGGCGAAGCCGAGCATTATTTTATCTACTATCCTTGAGAGCATCTTCGTCGTCAGCCCCGGAACCGCATTACTCTCATGAACAGCGGTTGGTATGCCGAGTTTTGCCGCGGATTTCAGGACCGGGTAACAGACATAGCCGCCTGTTCCGATGACGATATCGGGCTTGAATTTCTTTATTATTCTTCTTGCCTGTATGGTAGATTTGACCGCAAAATACAGGGCTTTTATGTTATGTGCCAAGCCTGCAAGGCTCTTTTCACGGCTGATATTGCAGACTCGAACGGTTTTTATATCGTATCCGCTTTTCGGTACGAGAATCGTCTCCATCTGTCGGACGCAGCCGACAAAAAGGATCTCGCAGTCAGGCATAAGCTCACGCAATCTGCCTGCAACGGCAATCGCCGGATTAATGTGGCCGGCTGTACCTCCGCACGCAAACATAAATCTCATATCTAAGCTCCCTTTCTACCCTGCCCGTTTTGCAGGTATATCCCTCGACATACTGAGCACTATACCCATTTGCGCCATCTGAATGAGCAGTGCCGTTCCGCCGTAACTGAAAAACGGCAGCGAAATTCCCGTGCACGGAACGAGATTGGTTACAACCGCAACATTCAATATTACCTGTATCGCAAGCAGTGTTGTAATACCCGCGCCGACAAGAAAGCCGTATCTGTCGGCGGCGTGCATGGCAAGCCAGTAGCCGCGAATGATAAGCAGGGCAAACAGCGCAAGAATGAGAAGTGCACCTATAAAGCCGAGTTCCTCGCAGACTACGGAAAAAATAAAATCGTTATGCTCCTCAGGAAGATACAGATATTTCTGTCTGCTCTGGCCAAGTCCAAGTCCCGTCAGGCCTCCCGAGCCTATCGAGTACAGCGACTGCACTATCTGATAGCCCTCGTCGGAGGTTGAGGAGAACGGGTCGAGCCATGTAGTTATTCTGCCCGAGGCATACGGGAACATCGTAAGCAGCACGGCGATACCGCCGCCTGCCGCAACCGCAGCCGCTATAAACCAAATAAGTCTTGCGCCACCTAAAAAAATCATCACTCCGCCTATGGCTATTATAATTATTGAGGCGGAAAAATGCGGCTCAAGCACCAATAGTCCGACTATCACAAGCAGGATAGCCACAAACGGCAAAATGCCGTATCTGAAGGTTTTCATCCTGCCGCGATTATTACATATCAAAACCGCGAAGGACAGGATAACGCCGATCTTCGCTATCTCCGAAGGCTGGAGCGTCAAGCTTCCCACGCCTATCCAGCGTTTTGCGCCGTTTGCCTCGGTGCCTATCAGCGGAACAAGCATCAGAAGCACAAGTGCGGCAATAAGCAGCGGTATTGAAAACCTTTTATAAAAGCCCATGGGCAGCCTTGAGGCGAATATCATCGCCGCAGTGCCCAACGCGGCAAAAAACAGCTGGCGTATAAAAAAGTAAGTAGGGTTTCCTCCGGTAATGTTGCCGGGGTCATAATACGCCCTGGCGAAGCTTGCAGACAGCACCATTGTCACTCCAATGGTAAGCAAAAGCATTACGAGAACAAAAAAGGATATATCCATTCCCCTTCGTTTCGTTTTATCTTTCGTTTCCCTTTGTTCGAGTCTGGTACTGCCGTATTGCATACCGATCTCCTCCGTATATCAGAACTGGAAACGATTATAAACTCCTGCAAATGAAATTATTGCAAAAATGAGGGAGACTCCCGTGAATAACCAGAAAAGTTCTTTTTCCTTCCACTTTTTGCCCGTCCAACCCCCCATCTCAAGATGGTGATGGAACGGTGCCATTTTGAATACACGCTTACCGTGGGTTAGCTTAAAATAAGTGACCTGTATGATATCCGACATGGTTTCCCAAATGAATACTATGCCGAGAGTGATGAGGATGAGCGGCATATCATAGGCAAAGGCAAGTGCAGCAATAGCTCCGCCGAGAAACAGCGAGCCGGTATCGCCCATGAAAACCTTGGCGGGGTTAAAATTATACACGAGAAATCCGAGCAGACCGCCCAAAATGGCAGATGAAAATATTCCGAGGGGCAGATAGCGTTCTCCCCAAAGAAATGCCACGGTGACATAAAAGAAGAAAACGGGCAGCGAGGTGCCGCTTGCAAGACCGTCAACACCGTCCGTGATGTTAACGGCATTTACCGTACCGACGATTATAAATGCCGCAAGGATGAAGTATAGTGCATCGGGAATATGAACCTCAACATTCCAGAACGGAATGTAAAGATGCGTGGACAGGTAGCCCAGCTTGCGCATGAGAAGCACGAATACCAGTGCCGCAACAAGCTGAAGCAGAAATTTTGCCTTTGCACTCAAGCCGAGATTTTGCTTTTTACGGAGCTTTTCCCAATCGTCGAGAAAACCTATCGCGCCGAAAACGAGTGCGAACAGCAGTATGAAAATGTGTGCGTAGTCGCCGTTTTTCATTGAGCTGAAGCCGACGGTAAGGCAAACTACAACGGCTGCGAATATGAAAATAAATCCGCCCATCGTCGGAGTTCCCGTCTTTGACATATGCCACGAGGGGCCTATCTCCTTTATCTCCTGTCCGGCTTTCATCTTTCTGAGCCAAGGAAGGTAGTATTTGCCGACTATAAGCGCAACTATAAATGCGAGCACAAACGCAAGCATCAGCTTTAATGTCATCTGTTTTTCCTCTTCTCTATATGTTCTGCAACGATCTCTCTCTCGTCCATATGGTGCTTCTCGTGGCCGACGACCTGATAATCCTCATGGCCTTTGCCGGCAAGCAATATTACATCATCAGGCATATGGTTGTCAATCGCCCATTTTATCGCCTCTTCCCGGTCACATATAACTTTATACCGATTTTTCTTGACTTTTATGCCCGAAACTATCTCGTTAATTATTTCCTGCGGATCCTCTGTTCGTGGGTTATCACTCGTGACGATGACAAAATCGGCATTGTCCGCGGCAATTGCACCCATGATGGGACGCTTTGTTCTGTCACGGTCACCACCGCAGCCAAATAGCACCACAAGCCTGCCCTTTTCACTGCTGCGAAGTGCCTTTAGGGCGTTTTCAAGCGCGTCAGGGGTATGGGCGTAGTCAATAAGTATCGTATAGTCGCCGTCTGTGGGAACTACCTCCATCCGGCCCTTTACTCCCCTTGCGCTTGCAATCGCATCGGCACATTCGGATAAGCTTACCCCGAGGGCAATGCCGATCGATATGACGCCCAGTGCATTATAAACTGAGAATTTTCCGGGAATGGCGAGCTTGACATGGGCAAGCTCATTTTCGGTCACGGCGCAAAACTTGACGCCGGATGCAGACAGACGAATATCCTTTGCGGCAAGCGATGCGGCATTATTTTCTGCCGAATAAGTAAACAGCTTGCAGCTTGCGTTTTCGCACATCACACCATGCCACTCGTCATCGGCATTTATGCAGCCGACCTTGCACATCCCGAAAAGCTTCGCCTTTGCCTTGGCGTATTCCTCCATCGTATGGTGGAAATCAAGGTGATCCTGTGTGAGATTTGTAAATGCCCCGACGGCAAACTCTATGCCCGCGACTCTGTTAAGCACGAGTGAATGCGAGGACACTTCCATAACGACATGGGTGCAACCGGAATCCGCCATCTCGCGGAAAAGCTGCTGAAGCTCGTAGCTTTCGGGTGTGGTTCTCTCGGTATGGATAAACTCATCGCCTATCATGTTGCCGTTTGTGCCGACAAGCCCGACCTTTGCGTCAAGCTTAGCCTCAAGAAGATGCTTAAGCAGGTAGGTCGTTGTGGTCTTGCCGTTTGTTCCGGTAATGCCGATGACCGTCATATCCGAGGCCGGATTGCCGAAATAGTTGCGGCTTGCAATGGCAAGCGCATAGCGGCAGTTTTCGACCATGACATAGGGAATGTCAAGCTGCGGCTTTCTCTCACAAAACACCACCGCAGCACCTTTTTCCGCTGCCGAGGGTATATAATTATGCCCATCGGACTCAAAGCCGACTATTGCAACGAATGCGTCACCGGACTTGGTTTTGCGCGAATCGTAGCTTATGCCGCTTATCTCGGCATCCATAGACGCCGTCATTTCAATAATATCAATGTCCTTTAATAAATCCTTCAGCTTCATACTATATCCTCTGTATCAGTATCTTCCGAGTATCGAGTCATCGCTCGAAACAAATGTCACTTCCACTATCGTGCCGTGTTTGACGGTCGCTCCGCTTTTTATGCTCTGCGACAATATGCGCTGCTTGTCGGGGCTATATATCGCCGAACTCGTTTTTATAAACAGGCCGTAGCTCCCGAGAGTCTCTTTAGCCTCGTCATAGCTCATATTCGAAAGATCAGGCATGGTTTCCGTCTCCGCCGAGGGCTTGGCATCAGCATATATTATCACCGTGCTGCCATCTGCAACAACGGAGTTTGCCGCCGGAAGCTGGGTGCTGACGCTGCTGCCGCTGCCTATCTTTCTGATACCGAACCCTGCATCCTCAAGCGTCTTTTCCGCCTCGTTTACGCCCATTCCGCTAACATCGGGTACGGCTTTATCTATCTTCTTCAGCTCATCCGAGCTGTACTGCGGTTCAATTCCCATATAAGGCAGGATATCCGCAAACATTTTGCCGACGGTGGGTGCTGCCATCTGACCGCCGCTTATGTAAATGCCGGATTCGCTGCTTGGAGAATCGAGCATTACAAGGACGGCTATCTGCGGGTCGTCTGCCGGAGCAAAGCCGATAAACGAAACTATGTAATCCTTTTTGCCGGTCTGAGCCTCAAGGCTGACTTTCTCCGAGGTACCCGTTTTGCCGCCGATCCTGTAGCCGGGTACGGCGGCATTTCTGCCTGTTCCCTCTTTATTGTCGCCGACGACCTGCTCGAGTATGCCGCAAACGGTCTTGCTCGTTTCCTCGCTGATGACCCGTCTTACGATTGTGGGCTTTCGATTATACACCGCATTTCCGTCTTCGTCCAGTAAACTTTCTACGACATAGGGCTGCATCAGATTGCCGCCGTTGACGCAGGCACTGACCGCGGTTATGAGCTGTAACGGTGTAATCGTAAATGTCTGACCGAAGGATGCCGCCGCGAGCTGGGATTTGTTCTTTTCGCTGCAAAAAACATCCTTGCTCCACCATATGCTGCCGCTTTCGCCGCCGAGGTCTATGCCGGTTTTTGCGGTTAGCTGTTCGGAGCTGTCATTGGATATATTCAAAAAACCGAATGCGTCACAGTATTTATAAAATGTCTCAGCACCTACGCGCATTCCGATGTTGACAAATGCGACATTGCACGAGTGCTGCACCGCCTGGGTAAGCGTCTGTCCGCCGTGACCTGTGGTTTTCCAACACTTTACCGGTGCCGTTCTTCCCGGAACATGGATGCTTCCGCCGCAGCCGAAGGTGTCGTCAAGGCTCACTATCCCCTCCTCAAGTGCCATGGACAGCGTGACTATCTTAAATGTCGAACCCGGCTCGTAGGTATCGGAAAGAGTCTTGTTGCGCCACTGAAGTCGCTGCGCATCGGCAAGAAGCCGGTTTTTTTCCTCCTCGGTTGAGGCTTTATCTATGATGCTCTTTGCCTCGTCGCTGACATCGAGAAAATTATTCAGGTCGTAGCCCCCGAGAGACGCCATAGCCAGTATCTTGCCTGTTTTTACATCCATGACTATTGCGCCTGCGCCGTTTTTAATGTCATAATCCTTGACAGCCTGATTGAGCGTTTTTTCAACATAATGCTGTATGCTCAGGTCAATTGTGGTCACGACATCGCAGCCGTTTTTTGCCCCGTAATAGCCCTCAAACTGATTAAACAGCAAATCTGTTCCGTATGCGTTTGTAGCGCGCATATACTTGCCGTCCGTGCCGCAGAGCGCGGAATTATACTGCGCCTCAATGCCGTCAAGTCCGACATTATCTGTACCGACAAAGCCTATAACATGACAGGCAAGGGACGAGTAGGGATAATACCGTTTTGTATCGCTTTCAAGTCTGACGCCCTTTAAATTGTTTTCCTTTTTGAACTGCCTGACCTTATCGGCAAGCTCCGGCTCCAGCTTTTTAGCTACCGTTACATACCACGAGCCTGTATTTTCAGTTTTTTTCAGCACATTCTCATAGTCAAGGTCAAGCATCTCCGCAAGATTTTTTGCGATAAACTTCGGGTCTTCCCCGTACATTTTTATCTCCGCCGGACTTAGGTAGACATTCTCTACATTTGCGCTCATCGCCAAAACATTCATGTTTCGGTCGTATATCGTACCTCTTGATGCCGAGGTTCCGGTTTCGCGAAGCTGCTGGCTTATTGCCAGCTCCTCGTATTTGTCATGATCCCTTATCTGAAGTATGTACAGTCTTGCGGCAAGGACCAAGAATGCAAGTATGCCGCACACTGCCATCAGGAAAAGTGTGCGGCGGAGCATCGTTCTGTTTGGACTGCGGCTAAGATTATCGGTATTCTGCGATTTTTGCATGATAGCTCCTTTGCGCCGTGGTTTGTCTACTTATATCCTATATCGGCACATAGCATATTATGCTTAATCCACTATATCCGCTTCCCCAGAGTTTCCAAGCACTATTGCCTTGTCTTGAGTATCGGTGTTTATCTTTTTTATCCGGCTCTGACCGGGTTTTTGCATTCCGAGTACATTTTTCGCATAATCCTCTATCTCATCGAGGTCTATTTTGGATTCGTATTCTATCCTCAGTCTGCGGTTATCCTCCTGCAGGCTGTCCAATTCCTGCTTGAGTCCTACATTTACATCGCTTTGCTCGGCAAGCTCTATCCGCACCAAAAGTCCCTTTATCATCAGTCCGACTGCAATCAGAGACATGGCGCATATAAGACACACCGTTATCGCTTCCTTGATATCTATCCTGTTTTTCGCCGCAACGGGCTTCGGGGAAATAATTTTGCTGTATTCGTACTCTATTTCGGGAAATTCGCTTGCTTTTGCCATTTTGAGCCTACACTCTCTCCGCAACACGAAGCTTTGCGCTTCTTGCTCTGGGATTATTATTCAGCTCATCATCACTCGGCAATATCGGTTTTCTATGTACACTTTTGAGCGTCCGGACAAAGCCGCAGACGCATATGGGTGACTCTCGGGGGCAGGTGCAGCCGTTTTCGCGAGAGGCTATCAAGGTTTTTACTATTCTGTCCTCAAGCGAATGGAAGCTTATAACGCACAGTCTGCCGCCGATCTTGAGCTTATCCGGTGCGGTACGCATCATTTGCTCTACTGCTCCAAGCTCATCGTTGACGGCAATTCTTATCGCTTGAAAGCTCCGCTTCGCCGGGTGCTGTTTTTCTCTCAAAGCCGCCGACGGCATTGCGGATTTAATGACATCCACAAGCTCAAGCGTTGTTTCAATCGGACTAACCGCTCTGCGCTCGGCTATCCTTGACGCTATGCGTCTTGCAAAACGCTCCTCGCCGTAGTCGCGAAGTATTCTGACAAGTTCATCCTCTGACCACTCGTTGACAACATTCCATGCAGTCAAAGCACTTGTATTATCCATGCGCATATCGAGCGGTGCGTCGTTCATATAGGAAAAGCCTCGCTCGGATTCGTCAAGCTGAGGCGAAGATACACCGAGGTCAAAGAGCATTCCGTCAACACCGTTAATTCCGAGTTCATCCAGAATATCGGAAACATCACAGAAATTGCCGTGTACAAGCGTCATTTTATCGGAGTAAACTTTCAGCCTCTCAGCCGTGCGCACAATTGCCGATTCGTCACGGTCAATGCCTATAAGCCTGCCGGTATCGAGCCTTTTTAATATCTGCTCCGAATGGCCTCCAAGCCCTAAAGTTCCGTCTACATAGATACCGTCGGGCTTGACATTTAAATTCTCAATACATTCGTCCAGGAGGACGGATATATGCTTTGGTTTATCCATTTAAAACTCCAGCTCCTCCATGACGGAGGCAATGTTTTCTGCGCTGATTTCGGCAGCGTGAATTGCTGCCCAGCTATCCTCATCCCATATTTCGGCATGATTATTGCAGCCGACGACGGTGACATTTTTCACAAGCCCGGCATATTCACGCAGATGCGCCGGGATGAGCGTTCTGCCCTGATTATCCAGCTCACATTTTGCCGCATAAGCAAACAGAGGGCGCATTTTGCGCTGCTTGACATAGCTCATCGTATTTACCTTATCGGAAAAAACCTTCCAATTCTCCGCACTGTATGCCGAAATGCACCTGTCCATGGAGAGGGTGATATAAAACACATCTCCAAGCTCCTCACGGAGCTTTGCAGGTATAAAGAGCCTGCCCTTTGAATCAAGAGTGTGTTTATATTCGCCTGTCAAGCTCTTCACCTCCAAAATTCGTGGGTTTTCGATGCACTTTGCACCACTTTCCCCCACTGTGTTTTAATTATAGAAGCTAAGCGAATAAAATGCAAGCTTTTTTTCAGTTATTTACAAACAAAAAAGCCCCACGGTGTAAAAAACCGTGGAGCTTATTGCTATGTAATGTTATTCTTTTGTTTCTTCTTCGGTATTTTCGGCAGCATTGACGGCGCCGGCAAGATTTCTGAAGCTTGCCCTGGATTCATTAATTGATCTCAACGCAGAACCGACGGTCTCTTCGGTGCGGCGAAGTATCTCATCAACATACTCGCTTGCGACACGGCGAAGCTCCTTGGACTTAAACTCGGCGTCACTGACGAGCTGAGCGCTGAGTGCGTTTGCTCTCTTGACGATTTCCTGCTCCTCAAGAAGCTCACGGGCCTTGTCCTCTGCGTTCTTGCGCACCGATTCCGCCTCACGCTTTGCGTTGCCGATAAACTCATCCTTTGCGGTAACAACACGCTTAGCCTCGGAAAGCTCGGCGGGAAGACGGGTCTTTATCTCGTTAAGTATCTCAAGCACCGCTTCACGCTCGACAATGCATTTATCGTTTCCGAGAGGTACTCCCCATGCCTCGGACACCATGGTGTAAAGATTTTCGATGAGTTCCATTACTTCAACTTTGTTCTCGTTCATACTAACGCCTCCATAACTGAGCTTTTTTCTCTATTTCATCAATGATCTCACAGGGAACAAAGCCTGTAAGATCGGCACCGTACGATGCCATTTCCCGGACTACCGAGGAGCTGAGGAAGGTGTATTTTTCGCTTGCGGTCAGAAACATTGTTTCCAACTCGGGGTTAATTTTTTTATTTATCAGATTCATCTGAAATTCATACTCAAAGTCGGACGCTGCCCTCATTCCCTTTACGATAACGGGATTGTCAAACTGCTTTGCGTACTCGGCAAGCAATCCGTCGGAGGCGGCGACCTCAACATTAGGAAAACGCTCAACTACCTTCTGCACCATTTCCACCCGCTCTTCAATGGTGAACATAGGCTTGGTCTTGGTGGAGTTATACATGATGCAGACGATGACCTTGTCAAAAATCTTCGCCGACCTTCTGATGATGTTCAAGTGTCCGAGGGTGATGGGATCAAAGCTGCCCGGACATATAGCAAGACTCATATGTCTGTCTCCTTGCCGTATGTGGTGAGTTTTACTTTGCCGTAATTATACTCTTTACGCTTAAAATAGGGCAAATTCATGTCCGGCATGGACTTTTCACGCCCACTTTCGCACACAATTATACCACCTTCCGACAATATGTCAACGGAATTGATGATCTCAAGTGCCTTATCCAGCAGGTTTGTGGCGTAAGGAGGGTCTAAAAGTATGATGTCGTACTTGTCGGCTCTTGACAAAAAGCCTATCGAATCGGTCTGCACAACGCGAGCTTCAAAGCCGCAGGTCTTGAGATTTTGCTTTACAATGGCAACGGACTCCTTGCTCCGGTCGACAAAGGTCACTGATGCAGCACCACGGCTAAGACATTCTATGCCGAGCTGACCTGTCCCCGCGAAAAGGTCGAGCACCCGTCTGCCCTCGATGTCAAACTGAATAATGTTAAACAGGGCCTCCTTGACCATGTCTGTCGTTGGTCTGATGCTGTAATCCGAGGGTTCTTTGAGTCTCTTGCCTCGCACGGTGCCGCTTATTACTCTCATTTTTCTTCATCTCCGGAGTGATAATGATTATATACCGCGAGTGCCGTATTCTTAGGTACTGCGGCGCAGAGCTCTTCAAAGCTTGCAGCTTTAATAGCCTTTATCGTCTTAAATTCCTTTAACAGCTCGTTTTTGCGTTTTTCGCCGACACCCTTTATATCCGAAAGCTGTGAACCGAGGCTCTCGTTTCGCAGGGAGCGCTGGTACTCTATCGCAAATCGGTGGGTTTCCTCCTGAATGCTGCCGATGAGTGAAAAAACCGCCTGATTTGTATTTATGCTTATTTCATCGCCCTTTGGTGTGACAAGCGCCCTTGTGCGGTGGCGGTCATCCTTGACCATACCGAACACAGGCACATTGAGCCCGATCTCCGAAAGAACGCCGCTTGCAGCCTGAGCATGAGTCACGCCGCCGTCTATGAGCAACAGCTGCGGCAACTTATTAAATTTCTCATCGCCGCTTTTGTATCTTGAAAATCTTCTGTCGACCGCCTGACGCATACTCGCATAGTCGTCGCGAATGTCAATATCCTTCATTCTGAACTTGCGGTAATCGCGCTTTAATGGCTTGCCGTCCTTATGAACGGTCATCGCCGCCACTATGCCGGTATCGCCGAGGTTTGAAACATCGAAGGCCTCAATTCGTTCCGGGTATTCCTTCAAGCCGAGTGCCTTTTGCAGCCATAACAGTGTGCCTGCCCGGCGCTGTTCGGCGGTCGTAGAGCGGAGTATTTCCTCGGAGGCGTTTAGCTTTGCACGCTCGCAGAGCTTTGCCTTTTCGCCTCTTACGGGGACCTCGACCGACACCTTGCGGCCTGCAAGCGTTATGAAAAGCTGCTCAAGCTCCTCCCTGTCGTCACATTCGCAGGGTAAAAGTATCGTCTTCGGATAATTAGCTTTTGATGTGTAGTATTGCCGAACAAATGCCGAAACAGCCTCTCCGTCATCCTCAACGGGCTCGGGCAGAAGCTTAAAGTCCTTTGCCGTTAGTGCGCCGTCATTAAAATGCAGCACGACAAAGCAGCATTTTGTGCCGCGCATAAAGCCCACGGCGTCGGTGTCGGCAAACGCGGTCGCAATGACCTTTTGCTTATTTGCAAGACTGTCTATGGCACGAATGCGATCCCGCAGCTCGGCAGCCTGCTCAAAGCGAAGCTCCTCCGAAGCGAGCATCATGCGCTCGTTAAGCTCGGCTAAAAGCTCTTTTGTTTTGCCCTCAAGGATAAGGCTTGCCTGATTTACCGCGGCTTTATACTCAGCAAGTGACCCGTTGCCCTGACACCATGCCCGACAGTTGCCCATATGATAATTCAGGCACGGTCTGTTCTTGCCGATATCCCGCGGAAACTTTTTGCCGCAGATGGGCAGTCCCACCGCCTTGGAAATGACATCGATTATCTGCCTCGTCATGCTCCTGCCGCCGTAAGGCCCGAAGTATTTCGCACCGTCCTTAGTCGGCTTGTTTGCTATATCAAATTTCGGGTACTGCGAATTGATATCAAGCCTTATGAACGGATAGCTCTTGTCATCCTTCAGAAGTATATTGTAATGCGGCTGATGCTGCTTTATCAGCGAATTTTCGAGAACCAACGACTCAAACTCGGAATCTACGACTATGACATTGAAGTCGGCAACCTTCTCGACCATTGCCGCCACCTTGGGCAAGTGGGTGCCGCGGAAGTAGCTCGTCACTCGGTTTTTGAGTTTTTTTGCCTTACCTACATATATAACTTCCCCCGATGAATCCAGCATAATGTATACGCCGGGCTTCATCGGGAGATTATTGGCCTTTTCGAGTAAAGTATCAAGCATTCTTTTCCTCAACCTTATTTCCGAATGCACACCACAGTGTGACGGAAGCTACAACTATTACGCCGCCGACAAGGGCATACGCGCCGGGTCTTTCGCCGTCAAATATCAGTACCCAAATGGGATTAAGAAGCGGCTCGACCGCACCGAGCAGACTGCACGCAAGCGGCGGACAGTATTCCGATGCCATTCCGTAGAGAATATACGGTATGCCGAGCTGAAAAACGCCGAGAATTATAATATACAGCACAGGAAATGCCGATATCTCAGGCCTTGTTGCGATAATAAACGGCAGGCCGATCAAAAAAGCGCTGAGCTGTCCGAAAAGTATTGCACTGTATCGCTCTGCGCCGTCTGTCCTGCCTATTGCCATATACATGCCGCCCATGAGTGCTCCTGCAAGGATAGCAACAAGATTTCCGGTGAGATATCCTCCCTCGAGCTTATCAAAAAAGAACATGGATATACCGACCATTGCGCAAATGACAGCCGTGATATCCGCCCTTCTTATCTTCTGCTTAAACAGAATCGCAGAGAATATTACAATAAAAAGAGGGGCTGTGAACTGCAAAACGATGGCATTTGCGGCAGTTGTCAGCTTATTTGCACCGACAAACGCCGTGTAGACAAAGGACATGAGTATTCCCGCCGTAAGCGTGCGGCGATTAAGCACGATCTTATAACCTTTAAGCTTAATAAACGCAAGCACGGTAATGCCGGCAATAAGGCTGCGCAAGCTGCTTATTGCAAACGCGTTCCACGGTATGAGTTTAATAAAAATACCGGCTATGCTCCATAGAGCGGCGCAAGTGAGCATCTGTATAATTGCCTTGTTTTCTTTTTTCATTTTATACATATTAAACAAGGGCGTGTCAACAACACGCCCTCAGCTCAGTTTTGGTTATTATTCGGTAAAGTCAGATGCAATGAGTTCAGACAGTGTATCTACTGCAGTCGCCTCGTCAGCACCGTCGGCAATCAGGTTAATGGCAGTGCCCTTAACGATGCCGAGTGAAAGAACGCCGAGAAGGCTCTTTGCATTGACTCTTCTGTCTTCCTTCTCGATCCAAATGCTGCTCTTGAACTCGTTGGCTTTCTGAATAAAGAAAGTCGCGGGTCTGGCGTGGAGTCCAACCTGATTATTAATTACTACTTCTTTAGTTACCATGCTCGCCACTCCTCATAATCTTTAAAGATTACCCCTACTTTAGCAAATTATTTAAAAATCGTCAACCGATTTTGTCTATTTCGTAGATTTTCACATTATTCATAAATTAAATCGATTGCTTTTATTTCAATTCGACTATTGTCACGCCTGTCTCTCCCTCGCCGTATCTGCCGAGCCTAAAGGATTTGACAGCCTTGTTTCGCTTGAGCATCTGGTGTATCGCCGCCCGAAGCGCACCCGTGCCCTTGCCGTGGATAATAGTCACTGTACTAAGTTTAGCCATAACTGCATTATCTATATACATTTCCGCTGCATTTACAGCCTCGATGGATTCCATGCCGCGCAGGTCTATTTCGCTGCTCACGGCGCTTCTCACAGAGCTGCTTTGTATCTGATAGCTTACTTTCTTCTTTGCCGCCTTGCCCTCAACGAGATATACCTCGCTCTGCTTTGCTTTGACATTCATTATGCCGGCTTTGAGCTCCAAGCTGCCGTCGGAGTTTACGCCGACGACCTCCGCCCTGACACCCATCGACTTGATCTCGACAGTGTCACCGACCTCGGCGTTTCTCGACGATTTTTTCTCCTCACGGAGCTGCCCGGGTCTTTCGGCTTTGAGCTTGCCTTCATGCTCGTTGAGCTTTCTTCTGAGCTCGCTGCGAGCTTCGTTTACCCGCTGTGCCTCCTCCTGCCCGTTTGCGTGGCGGCGCATTTCATCAAGCTCGGCAAAGGTCTCTTCGGCGGTTTTGCGCGCCTCGGCTATGATGCGTTCGGCCTCACGGCGTGATTTTTCATCTGCCTTTTCAAGCCGCACCGCAAGCTCGGCTCGTAAAAATGCCGCTTTCTTTGCGCTCTCCTCGGCTTCCCTGAGCTTTTTCGATGCCTCTGCCCTATCTCGTTCAAGCAGAAGTCTGGTCTGCTCCAGCTTTTCTATCGTCGCCTCAAAATCTGCGTTCTGAACGCCGATGCGCCGCTTTGCGTCCTCGATTACAGTATCATCAAGCCCCAGTCTGCGCGAAATGGCAAAGGCATTGGACTTGCCCGGAATGCCGACAAGCAGTCTGTATGTGGGTCTGAGCGTTTCTACATCAAATTCACAGGATGCGTTCTGTATGCCGCTTTCGCCGGTCGCATAGACCTTGAGTTCGGCATAGTGTGTAGTAGCTGCAATAGTTGCGCCGCGTTGTCTGGCATTTTCAATGACGGCTATTGCCAAAGCCGCTCCCTCGGTGGGGTCTGTTCCTGCACCGAGTTCATCGAAAAGCAGCAGTGAGCCTTCGCCGCACTCATCTAATATATGCACTATATTGGTCATATGTGCCGAGAAAGTCGATAAATTCTGCTCTATACTCTGCTCATCGCCTATATCGGAAAGAATGTGCTTATAAACCGGCACTCCGCTGCCGTCCTCGGCCGGAATGTGCAGGCCACATTGCGCCATTATGTTCAGCAGCCCTATGGTTTTGAGCGTTACCGTTTTGCCGCCGGTATTCGGGCCTGTGATTATGAGTGTGTCAAAATCCTCACCCAGTTCAAGGCTTATAGGTACCGCCTTGCCCTTTTGAAGCAGCGGATGGCGTGCATTTCTGAAAACGATACCCTTTTCCCTCAGCTCCGGCTGCGAGCAGTCAAGCTTGTACGAAAGCTTCGCCTTGGCGAAAATCAGGTCAAGCTGTATGAGCAAATTGTAATCTGCGGAAATATCGTTTGCGTGTTCGGCGCAATCAGCCGAAAGCTCCGCTAAAATGCGTTCTATTTCCGTTTTTTCCTTCGCGGCAAGCTCTCTTAGCTCGTTATTCGCCTTAACCGCCGCCATGGGCTCTATAAAAAGCGTTGCGCCCGAAGATGATATATCGTGTACAAGTCCGGGTATTGCCCCCTTATGCTCTGCCTTGACGGGTACGACAAACCTGTCCGAGCGCATGGTTATTATAGGCTCCTGCAACGCCTTGGCATAAGACGGAGAGGATATGATTTTTTGGAGCGAATCACGCACTCTTGCACTTGCCGCGCGAATTTTGCGTCTGATATTTGCAAGCTCGGAAGACGCACCGTCGGCTATCTCATCCTCGCCGACGATTGACGATGTTATCTTTTCCTCAAGAAATCTGTTGGTGTGCAGGGCGGAAAACAAATGGTCAATGCTTGTCTTTCCGACGGTATCATCTGCAATATACGCCTTTACAAGCCTTGAACACTGAAGAACTCTCGCTATGCTCAAAAGCTCAAGGGTATTGAGGCTGCCGCCGAGATCCGCCCTTGACAGCGAGGGTCTGACATCCTTTACCCCCGAAAAAGACGGGCTTCCCCGCACTACCATCATCGTTTTTGCAGCATTTGTTTCGTCGAGGCGGCGTTTTACCTCGTATCTATCGTCCGACGGGAGAAGCTTTAACGCCGCTTCCTTTGCACCGTCGGACACCGCCTCGGCAGCAAGCATTTCAAGCACCGCCGGCAGCTCGAGGGTATTAAGTGATTTTTCGTAAAAGTCCATTATTTCACCTGTTTCCAGTAATTAAGGGCGTTAAATCTGCGTTCGGTTTGTGTCAGCAAATAGGTTTCCGACGCGTTTGCGGCTCTTGATGCCGCGTCATCGGGTATCGAATATGCCATTAGCTTTTTAGGCTCGGCGCAAAGAATATATCTCAATGCCTTGAGGGAATCGGGGCAGAGGATTACATTTGCTTCATGGACATTACCGCGACATTCACGGCAGCAGACTATACCGTTTTGCGGGCTGAAGCGAGGCTCTTTCGGCTCAGGTTCTCCGCACACGGCGCAAGCCGACAAATCCGGCTCGTAGCCCGCTATGCGCATGAGGCGCATCTCAAACGCGGTTTTTATATGCTGCTGGTCGTACAAGTTATTGGATAACGCAAAAAGGCAGTTTAATATGAGCCGGAGCATACCGGGATCGGGCCTGTCCTCATCGGCAAGCGCCTCTACACATTCGGCAAAATAGGAAGCAAGCGCAAGTGCCGATATATCGTTTCTGAGTCCCTTAAATTCCTCAATGGTCGAGCCTTCGTTAACGGACCATCTGCCCTTATTTTCAAACATTGTAAGTTCGGAAAACGCAAACAACTGCGTAGCGGCAGCAACCTTGCTGCTTTTACGCAGTGCGCCTCGAGCCTTGACCGTTACTTTGCCCATGTCCTCGGTCAGAACGGTCAGTATCCTGTCGGCTTCCTTGTATTTTACCTCTCGGAGAATTAGTCCCTTTGTCGTTTTGAACATATGTACCCTGCTCATCCGAGGGGCTGAGGGTCATCCCCCGCCCCATCTTTATTATTTGATTTTTCCGCCGCCCTATACATCAGCCAGCACAGCGGATCGCCGGTATCAGTGAAAACCTGCCAGAAAAAATTTTCTGCCATAAAACCACCTCGCTGTGCTTAGTATTTGTTGCGCAGGTGATTATATGATGGTTATTTATTCCGAGTAACCGAAGTTACGAAGCTGCGCCATGGAATCGCGCCAGTTTTCCTTGACCTTCACCCATGTTTGCAGGAAAACCTTTGTGCCCATAAAGGCTTCAATGTCGGTTCGCGCCATCTCGCCTACCTTGCGGAGCATTGCCCCCTGCTTGCCGATTATTATGCCCTTGTGGCTTGCTTTTTCGCAGAAAATGGTGACATCCATGTCGATAATGCCGTTTTCGCGCTCGGAGAACTTCGTGACCTCAACGGCTGTGCCGTGGGGGATCTCCTTATCAAGGCACAAAAGCAGCTTTTCACGCACAAGCTCGGCGCATATCTGCTTTTCGGGCTGGTCGGATATCATATCATTCGGAAATAGCTGCGGCCCGTCAACAGCATAATTGTCAAGCTGCTCCATAAGCTCGTCAAGTCCCTCGTTGTTCTTTGCGGAAATGGGAATTATTGCATCAAAACTGTGCGCCTGCGAATACTTTGCCATAACCTCAAGAAGCTCGGATTTTTCGATCGTGTCTATTTTATTGATGACAAGCACCGCCGGAACATTCGTCTCCTTGAGCCTTGCAATCAGCTCTTCCTCCTGCCTGCCGATGTTCGCAATAGGCTCGACAAGCAGCACTACGGCGTCAACATCGGCGACGGACTCCTTTACGACATTGACCATGTAGTCGCCGAGACGGGTTCTGGGCTTGTGGAAGCCCGGAGTGTCCATAAGAACGAACTGAGTGCTGCCGCGCGTTACGATCGCGCTTATGCGATTGCGGGTAGTCTGCGGCTTATTGGAGACTATGGCAATTTTCTCGCCGACAAGGGCGTTGGTAAGCGTCGATTTTCCGACATTGGGTCTGCCGCATATTGTTATCATTGCCGATTTGCTTATCATTTGTCATCCTCCATGATCTGCTTTTCTCTCGCTCTCATTTGAGCCTTCATCTCACCCTCGTCGATGTGGTCATAACCCAGCAGGTGCAAAACCGAGTGAACGGTCAGATAGCATATCTCCCGCTCAAAACCGTGGCCAAGCTCCTCGCCCTGCGTATTGCAGCGTTCAAGCGATATCATCATATCGCCGAGCATGACCGCTCCCGTTTCAGGATCTTTTTCGCAGAGGTCGGCGTTAAAATGTCCTGCCTGAAGCTCATTGAGCGGAAAAGACAGCACATCCGTGGGCCTATCCACCCCTCTGAACACACGGTTTATCTCATGTATGCCCTCGTCATCGGTCAGCATTACGCTGATTATGCACGGCACATCTATCCCCTCGGCGGTAAGTGACTTGTTTATCGTTTTTTTAATGAGCGTTACCGCATTTCTATGGCCCATGCCGCTTTTTTCGCGGCTAATATATATCTCATGCTCCATCTTAAGGCTTCTTTCTTCTATATGCTCCGACAGGCTTCTTCACCGTCTCAGGCGGGTTTTTCTTATCGTACACCTCGTATGCCTCGATTATTTTCTGTACAAGCTGATGGCGAACGACATCCGCTCCGCTGAGCCTGCATATTGAGATATCGTCAATGCCCTCAAGCACCTTCATTGCGATTTTAAGACCGCTCACCTTGTCCTCCGGCAGGTCGATCTGCGTTATATCGCCGGTTATGACCACCTTTGAGCCGAAGCCTATTCTCGTAAGGAACATTTTCATTTGCTCTCTGGAGGTATTCTGCGCCTCGTCGAGGATGATAAAGCTGTCGTCAAGGGTTCTGCCTCGCATATATGCAAGCGGTGCAACCTCGATATTGCCCCGCTCGAGGTACTTCTGATAGGTATCTGCACCGAGCATATCAAACAGCGCGTCATACAGCGGTCTGAGGTATGGGTCTACCTTGCTTTGCAGATCGCCGGGCAAAAAACCGAGCCTTTCACCGGCCTCTACAGCAGGACGGGTCAGGATTATCCTGTTTACCT
>SAMEA3663260__coassemble_85_pt1 | contig 26536 bp, 24 predicted proteins | sample SAMEA3663260__metabat2_low_PE_022 | metagenome-assembled genome bin SAMEA3663260 (sample SAMEA3663260) | pig gut metagenome | biome: pig gut; feature: pig-associated habitat; material: faeces | place: China | collected 2013
CTTACTCAGAGCGCAGCTCCTCTCCCCTGTTCCGCGAGCTTGTTGCCGCTGCGGAGGCGCTTCTTGCCGCCGTTAAGAAATGCGAGGGCAGACCGAACAAGGTCCTGCACAGCTACATTTATAAAATCAAAAGCGTTACCGATTATATTAAAAAATAGGAGGCTAAAATGGGCGAGTACAGTAAATTCATCGCGCCGGAGCGCAGAAGCGTTGCCACACCGAAGAACATGGTCGAAAATGGCAAATGTGTTTTCGGAACATTCGACAAGGAGTTTGAAAACATCGACCTGCTGGGCATCAAGAATCCGACGGAGGCACCCGATTTTCTCAAGCGGCTGAAGCTGACTCTGTGGGAAGCCACCGAGGTTCATCTGGATGAGGGTGTTCTGCTTGCCGTATGCTGCGACATGGGCATTTTCGGTCAAATACTGAATGTCTTTTACGACAAGCGTAAAAGAAAGGTATTTACCTGGGCAGACAAAGTTCCAAGCAAGGATGCGATCGTTGCAAACAGCCTGATAAACGGAAGCGTGACAGCTTCTAAGGCAGATAAACTCGAGATAAACTACATCAACAACTTCCAGGATGGGAAGTGCCACCTTGACGGTCACCACGACGGCGACGCCGGTCACATCGAATACAGCTTCGACCTCACCCGTCTTTCAAAGCCCAGCGTTGTGTCCATCCCCTTTGCCGACACGGAAAAGCGCCACCGCCCCCTCTACTCGCAGAAGGATTTCTTCAAGTGCGACGGCTACCTGACCATCAATGGTGAGACCTTCCACGCCACCGAGTATTCAACGGCAATAGTTGACGACCACAAGGGCTATTACCCCCGCCATGCACATTATGACTGGGTCACCACCATGGGCGTCAACGAGACCGACGGCGAGAAAAAGTGGTTTGCCTTTAACCTCACACGCAATCAGTCGGTTGACCAAAATAAGTATAACGAAAACCTTATCTGGTTTGAAAACGAAACCAGCCTGCTGCCCCCTGTTAAATTTGAGCGCAGCGTGCCGACCATTGACTTCAAGGACGGCGCACTGTGGACAATAAGGGACGAGCACGACATGGTGAACATCGAGTTTGATGTTTACGACATTTTCAGAATGATAGTTCATGCAAAGCCCTTTGTAAACATCGAGTACTTTATCTCCTTCGGCGAGCTTAGAGGCTATGTCAGAGACGAGGACGGCAAAAAGTATATCCTTGACGGTATGCTCGGCATGGGCGAGGACAAGGACCTTATACTCTGATTACAACAAAAAATCTCCCATCCGACGGATGGGAGATTTTTTCATTTAATTATCAGTCAACACAATGGTCGCAGTCGTGAGTCTGAGCAAACTTCTCGTGGTCGTACTCGATGCCGTTCTTGTCGTAGTAATTCTTAACGGCGGCCTTGACAGCCTCCTCTGCCAGAACGGAGCAGTGGATCTTGTGGGTGGGCAGACCGTCGAGTGCCTCGACGACCGCCTTGTTGGAAAGCTCAAGAGCCTCCTCGAGCTTCTTGCCCTTGATAAGCTCGGTTGCCATGGAGCTGGTGGCGATTGCGCTGCCGCAGCCGAAGGTGTTGAACTTGCAGTCGGTGATGACGCCGTCCTCGACCTGGATGTACATCTTCATAATATCGCCGCACTTTGCGTTACCGACCTCACCGATACCTACATTAGGTGCGTCGTCGATCTTACCGACATTGCGGGGATTCTGGAAATGGTCCATTACTTTATCACTATACAGTGCCATGATTATATCCTCCTGTAAACGCTATTATTATTTATTATCAGATGAGATGCTTTCTCTTGCCGTTTTCAAGGTCTTCCCACACCGGAGAAATGCTGCGCAGATAAGCTACGACCTCGGGAACGACCTTGATGATGTAGTCAATTTCCTCCATGGTGTTGTACTCACCGATGGAAAGTCGGAGTGATCCGTGGGCAACCTCGTGGGGCAGGCCGATGGACAGCAGCACATGGCTCGGATCGAGAGATCCGGAGGTGCAGGCAGAACCGGAAGATGCGCAGATGCCCTTTGCGTCGAGCATGAGCAGCAGGCTTTCGCCCTCTATGCCCTCAAAGCACATATTGACCGTGCCGGGAACATGGTGCTCGAGTGAGCCGTTAATCTTGGAATGAGGGATCTTTGAAAGCTCTGCAAAGAGCTTGTCGCGCATGGGGATAATCTTTGCGGTGTTGGCCTCCATATTGTCAACGGATTCCTTGAGTGCGGCAGCCAATGCCACGATGCCGGGAATATTCTCGGTGCCTGCGCGCTTGCCGCGCTCCTGTGCGCCGCCCTCGATGATGTTAAACAGAGGCATACCTCTCTTTGCATACAAAACGCCGACACCCTTGGGTGCATGGAACTTATGACCGGACATACTTAAAAGGTCAATGTTCATTTCCTTGACATTTATGGGCATATGGCCGGCAGCCTGAACGGCGTCGGTGTGGAAAGGAATGCCCTTGCTGCGGCACAGCTCACCGATCTCCTTGATGGGCTGGACGGTGCCTATCTCGTTATTTGCAAACATAATAGTAACAAGTGCCGTATCCTCTCTGATAGCGGCCTCAACATCCTCAAGGCGGACAACGCCGTCTTCGTGGACATCCAGCAGAGTGACCTCGAAGCCCTGCTTCTCAAGCTGCTTGAGGGTGTGCAGAACGGCGTGGTGCTCAAACTTGGTGGAGATTAGATGCTTCTTGCCCTTTATTGCGCCGAACTTTGCCATGGATACTATCGCCTGGTTATCTGCCTCGGAGCCACCGGAGGTGAAGTAAATTTCCTTGGGCTCTGCGCCGATAATGTCGGCAACGGTCTTTCTTGCCTCTTCAAGCGCTTCCTTTGCCTTCTGCGCAAAGGAGTACAGGCTGGAGGGGTTGCCGTACTGAGTTGTGAGGTATGGTATCATAGCGTCAAGAGCGGTCTTGCTCACGCTTGTGGTCGCTGCGTTATCTGCGTAAACGAACATATTTATATCTTCCTTTCATTAAATCCTATCAAAATCATGGGAATTGTACCACTTTGCAGTATAATAGTCAATAGCTTTTTATTCCTTCCACTTATCGCCGGTGAGAAGGTCTCTGAGCGACACGGTTGCAAGATACGCATTCGTAATATCGTCAAGCTCCTTCCACATCGGAACGGTCAGGCAAGCTGCCGATTTCTCGCAATTTATGCTGCCGGCCTTTATGCAGGCAACGGGAGCGAGATTATCCTCTATACAATTTAATATCTCACCTATCGAATACTCCTCGGGTGTTTTGCTTAGCTTATAGCCACCCTCTTTGCCTCGGGTGGACTCGACAAGCTCGGCCTTTTTGAGGTTTCCGACTATCATCTCAAGATATTTCATCGAAAGCTCGGTCCTGTCGGAAATGGTCTTGAGCGAAATATAGCCCTCGTCCTGATGCTGAGCAAGGTCGATCATTATCCGCAGCGCATATCGACCCTTACTGGTAACATTCATGTCCTCACCTCCGTTTTAATTCCTATCAATTTTCTATGGTTTTAATATACCACGATTTTAGTGGGAATTAAAGTGTATGTGCCTCAAAACGCAAAAAATTGCTGTGCATTTTTTGCACAGAAATTTTTCAAAAAACCTCTTTACTTTAGCGTGTTAGTGTGCTATCTTATTACCGTGATAACAAACTAATTCGTTTTTGGAGGATAAAAACATGAAAAGGATAGTTGCACTGCTTCTGGCAGTTATGATGGTATTTGCGCTGTGCGCCTGCGGCGGAAAGAAGTCGGAAAAGCTGGTCATCATTGACGAGAGCCTCGGTGCGGAGCAATACGGCATTGCGTTCAGGGCAGACGATCAGGAAACCTGCGACGCAATCGAAGCTGCCGTTGCAAAGCTTGTTGCCGACGGCACCTATGCGGAAATTGCCGCAAAGTACGAAGCGGAAAACAAAATTACCAACAATCTTCTCTTCCTGCAGAATGCTCCCGAGGTCAAGGATATTCAAAAGTCCTCCCGTACCTTTGTGATGGGCATTGACCCCGAGTACCCTCCCTTCAGCTACATGGGAAGCGACGGTGAGTACACAGGATTTGACGTTGACGTATGCAAGGCAGCCTGCGAATTGCTCGGCTGGGATTTTGAAGTCTACCCCGTAAACTGGGAGCAGAAGCTCACTCAGCTTGACGCCGGTGAATGCGATTGCATTTGGTCCGGCATGACTATCCTTGACAGCATGAAGGACGCCGGATATGTCATCTCCACCCCCTACTACGACAACACCCAGGTACTCGTTGTTAAGGAAGGCAGCGGAATCGAGTCCTCCGCCGATCTCAAGGGCAAGACCGTTGCTGTCCAGCTCGGCACCTCCGGTGAGGTTCTTCTCAACGGTGACCTTGCAGACCTCAAAGCAGGCTTTGCCGAGCTTGTCACCTGCAACAGCTTTGCAAGCTGCTTCACCGAGCTTGAGGGCGGCAGTGTAGACGCTGTTCTGGTTGATATGCCGGTTGCAGTCAGCTATGTAAATAACAAGTAATTCAGTTGAGCATTTAATAACCGTATTCCCGGGAGCGTAAGCCGCTTCCGGGAATGCGTGCGTTTTGAAACGAGGATTTTTATGGATTTAGTGACAATGATCACCACCATGGGCAGCGGCTTTGGCAAAACCTGCGCCATATTTTTCTTAACCCTGCTGTTCTCCCTACCACTCGGCATGGTCATCGCCCTGCTCAGAATGAGCAAAAGCAAAATAGTATCGAATGTGACGCGCTTTATTATCTCCGTCCTGCGCGGCACTCCGCTTATGCTGCAGCTTATTGCGGTTACATACGGTCCGTACTACATTTTCGGTATGTCGGTTTCGAGAAATAAGCTTATCCCCGTGGTTATCGCCTTTGCGATAAACTATGCCGCCTATTTTGCGGAGATATACCGCAGCGGCATTGAGTCCATGCCCGTCGGTCAGTATGAGGCAGCCGACATACTCGGCTACAAGAAGATCCAGACCTTCTTCCACATCATACTGCCGCAGGTTATTAAGCGCATCATGCCCAGCATCACAAACGAGGTCGTCACCCTTGTTAAGGATACCTCGATGGCGTTTACCGTATCGTACCAGGAGATGTTCACCATCGGCAAGCAGATAGCCAACTCCGAAACGAGCTTCGTGCCCTTCGTTGTCGCCGGCGTGTTCTACTTCGTGTTTAACGCCATAGTTGACTACGCGATGGGCAAGGTCGAAAAATCGATGAATTACTATAAGTAAGGAGGATATGCACCGTGAAGGTTTTAGAAATAAATCATATTCAAAAAAGCTTTAATAACGCGACACTGCATGTCCTCAAGGACATAAGCCTGAGCGTTGACAAGGGTGAGGTCGTGTCGATAATCGGGCCCTCCGGCTCGGGCAAATCAACGCTTCTGCGCTGCGCAACGCTGCTCACGGAGATGGACAGCGGTGAGCTTATCTACATGGGCGAGGTTGCCGCCAAGAACGGTCCCGACGGCAAGGCAGTGTATTCCGGCAAAGCCGAGCTTAAGAAAATTCGCAGCATTTTCGGTCTGGTTTTCCAGAATTTCAATCTGTTCCCTCACTTTTCGGTGCTCAAAAATCTCGTCGATCCTCAGGTCCATGTTTTGGGACGCACAAAGCAGGAGGCAGAGGAGCGTGCGCTGGCACTACTGAAGAAAATGGGGCTTGAGGAAAAGGCAAATGCCTATCCCTGTGAGCTTTCCGGCGGTCAGCAGCAGCGAGTGGCGATAGCAAGAGCCCTTGCCATGGACCCCACTATTTTGTTCTTTGACGAGCCCACCTCCGCCCTCGACCCGGAGCTCACCGGCGAGGTTTTGAAGGTCATAAAGCAGCTCACCGAGGAAAAGATGACCATGGTTATTGTTACCCACGAGATGGCGTTTGCAAGAGCCGTCTCCGACAGAGTAATATTCATGGACGGCGGCGTCATCGTCGAGCAGGGTGAGCCCGAGGAGGTCTTCGGTAATCCCAAGACCGAGCGCACAAAACAGTTTTTGAGGAATTACCAGTCATAATGGAGTATTCGTATTACATAATTGACCCCACGGGAAACATCACCGCGATAGTCGAGACTCCTACAAAGCGCAGCGAGCAGCGCCGTATTGCAGCGTTTATCATGGAGCTTGACACGCGCATAGAGCAGGTCGGATTTCTCGAACAGCCGCAAAGTGGCGCAGCTGTTCGGCTGCAAATGATGGGCGGCGAATTTTGCGGAAACGCAAGCGTTTGCACCGCGGCTTTGACGGCGCAGCGCTCCGGAATTGACGACGGCTGCATTACGCTCGAGGTGTCGGGCGCAGAAAACCCGCTTTGCATTAGGGTGCAAAAGCTTGCCGCTTGCCTGTACCGAGGAACCGTCTCAATGCCGCTGCCGGTGGGTATGGAAACAGTTAAGCTCGGCAAAAACGAGCTGCCTGCCGTGCATTTTTCCGGTATAAGCCACCTTATATTGAGCGACGATATCAGCGCAGACGAAGCGGAGAAAAATATTCGCTCATGGTGCAAAGCTCTGAATGCAGACGCTCTGGGACTGATGTTTTTAAGCGGCGAAACGCTTAAGCCCTATGTCTATGTCCGCTCAACGGACACCGCTGTGTGGGAAAGCTCCTGTGCAAGCGGTACGACCGCCGTTGCCGCCTATCTTGCCGCCAAGGCAGGAAAAAGCGTTTCTGTTACGCTCGAAAATCCGGGCGGCAAGCTCAGCGTCAAGGCGGAGTATTCAGGTGATGCAATTTTCTCGCTTCTTTTGACCGGCAGTGCCGAAATCAAGGGAAAGCACTTGATTTGTACATAATTTTTTTGTATCATCTAAGCTGACTGGGGGTCGTGAGATGCAAAAGAGAATAATAAGCCTCCTGCTTGCACTGGGCATGGTGTTTTGCCTGTGTGCCTGCGGCGGAGGCGGTAAATATAAAGTCGTAAAATCCGTTCGCGATCAGGATTATTCCATCGGCTTCAGAAACGGCGATTCAACATATCATTACATTGATAAGGCTCTGAGAGAGCTTGCCTACAATGGCACCGTTGACGAGCTTGCTGCAAAATGGTTCGGCAGCAAAAATGCCGTCAGCTTTCCGGAGACAAAGGATGCGCTTAAGGAGCTTGGTTATATCACTCCCCGTGAATTTATCATCGGAGTGGATCTTGACTCCGCACCCATGTGCTTAAAAAGCGGCGACGGTTACGACGGCTTCGATATCGAGCTTGCAGAGGCTGTGTGCGAAAAGCTCGGCTGGTCGCTCAAGGTGCAGCCCATTCATTCGGAGAAGGCATTCGTTGAGCTCAATTCCGGCAATATTGACTGTGCATGGGGCGGCGTTGTGCTCGACAGAGAGTCGCCCGATTACACTATTTTGCTTACATATATGTCCGACGAGCTCGTGCTCGCCGCAAAGGGCTCGGGCAGCAGCTCCATAAGAGACAAGACCATGTTCATGGGCACCTCGCAGTGCTACATAGACCTTATGGGGGAAAACACGAGGGTAAGCAACAAGCTCGGGCAGATATCCCGCATTCAAGGCGGTGCACAGGATTACTTAGCCGCGCTCGACAAGGGCGAATGCGATTTGGTGCTTGTAACGGGATCGGCTGTTGATTACTTCAATACGCATTAAAAAATCACTCTCAATCAAATGATTGAGAGTGATTTTTAATCTTCACTTTGCTCTTGCGGATACTTCCTTGCTGAGCTTTTCGATGAAATCCTCAACGCTCATTGCGCCCTCGTCTCCGCCGGTGCGGGTGCGAACGGAGATAGTTCCGTTTTCCGCTTCCTTATCGCCGACAATTATCATGTAGGGAATCTTCTGACTCTGAGCCTCGCGGATCTTGTAACCGATCTTCTCGTTGCGCAGGTCGGTCTCAACGCGGAAGCCGAGCTTATCAAGGCGCTTTGCAATATACTTTGCGTAGTCGTCAACTCTGTCGGTAATGGGCATGACCTTGACCTGAACGGGTGCGAGCCAAGTCGGGAATGCGCCGGCAAAATGCTCGGTGATAACGCCGATAAAGCGTTCGATAGAGCCGAATACAACGCGGTGAATCATGACGGGGCGATGCTTTTCACCGTCTGCTCCCACATACTCAAGCTCGAAACGCTCGGGAAGCTGCATATCGAGCTGAATAGTGCCGCACTGCCAGGTACGGCCGAGGGAGTCCTGAAGGTGGAAGTCGAGTTTCGGACCGTAGAATGCGCCGTCGCCCTCGTTTATGATATACTTCTTACCCATCTCGGTGATGGCTTCCTTGAGGGTGTTCTGGGCAAACTCCCAGTCAGCCTCGTCGCCCATATGGTCGTCGGGCATGGTGGAAAGCTCTATCTCATAGGGCAGTCCGAAGAGCGAATAAACCTCGTCAAAGAGCTTGACGACGCCCTTGATTTCGTCCTTCATCTGATCCCAGGTCATGAAGATATGTGCGTCGTCCTGCGTGAAGCAGCGTACACGGAACAGGCCGTGCAATGCGCCGGACAGCTCGTGACGGTGGACAAGGCCCAGCTCGCCGACACGCAACGGCAGGTCACGGTAGGAGTGAGGCTCGGACTTGTAAACGAGCATACCGCCGGGGCAGTTCATGGGCTTAATGGCAAAATCCTCGCCGTCTATCTGCGTGGTGTACATATTTTCCTTGTAGTGGAACCAGTGACCGGAGGTCTCCCAAAGCTGACGGTTTAATATCATCGGGGTTGAGACCTCAACATAGCCGTACTTTTTGTGCACCTGGCGCCAGTAATCGATAAGGGTGTTTTTGAGCACCATTCCCTTGGGCAGGAAGAACGGGAAGCCGGGGCCCTCGTCGGTGAGCATAAACAGTCCCAGCTCCTTGCCGAGCTTGCGGTGGTCACGCTTTTTGGCCTCCTCGATTCTTGCAAGGTAAGCGTCGAGCTCGTCCTTCTTCATGAAGCAGGTACCGTATACGCGCTGGAGCATCTTGCGGTTGGAGTCGCCTCTCCAGTATGCGCCGGTACAGGAGGTGAGCTTAATGGCATTGCCCTTGACTCTGCCGGTGGAATCCAGATGCGGGCCTGCGCACAGATCGGTGAAATCGCCCTGCTTATAGAAGCTGATGACGGCATCCTCGGGCAGGTCGTTGATTAGCTCGACCTTGTAGGTCTCGTCCCGCTCCTGCATAAACTTAATCGCTTCCTCACGGGGCAGCTCAAAGCGCTCGAGTTTTATCTTCTCCTTGCAGATCTTGCGCATTTCAGCCTCGATCTTCTCGAGAATCTCGGGAGTGATGGCAAAGGGTGCGTCAAAGTCATAGTAAAAGCCGTTGTCAATGGCAGGACCTATCGCCAGCTTTACCTCGGGGTAAAGGCGTTTAACGGCCTGCGCAAGAATATGGCTTGTAGTGTGACGGTAGGTGTCCTTAAATTCGGGGTTTTCAAAGGTGTATTTATTCTCGTCCATAATGCTCCTCCTATAATCCTATACAAAATGCAAAAACGCCCCTGACTCTAAGCGTCAAGGGCGTAAAAACTTACACGGTCCCACCTTGATGGATTCTCATCTTACATTTAACGCATGCGAAACGGAAGCACATTTCCTTGCCTCGGCTCGGGAGCGGTCGCTTACGGTTTTACGCAAAAGAAGCTTTCAGCCGAGGCTTCTCTCTCTGTTTTGCTCACGCCGGCGTTCTCCGTCACTGCTGATTTTTATACTATATCACTCTTTTTCTTCACTGTCAATCGCTGAAAAAACTTTACTGTCTCTACTATGGGAATTACGCAGAAGCCCAGACCTATAGCAATTAAGTATTCCTCGAGGTTCACGCTTGTAAAGCCGAACGCGTTTGCAAGCAGCGGCACTTCACACACAGCGGTGGTCATAATAAGTGAGCCGAACGCCGCAGCAATCAAAACGATATTCTGAGTCGGGAGCTTGAAGATACTGCCGCGCTGAGAGCGCATATTGAACGAATGGAATATCTCCGCCATGGACATGGTGAGGAATGCCATTGTCATGCCGTCGGGGCTTTCGGCTATCTCCCACACTCCGCTTTCAAGGAAATGGCCGAGGAAGTAGGAAGCGAGCGTCAGCACGGACACCAAAAGTCCCTGGTATGCGATATCAATGCCCATACCTCCGGCAAAAACGCCTGAGTCGGCAGCCCGCGGCTTGCGGCGCATAATGTCGGGCTCTGCCTTCTCCATTCCGAGGGCAAGTGCCGGGAAGCTGTCTGTAACAAGATTAATCCACAGAAGATGTACCGGCTTGAGAATGGTAAAGCCCAATATGGTTGCGGCAAAAATGCTTATGACCTCGCTCATATTTGAGCCTAAGAGGAACTGTATAGCTTTGCGGATGTTGTCATAAATGCGTCTGCCCTCTTCGACAGCACCGACTATGCTGGCAAAGTTATCGTCGGCAAGCACCATATCCGCAACATTCTTCGTGACATCGGTGCCGGTGATGCCCATGCCAATGCCGATATCCGCGCTTTTTATGCTGGGTGCGTCATTAACACCGTCGCCGGTCATGGCGGTGACATAGCCGGCGCCGCGCCATGCGTTCACTATTCTCGTCTTATGCTCGGGCTGAACACGGGCATAAACGCTTATGTCCATAAAGCAGTCGGCAAACTCCTCGTCCGACATCCGGGAAAGCTCCGAGCCTGTTATTGCCCTGTCTCCGTCTTTGAGAATGCCGAGCTCCTTTGCTATGGCAACCGCCGTGTCGATATGGTCGCCGGTTATCATGATCGGTCGCACACCTGCGCCTACGCACTCATCGATTGCGGCCTTGACCTCGGGTCTTACAGGGTCAATCATGCCGGTGAGCCCCACGAAACAGAGATTCTTTTCAAGCTCCTCCGGCTCAAAGCTGTCGGGCTCATGTTCCCACACACGCATTGCGCAGGCAAGAACACGCAGAGCCTTATCCGCCATTGCCTTGTTGGCAAAAACAATGTTCTGACGGTACTCCTCGGTCATCGGAACGGCCTCGCCGTTTTTCATGTAGTGCGTGCATTTGCCGATGATGACATCGGGTGCACCCTTGGTATACTGCACAACGCCGTTGTGCGCAAGATGAACGGTGCTCATCATTTTGCGGCCGGAATCGAACGGTGCTTCGCCGCAGCGTGGGAAGTCCTCTTTCAGCTTGGATTTGTTGTGACCCAGCTCATTTGCCCAAACGACAAGTGCCGCCTCGGTGGGTTCGCCGGTCACAACGCCGTCGGCGTCTATCTCCGCGTCGCAGCACAGTGCCATTGCCTTGGATATGAGGTCTGCATCCTCGCCGAAATGATCGACGACCGTCATTTTATTCTGTGTCAAGGTGCCGGTTTTATCCGAACAAATTATCTGCGCGCAGCCGAGCGTCTCGACAGCAGTGAGTCTTCTTATGATGGCGTTGCGCTTTGACATATTGGTAACGCCGATAGACAGCACGACGGTAACGACCGCCGCCAAGCCCTCGGGTATTGCCGCAACGGCGAGTGAAACGGCTATCATGAACGAATTGAGTACAGTTTCAAACTCAAATCCACCTGCGCGCAGAAGCTGAACGGCAAAAACTGCGGCGCATATGCCCAGCACGAGCCAAGTCAGTATCTTTGAAAGCTGCGTGAGCTTTATCTGCAAGGGTGTCTGACCCTCCTGTGCGTTTGCAAGCGCGTCGGCAATCTTGCCCATCTCGGTCTGCATTCCGATTGCGGTTACTATCATCGCGCCTCTGCCGTAGACCACGGTCGAGCCCATGTATGCCATGTTCTTGCGGTCGCCCAGCGGCACCTCGGCGGCGCCGTCGGTGAGATTAATTGCATCAATGAATTTCGTAACCGGAACGGATTCACCTGTCAGCGCGGCTTCCTCTATTTTCAGACTGGCATTTTCGATTATTCTGCCGTCTGCCGGAACAGCGTCACCCGCTTCAAGCAGCACGACATCGCCGACCGTCAGATCCTCGCTGCGAACGGTTACGATTTTCCCGTCACGCAGCACCTTGCTCGTCGCCGCCGACATTTCCTGCAAGGCCTCTATCGCCTTTTCCGCTTTGTTTTCCTGATAAACGCCGAGCACGGCGTTTATAGCGACAACAGCCAGAATTATGATAACATCGGCAAAGCTCTCGTCCTGAGTTACTGCCAGCACACCGCTGATCGCGGCGGCGCACAGCAGGATGATTATCATGGGGTCGGCAAGCTGCTTTAACAGCTGCTTTATGATCGAATCCTTTTTGCCCTCGGCAAGCTTATTTTTGCCGTTTTCGGCAATGCGGCGTTCCGCCTCCTCGCTTGTTAAACCGTTTTCGCTTCCCGAAAGCTGCGATATAACGGTCTCGGCATTTTCGCAATAGTATTTCATTCAAGCGCCCCCCTGAAGTTCGTTACCCTTATTGAGTATAAGTCCCTCTGCCTTAAGTTCGAGTATGATAAGCAGGCTTATCGGCAGTGCGAACATTCCGATGCCGCCGCCGAGCTTAAGACCGACCCACAAACACAGCAGCGTTGCAAGCGGATGAAGTCCCACCTGCTTGCCGACTATCTTCGGCTCGGCTATCTGCCGTACAACTATTACTACAGCCCAGAGAATTGCAAGTCCGATACCCATGCCTATCTTGCCCTGCAAAAGCTTTATCACAGCCCAAGGCGCCAAAACTATACCGGAGCCGACGATCGGAAGAATATCAAACACCGCAATGAGCAGCGCAATTACAGCGGCATTGTCAAAGCCGATTATCAGCAAGCCTATTGCGATCTCGGCAAATGTCATGAGAAAGATCAACATATAAGATTTAAGGTATTTGCCCAAAATGACGCCCAGGGCACGCTTTGCCGTGCAGACGATGGTCTGCGCCTTTTCCGGCAGGACGCCGAGAACTGCATTGGATATTCCGTCGTAATCAAGGGCGAAGAATATCGACGCTATAATGCAAATGACCGTTGCGAGCATAAAATTAGGCAACCCTGCGCCGATGGCGGATACCCAACCGAGAACCGTCATGGAAAGGTTCATGACCGAGCTGCTGAAGGTCGCCATGATATCCGGCAGCGACTCCTCGATGTTCGCGCGTATCTCGGGGTTAATTCGCTCGAGCTTATCCAAGGCATCGCTCACGAGCTCCGTTACCCAGGGCTGAACGGTATCGCTGAAATACTCAGGCAGCATTGTAGCCCAATCTGCAATGAATGAGGCAACACCGAAAACTATGAGCACGAGCAGGCCCGCTATCAGCAGGTAACACAACACCACCAGCAGCACCGTCATAATCTTTTTGTTTACCTTGAGCTTTTGCGTTATCTTACGTGCAAACGACTGCATCGGCAGTGCTATTGCCAGTGCAATGAGAAACGGGGTCAGCGGTCCGAGCAGAAATCTTATAAAAAGTCCCACTATCAGGATTATCGCTGCCCAATAAGCGAATTTAATAAGAAAATCCTTGTATTCAGCTTGTTGCATCAAAAATCACCAACTTGAAGAGAAATAAGTATTAGTCAAAAAACAAAAAGACTTTTACGGCTTATTATTTGCCGTAAAAGTCTTGCAAATACCGTTAAAGTACCCGATGTGCCGAGTCCTTTGACTGCGATGGCGACGCACCGGACGCACAAAGTGCGCATGCTACTCCCTTTTTCTAAATATAGCATATTTTTCTTGTGACTGTCAATCTAATTTTACGCTCGGCAGATTCCATTTATACACAGTTGCAAGAACCCTGAGTACAAATATTGTGACCATGCCGATAACCGCAGAGAGAATGTCGTTTACTCCTATAAGGTGCAGCACATAGTACAGTGCACCGCCGATAAGCGATGCTACGGCATATACCCTCTTGCGCAGCACCTTGGGCATTGTATTTGTCATCATATCGCGAAGCATACCGCCGCCGACACCTGTTATGACACCGAGGGTGAGTATCAAAATGACATTATCGCTCACACCCATTGCCGTGTTCATGCCGGAAATTGTGAATACGGCCAAACCGGCGGCGTCAAAGATGTTGTTTATCTCCGACAGCTTATCCTTGTTCGCAAAATACTTTTCCCGTCTTATATATGCGTCAAAGAAAACTATCAGCGACACGAGCAACGAAGCAAGAAGATAGGCATAACTGATAAACATTTTCGGCGGGAGTTGACCTATCAGCACATCTCGTATGACGCCGCCGCCGAGCGCAGTAATGACGCCGAGAAAAACGACGCCGAATATATCCGCTTTTCGTTTAATTGCAGCCATAGCTCCCGATATTGCGAACGCCGCAGCACCGATGAGCTCAAGAACAAACATTGTATTTTCCATCACACATTAAATCTGAACAGTGTCACATCTCCGTCTTTCATGACATAATCCTTGCCCTCGCTTCTGACAAGGCCGCGTTCCTTGGCAACTGCCATGCTGCCGCAGTCGCGCAGGTCATCAAAGGCGACTATCTCGGCACGGATAAAGCCGCGCTCAAAGTCTGTATGTATCTTGCCTGCCGCCTGGGGTGCTTTTGTGCCGTTTTTGATCGTCCATGCCCTGCATTCATCCGGTCCGCAGGTGAGGAAGGATATAAGACCCAGCAGTGCATAGGAGCATTTTATCATGCGGTCAAGACCCGACTGTTCCATGCCCATCTCCTCAAGGAACATCTCGCGCTCCTCGGGTTCGAGTGCGGCTATCTCCTCCTCAAGCTTTGCGCAGATGGGGAGCACCTGTGCGCTTTCGGCTTCGGCGATGGCACAAAGCTGCTTGTAATACTCGTTGTTTTCATAATCGGAAACGCCATTTTCATCCATGTTTGCCGCATAGATAATGGGCTTTATGGTCAGCAGATCACTCGTTGCGATAAGCTCCATATCATCCGGGTCGCACTTGTAGCTGCGAACGCTCTTGCCTGCATTGAGATGCGCTAAAAGGCCCTTGAACACCTCTGCCTCGTGCAGATATTTCTTGTCGCCCTTGGCGTTTTTGTTTGCCTTTTCAATGCGCCGCTCGACCATCTCAATATCCGCCATGATAAGCTCAAGGTCAATTATCTCAACATCACGCTTGGGATTTGTGCTGCCCTCGACATGAATGACATTTTCATCGTCAAAGCACCTGACGACATGAATAACAGCGTCAGTATTGCGGATATTTGAAAGGAACTTGTTGCCGAGGCCCTCTCCCTTTGACGCACCCTTTACAAGACCTGCTATATCGACAAACTCGATAACCGCCGGCGTATATTTTTTCGGCTCGTATATCGAGGCGAGAAAATCAAGACGCTCATCGGGAACGGTCACCATGCCTATATTCGGCTCTATCGTGCAGAAGGGGTAGTTTGCCGACTCCGCACCGGCATTGGTTATGGCGTTAAAGAGTGTGGACTTTCCGACATTCGGAAGACCTACGATACCTAATTTCATTTGTTACTCCTTGGAAGTGGGCAGCCGTAAGCTGCCCACTTCTGAATTACTCATTTTTGTCCTCGGACTGATCCTCGGTCTTTTCGGGCTCATCGCATATGCCTGCCGTGGGATCAACCACCGGCTCATCGTCAAAGCGTGCGATCTTTCTCGCAGGACGCTCGATGGTGCTGTCGATCTGCGCCTTTCTTGCCGCCTTCTCGCTCTCGGGTAAGAACTCGTGATGCTCGAAGTAGTAATCAAATTCCTCCTTATCCATGGTTTCATGGACAAGCAGATATTCGGCTATTGCCTTAAGCTCGTCGGCGTGCTCGGTGAGGATCTTCTCACACAGTGCCGACGCCTCGTCAAATATGCGCTTTACCTCCTCGTCGATGAGACCGGCGGTCTCCTCGGAGTAGCTCTTTGTCGTGCCGAAGTCGCGGCCGATGAAGATGCTGTGATCCGAGCTGTCATACAGGATGGGTCCGAGCTTATCGGACATACCGTAGCGCATGACCATGCTTCTTGCAATATTACTTGCCTGCTGGATATCGCCGGATGCGCCGGTGGATATATCGTCAAGGAAAAGCTTCTCGGAAATTCTGCCGCCGAGAGCCATTACGATGTTTTCAAACATCTCGCTCTTTGACTTGAAGTTCTCAAGATCCTCTTGGGGACGGAACAGCGTGAAGCCGCCCGCCATGCCGCGGGGGATAATGGTTATATAGTGCACGGGGTCAACATTTTTAAGATACTTGCCGGCAACCGCATGGCCGGACTCGTGATAAGCGGTGAGACGCTTTGCCTTGTCGCTCATCTTGCGGCTCTTCTTCTCGGGACCCATCTCGACCTTAAGGATAGCCTCCTCGCAGTCTGCCATGGTAACGAAGCGATGCTTGCGGCGAACGGCAAGCAGAGCCGCCTCGTTCATGAGGTTTTCAAGGTCTGCGCCGGAGAAGCCGGGAGTACCCTTTGCAATGCTGTTGAGGTCAACATCCTCTGCCAGCACCTTACCTCTTGCGTGGATCTTGAGAATTGCCTCACGACCCTTGATATCGGGAAGCCCCACATAGACCTGACGGTCGAAGCGACCGGGACGCAAAAGTGCGTTATCGAGGATATCGGCACGGTTTGTTGCCGCCATGACGATGACGCCCTCGTTGTTGCCGAAGCCGTCCATCTCAACGAGGAGCTGGTTAAGTGTCTGCTCACGCTCGTCGTGACCGCCGCCGAGGCCGGAGCCTCTCTGACGACCGACAGCGTCAATCTCGTCTATGAAGATGATTGCCGGAGCAACCTTCTTTGCCTGATCGAACAGGTCGCGGACGCGGCTTGCGCCGACACCGACATAAAGCTCAACGAAATCGGAGCCGGATATGGACAAAAACTGTACGCCCGCCTCACCGGCGACTGCCTTTGCGAGCAAAGTCTTACCTGTTCCCGGAGGGCCTACAAGCAGGACACCCTTGGGGATGCGCGCGCCCATATCGGTAAAGGCGCGGGGATTTTTGAGGAACTCGACCAGTTCCTGAAGCTCTTCCTTTTCCTCGTCTGCACCTGCGACATCGGCAAAGGTTTTGCGGTTTTTCTCCTCGCTGCCGAGGCGGGTTCTGGCTTTTCCGAACTTGTTGACACCGCCGCCGACTCCGCCACCGTTGGCTCTGGTCATCATGACTATCCAGAAAATCATCAAGCCGAACAGGAGCGCATACGGGATAAGCTGGAGCCACCACGAAGAACGGACGGGTTCGATCTGATAATCCTTTATGGTACCGTCCTTGTACTGCTGCTCTATCGTTTCGCCGAGGTCCTCGTAGAACAGCGAAAAGCTGTACATCTCATAGGACACCTCTTTGATACCCTTCTTTGCGCTTGAATCTCTGACCTTCATGGTCAGGAGATTTTTGGTTCCGTCATAAACGAAGGACTCGACCTTCTTTTCGGTGAACAGATCCTTGACCTCCGCATAGCTCATTTTGTCGGGCTCTTCGGTGTTTAAAACCGTGAAAACCGTGCAGGCTATCAGCACGAGTATCAGCATGTAAAAGCCTATATCTCTGGAACGATTTCGTTTGGGGTTCAATTGATCACTTCCTCTTAGTCTGAGTATATTTCGGGTTTGAGAACGCCGATATAGGGTAGATTGCGGTAAAGCTCGTTATAATCAAGTCCATAGCCGACTACAAAGGCGTCGGGGACTTCAAAGCAGGAATATTTAGCGTAAACGGGGGCCTTTCTGCGTGAGGGCTTATCCATCAGCGTCGCTATGGTGACAGACGCCGGATTGCGTGTGGAAAGATAATGCTGGAGGTAGTTGAGTGTGACACCGGAGTCGAGGATGTCCTCGACCATGACGACATGTCTCCCCTCGATGTTTTGGCTGAGATCCTTCTGAATGGACACAGCTCCGGTCGAGGTCGTGCCCTTATACGAGGACACCGCCATGAAATCCACCGAGCAGGGTATCGTCACATGACGCACCAGATCGGACATAAATACGAAGCAGCCCTTCAATACTCCGACAAAAAGAGGATTTTTCCCCTCGAAATCCTTCGAGATCTGCTCACCGAGGGCTTTGACCTTGTCAGCGATCTCTTCCTCGGTGAAAAACACTCTTTCAATATCGTTTTTCATATCTTTACCCATTTTGATAATTGTCCCCCGTACAATCAGTTTTATTTATCATAACACGCAGCACGGCACCTTCCCGTCCTACCGCGCAGCGCTGAGCCACGCCGAAGCCGTAAACTGCGATAATTCCCTTTTCATCACGCAGTACCGGCGTCATGTTTCGCTCAAACTGAGTCATTTTCGCCTCCGAGAACAGATCCTTCAGGCTTTTCGTGCAATTTCTGCCGATAAGTCTGATTTTGTCCCCGTCTTTTCTGGAAGTAAGAGATATCGTACCACAAATGCTTTCATAATTAAAGAAAAAAGTATTTAATGAATTGAAAACTTTGCTGCCGGTCGGCATCAGCTCGCACTCAACGGCAAAGCCGTGTTCCGGAAGAATGGTTTTTCCGTTCGGAACAAGCTCCGTATCGGGCAGGGATTTGAGCTTCCTACCGAAATACAGCCTGCCCATATCCACCGTAACGCGCATACCGTGGATATCGGCGTGGGAAACATTCTTAGTCTGCGTCAGTTCAAGCACCGCCTGCGTATGCTGTGCCGTCAGTCCTCTGCCGCAGATCTTTCTCAACGCCCTTGCCGCAATCGGTTTTGGCAGGGCGGCAAGCTCGGAAATGGGCAGAGAGTTGTTTTTATAAAAGCCGTTTATAAAATTCGCTGCCAGCGAATCGAGATACTCCTCGTCATCACGCAACAGCTCAGCCGCGCGCATAACAGAAGTCGAAAACGCCGGGTTAATACCGCGAAGCACCGGCATCACCCTGTGCCTTATAATGTTTCGGGTGTATTCGTCGTCAGCATTGCTGCTGTCCTCGACATGGGGGACACCGTTTTCCTCAAGATATTTTTCTATCTCGGAACGGCTCGTTGACAAAAGCGGCCTTATGAATCTGTCCCTTTTGGGCGGAATACCGCACAAGCCCCTTGCGCCGCTGCCTCTCGTGAGATTAAAAAGCACCGTTTCGGCGTTGTCATCGCTGTTGTGAGCTGTGGCTATCGCCGTGCAGCCGAGCTTATCCGCGCACTTCTCCAAAAACTCATAGCGAAGCAGCCTTGCCGCTTCCTCGGTGGATATTCCGTTTTTTTTGGCAAATGCTTTCACATCCGCCTGCCCGATCTCACAGAAAACGCCGTTATCGGAACACCAGCCTTCAACAAATGCCTGGTCGCGGTCAGCCTCCGCGCCGCGCAGCCGGTGATTAAAATGCGCCGCTGCCACAGTTATGCCGAGCTTATCGGCATTTTTATCGAGATAATGCAGCAGGCACATGGAGTCTGCACCGCCGGAAACGGCGCACAGCACCTTTGCTCCCCTCGGGAGCATTGCATACTTACTTATAAAGTCAATAATCGTCTTCATTGAGATTTCCTTCGTATGCCGCGAAGGTCGTGTATTCGGCAAGCCACGAGAGCTTGACCGTGCCGGTCTGACCCTTTCTGTTCTTGAGGACTATCGCCTCGGAAACATTCGGCTCTTCGCACTCGGCATTGTAGTATCCCTCGCGATACAGGCCGATGACGACATCGGCGTCCTGCTCGATAGCGCCGGATTCACGCAGGTCGGAAAGCATGGGACGCTTGTTCGGGCGACCCTCGCTTGCACGGCTAAGCTGTGACAGGCAGATAACCGGAACATTCAGCTCCTTTGCCATTATCTTGAGCATACGGCTCATATCGCTGACTACCTGCTGGCGGTTCTCGGCGGCATACTTTCTGCTGTCACCGCCGGCAGACTGCATCAGTTGGAGGTAGTCGATGACCACAAGCCCGAGGTTGGATATTCTGCGGCACTGGGCATTTATGTCCGAAACGGACAGCATGGGGTTATCGTCAATGCGCATATCGGTGCAGCTCAAGACCTGCGCCGCCGCCGCAATGCGCTTCCACTCGTCGGAATTCAGCCGGCCGGTGAGCAAATTCTGCGACGGCACAAGACCTTCACCTGCAAGCAGTCTGCTTACAAGCTGTTCGCGGCTCATCTCCAGCGAGAACACCGCCACCGCCTTGTCCGTTTTTTTTGCGACATTCATTGCAATGTTCAGTGCGATACTCGTCTTGCCCATGCCGGGTCGTGCGGCGATAAGGATGAGCTCTCCCTTGTTGAGACCGAGAATGTAGCGGTCAAGGTCGTTAAGTCCTGTTGACAGGCCGGGGATCTTTTTGCCGCTTGAGGCAGCCTCGGACAGATTGCTGTAAACCGTTTGCACAACGGTGGAAATCGGAACAAGCCCGCCGACCACTCTGCCCTGACGCAGCGCATAGATCTTGCGTTCGGCCGCCTCGAGCATACTGTCAGCCTCACCCGTCCCCTCGTAGACAAGAGTGTTTATCTCATCGGCAGCCGTCGCAAGATTGCGCAAAAGTGCTCTGTCGCTGACTATAGCGGCATATTCAAGCACATTTGCAGCCGTGGGGGTAATGCGCATGAGCTCGGCCATATATGCCGTGCTCGTTTCACGGAACACTCCACGGGTCTTCATCTGGTCAAGCACTGTGATTGGGTCTATCGTTTGACCGTAGGAGAACATGGAATATATCGTTTCGAATATATCCTTGTTTTGCTGAATATAAAATTCTCCGCCCTTGAGGCGTTCAATGACATCGGGTATGCCCCTTGTGTCGATGAGCATCGAGCCGATAACGGCCTGCTCTGCACTCGCCGAATGAGGTGCCTGTCTGCCCAACAGTTCTTCCATGTTCCCGCTCCTTTGTTAGCTGAAAATCAAGCCTCTATTACGAGCACGCTTATCGTGCCGCTGACCTCATAGCCGAGCTTTGCTTTTATCTGATAAGCCCCGAAGGTTTTGATAGGCTCGGTCTGGACTATCTTGTTCTTCTCTATCTCGATGCCGTGCTGCTCCTTGAGTGCGGTGCTTATCTCCTGCGAGGTGACTGCGCCGAAGAGCTTGCCTGCGCCGCCTGCCTTTGCGCGGATGGTGACGGTTATCTCGCTGAGCTTTGCGGCATTTGCCTCCGCCTCTGCCTTTTCCCTTGCAATCTGAGCTGCCTTCGCCTTTTCCTTTAGCTTGAGTGCGTTTATATTGTCCGCAGTTGCCTCGCTTGCAAGCTTGCGGGGCAAAAGATAATTGCGTGCATAACCGTCGGAAACCTCCTTGAGCTCGCCCTTCTTTGCCTTGCCTTTAACATCAACATTGAATATGACTTTCATTTTTTATCCTTTCCCGTGATATATCACGAATCCATATACTCGTCAATTGCCGCAAACAGCTTCTCCGCAGCGGCCTGCAGGTTTATATCGTCAAGCTGCGCCGCAGCCGCCGATCTGTTACCGCCGCCGCCGAGCTTTTCCATGATAAGCTGCACATTCACATTGCCTATCGACCTTGCCGAAACGAAAACTCCGCCCTCCTCGGTCGGGTACATGACCATGGATGCGTCAACACCCGCCACATTCAGAAGCTCATCGGCTGCCTGTGCGGCGACAACTCTGTTATGCGGCATGTCGGGTATTGCCACAGCCACGGAGCGATAGAGCCTTGCGCACTGAAGTATCTTATATTTTTCGACCGTCTGCTCCAAGCCGCTTTGCATAAGTCTCTTGACATCGACCGTATCGGCACCCGCTCTGCGCAGAAATGCAGCGGCGTCAAAGGTTCGGTAATTTGTGCGCAGAGTAAAGCTCTTGGTATCGAGCACTATGCCGGACAGTATTGCCTCCGACTCGCAGGGCAAAAGCTTCGGTTCGTCGAGTGCAACCTCGAGTATCTCCGCCATCAGCTCGCAGGTCGATGAGGATGCGGGCTCGATGTAGCTCAGATCCGCTTTGTCGATATAAGTTGCCGCTCTGCGATGGTGGTCTATGACCGCCACCTTGTTGCACGACTGCAAAAGCCGCAGATCCTCGACCTGCTCGGGTCGGTTGGTATCGACTACGACCAACAGGGTTTTGCTGTCGGCGGCGAGCATTGCTTCCTGTGCGCTTATGAAGATATCCTTGTATTCCGGAGTCTTTTTAAGCATCTCGACAAGCGACTTTGCCAATGTCTTTTCCGTATCGGCAACAATGTGCACCCTCACGCCGTTTTTGCGTGCAATGAGGCACACGGCAACGGCTGCTCCGATGCTGTCCATATCGCTGTAACGGTGACCCATGACGAGAACCTGCGAAGCGTCCTGAATGAGCGAATCAAGTGCGTTTGCCATTACGCGGGATTTGACCTTTGTTCTGGTATCGCTCTCGCTGACCTTGCCGCCGAAGAAATCAAAGTTAAAGCGGTTTTTGATGACCGCCTGATCGCCGCCGCGGCTAAGTGCCATATCCGACGCCAGCATCGCAAACTGGAGTGCCTCGCTGAGATTTGCAGCGTCTCTGCCTATGCCTATGCTCAGTGTCGCATGAATGCCGGCGGAGTTTGCTATCTGATGAACCTCGTTGAGAAGCCGGAACTTGTCCTCGATTATGCCCTTCATGTACCGCTCCTCAAAGACCATGAGATAGCGGTCACGGTCAAAGCGGATGAGGATGCAGTCCTTATTTTCGCCCCATGAGGCAAGCTTATCGCCTATCGCGTCGCGCAGATCGTTTCTTGCACGCTCCGGCTGGTTTTTCATCAGCTCATCGTAGTTATCTATGGTGATGACCGCCGCGATGGGACGGGATATCTCATACTCATTGCGCATATCATCGTAGTCGGTGACATCTATCCAATAGGCGATGCCCATAAAATTCCCGTCACCGTCATCGCGTGCAGAACGCACGATATTGCCGCATATCTGATATTTTCTGCCGCCTACCTCAAGGAGGTTCGGGCACTGGGTCTTGCCCTCCATGAGCCACTTTCCGGAAAATTCCGGCACAAGCTCCGCCACGCTTCGGTCGGTGCGCATACCGCTCAAGCCGCATATGGCAAAGAACTTCTCATTGCCCCAGACAATGCGCGAGTCGTTGAGTCTGAAAACAACGATGGGCAGTGGAAAATTCATCAGCGTATTGTTCTTTGCGGTCTCCGCGTCATAGGTCACGGACTCAATATATGCCTTGAGTGCCTTGCGCTTGCGGCTTCGGTTTATAAACGAATAGATTATCAGCGCAAGGATAGCGACACCCTCAGCAGCCGCAAGATAGTAGTATTTGAGTATCAGCGTTGCGACGGCGAACACGACAAGGAAAAACAGAAACGGCATCGTATTCGGTTCAAATACGCTTTGGGATTTATTCTTTTTCATTTTTATCTCCGCAGGCATAATTTTCGCATAATAATTGATATTAGATTATATCAAAGTATTGCCGCGATTACAACAGCAAAAAACTAATAAATTTCGCATCACGGCGCAAAATAGTGACGGGAGCGTGATGGATTTGAAAGCAATTATAATGGCGGGCGGCGAGGGTAAGCGGTTAAAGCCCGTCAGCTCGGATACGCCCAAGCCGCTTGTTGCGCTGTGCGGCAGGCCGGTCATGGAACACATCGTGCTGCTATTAAAAAAGCACGGCATAACGGACATTTGCGCAAGCTTAAAATACAGACCCGAGGATATAGAAAACTACTTCGGCAGTGGCGAAAGGCTGGGCGTTAAGATGCAGTACAGGATTGAAAAAGAAGCCCTCGGCACAGCCGGCGGTGTTAAAAACTGCGCCGATTTTTACGGAAACGAGGATTTTCTCGTCATAAGCGGCGACTCCGCCTGCGATTTTGATCTAACCGAGCTTATGAAGGCTCACGCGCAGCACCTCCCTGCCGTGACCATTGCCCTGCACCCCCATTCCGAGCCCCTGCGCTACGGACTTGCGCTGTGCGATAAAGAGGGCTGTGTGCGGTCGTTCATCGAAAAGCCCGATTGGGAGCGTGTTGTCACAAATCTTGTGAATACGGGTGTATACATCGTGTCGCCGCGTGCCATGGAGCTTGTTCCGGAAAGCACGGCTTTTGATTTTGCAAAGGATCTGTTCCCCGAGCTTCTGCGGCGTGATGAAAAGCTGCTGGGCTGTCCGCTTGACGGCTACTGGTGCGATATCGGCACACCGAAAAGCTATTATCAGTGCTGCGTCGACGCTCTTGACGGTAAGCTCGATATTGAGCTTGCAGGCGGCTTTGAAAAATCGCCTGCCGAGGAGCATAAATGCAGTGAGGAAAAGCAGTTTATGTGCCGCAAGGAGGTCGCCTGCCATGACCGTGCAAGGCTCATGGATCGCATTTCGAGTGCGTTTATTGACATTGGAGCCGAGTTTGACGACGGCTTTTGCTTTAAGGGCAGCGACTATGAGCTGCGCATTGCGGCAATTCCGTATGCCGCCGCTTTGCGTATAAGCACCAACGCTTCGGATACCGAGCTTGCAAAGGAGCTTGCGTTTTCTGCCTCCGAGCTTATAAAAGAGATGGAAAACCGCCTTGATAAATAGGCGATTTGATTATATAATCAAATCATCTGTTTATCGGGAGGTATACATATGGATATTGAAAAAACCGTTAAAAACTTGAAAATGCGCGGCTTTGAGGTCAGCCGCTTTGAAACCAAGGAGGAGGCCTCCGAATATCTCATGAGCCAGATACACGACACCACCGTCGGCATCGGCGGCTGCATGACCGCAAAGCAGATGGGTCTGTATGAAAAGCTCCTGAGCTGCGGAAATGAGGTCTACTGGCATTGGGTAGAGCCGGGTACGGAAACCTTGATCAAGGAGAACGCCGCCAAGGTGTTCATTTCAAGCGCAAATGCCATTGCCGAGACCGGTGAAATTCTGAACGTCGACGGCAAGGGCAATCGCCTCGCAGGTCTTGCCTTCGGGCAAAAGCGCGTCTACATCGTTGCCGGTGTTAACAAGCTCTGCGACGATTTTGACTCCGCGCTGCATCGGGCACGCAATGTCGCCGCAACGCAGAATGTACAGCGTTTCGATGTAAGAACTCCCTGTAAAATGGACGGAAAGTGCCATGACTGCCGCTCTCCCGAGCGCATATGCAACGCACTGCTCGTGCTCTGGGGTCCGATGATGGAAATGGAGAAGGTCGAAGTAGTGCTTATTAACGAAGAATTGGGGATGTAAAAATGTATTTTGACTGGACATATATCGTTCTTGTCATGCCTGCGGTTTTGTTCGCTATGTGGGCAAGTGCAAAGGTCAACAGCACCTTTGCAAAGTACAAGAACAGCTACAACTCCCGCCACATCACCGGTGCGCAGGCAGCGCGCTGGGTTCTCGACCGCAACGGGCTGAACAATGTCCGCATCGAGCATATTTCGGGTTCTCTGACCGATCATTACGATCCGAGCACCAATGTTGTTCGGCTCTCCGACGATGTTTACGGCAGTACCTCGACCGTTGCCGTCGGCATAGCCTGTCACGAGGTGGGCCACGCTATACAGCACGCGACCAATTATGCACCCGTGAAGATCCGTACCGCAATCGTGCCTATTACGAACTTCGGTGCAAAGATCTCCGTGCCGCTAATAATTATCGGCCTGCTGCTGGCCTCCTTCGGCGATGTGTTCATCATTTTGGCCTATGCCGGTGTCGCCTGCTTTGCGCTGAGCACCGTGTTCCAGCTTGTGACCCTGCCTACGGAGTTTAACGCAAGCCGCAGGGCATTAAACACCATTGAGGAGACCAATCTCTTGCAGGGTGATGAATACAATCAGGCAAAAAAGGTGCTCACCGCCGCGGCAATGACCTATGTCGCCGCTCTTGCGGTTTCACTCACGCAGCTCTTGAGATTCTTAATTATCGTCGGAGGCAATCGCCGTAACTGAAAGGAAAAATCATGATTACAAGAAAAGACGAGCATAAAATCGACACCGCACATAATCTTTTCGGCGGCAATGGTGAGATAAGCTTCACACGCATAATTCAAACGCCCGAGGAGCTTTATAACAAGGGCCGTGTGTTTTCTATCGTCACCCTGCCCAAGGGCAGCGAGCTGGGCTGGCATATCCACAAGGGCGACGGCGAATACTATCACATTCTGTCCGGCGAAGCCGAGTACTGCGACAACGGCAACACGGTCACTCTCCACGCCGGCGACACGGCAGTTTGTCCCGACGGCAGGGGTCATTCAATAAAGAACAACTGCGATGAACCGGTCGTTTTTATTGCGCTTGTTATTTACAACTGAACCGATATAGTGACTTGTCAAACCAAATTCAACAGTTAAAAAGCCCGGGATCCCACAGGATCCGGGGCAAAAGAAAATTAAAGAACCTTGCGATGCCCGGCGTTAATAAACGCCGGGTTTCGTTTTAGAGCAGCAGGAGCAACGCGCGAGTGCTTTCACCCCTTGGGATTAAACCCCCGCAGCAAGCCGTTTGAGTTTTCATTCGTGCCTTTCAGACGCTGCTCAATCTTTCGCCGGGTATGGAAAAGCTCGGTGATACGCAACGTATCACCGAGCTGAGCTTGTCAAAGAACCTGCTAAGAAGGAGTCCCGCTCGGATCGGATAAACTGCCGTCAAAAACGGCTGATCTATCAGTCTTTTTGACGAGTATGGTGAGATTTTTCGTGAAAAGCGGTTTTCACGAAAAATGTGGCGTTTGTGAAGCAGTCATTTGACTGCTTCTTTTTTATTTTACGCTGAACAAAAGATCGCCGTAGCTCGGGTAAGGCCAGTATTTTTTTGCCGTCAGCATTTCCAGC
>SAMEA3663260__coassemble_93_pt1 | contig 25803 bp, 21 predicted proteins | sample SAMEA3663260__metabat2_low_PE_022 | metagenome-assembled genome bin SAMEA3663260 (sample SAMEA3663260) | pig gut metagenome | biome: pig gut; feature: pig-associated habitat; material: faeces | place: China | collected 2013
ATATCCACAGCATGAGTGTTACGCCGAAAACTCCGCCGAGAATAACGCCGGAGCGTTTCTTACAAAGCAGCAGCACTGCGGCGGTGAGGTTTGTAATGCCGTTTACGATAAGCAGCGCATAGCCTGAAAAGGTGAAGTCCCGAAACAGCACATCGGAAAAGGGCAGCACCTGAAAATACGGCAGCATAGCGTCCATGCCCATTGCCCTGCCGCTGGGGTCAAGCAGCATTCCGGAAGCTCCGGCAACTGCGCCGAGGCCTATAAACAGCGTCCAGAATATCAGAAATTTCCGCGCGGTATTAAATCTTGAATGTTTCTTCTCGCTCATTTTATCTGTTCCTCAAAAGATTGTTGAGTGCCTGCCCGTTGTTTGCCGTTATCATGGCAAGTGTGCCGCAGCCTTGAAGCTCCGCGCAGTCTGCGCAGGTGTTCAAACCCTTGCCGAAGGCGCATTTTCTGATGGCGCAAAAATCGCTGCAAAACGGTGTTTTAACGCCGTCTGTGCGGCAGCCGGTGCAGTTAATCATCTCCGGAGTTATCTCGGCGTTGTTGAGCTTGCTCCAAAGCTCGGCGGTCTTGCGGCGAAGCGCATCATCGTCGTTTACGGTGGCAAGCCTTGCATCGCACTTTTCACAGTCAAGGCCGCAGCAGGCAATGAATTTGTTTTTTATCATATCTGTATCTCCTTATTACCCGTCCGATTTCAGGGCACGGACTCTTTTCATCGAATATAAAATCGCCGCACTTCCGCTTTCAGAGAAAACATACACGGTCAGACCGAAGCTCGTAAGTCCTCCGCCTACAGAGGAGATAAGCCCACCCGACCACAAGAGCATAAATTACTTAAAGCCCTTTGTCATGTGCGCTCGCCTGCCCGTCTTGTCAGAGCGTACATTGCCATGTCAAGCTCCTTGCCGTTTTTGAAGGCGTTGCTTTTTAGTATGCCCTCAAGGGTAAAGCCCGCTTTTTCAAGCACTTTCCTTGAGCCGGTGTTATGGGCAAAGGGTTCGGCGAAAATGCGCAGAATGTCCGTTTCGGCAAAAATTTTGCCGCACAGCATTTTTACCGCCTCGGTCATTATTCCCCTGCCCCAATACTCCTCGGCAAGGTAGTAGCCCAGCTCTGCGGTGCGCGAGTGGATGTTCTGCTGCCGGAAGGCACCAATGCTGCCGACCGCCTTGCCGTCAACGCAGACGGCGTAGGCAAAGGTATCTTTCGGGTCAGCGCTGAGCATTGCGTTTATGTAGCTGAGTGCGTCAGCCTCCGTGTACGGGTAGGGCAGTCCGTCTCTTAAATTGCACAGTATATTCGGATTGGAAAGGGCGTTTGCCAGATCCTTTGCATCCGATTGCCGCCAAGGTCTTATCGTGCAGCGTGAATTGTTTTTCATGTCAGTCTCCTTTTGTAACACTCAGCTTGCCTGCGGCATAACGAGCGTCAACGCTTATTGTGTAGTCACCTTCATGCGGAAGTCGCAGCAGTCCTTGCCCTCGTCCGGAGTGCCGCTGCGCTCAAAGCGTATCGTCGGCGTAAGTCCGCTGAAGGAAATGTCATCCCTCAAAAAACGGCTGCGCGTTTTTCACTTATTGCTCCTTTCGGTACAGCTCGAAAAACAGCCGGATATGCCGCTCAATGAGCTCCATGATCTCGGCCTCTCTTTCCGGCTCGCGGTCGCAGAGGTTTATCCACACTGAAACCGGAAGCGCAAACTGCGCCGCCATTATCTGTGTGTCGCGGTCTATAAGCTTACCTCCGGCAACGAGCTTTTTGAGCAGGCTCTCTGCAAAGCTCATCACATCAGTGTAGTTTTGCTTGGTCTGGAGCTTGGCAAGCTCGGGGTTTTGAAACTGCTCTATCGTCAGCATCCTGCGCGCTCTGCTCACATAGGGATCGTGGAGGATATACTTCACCTGCTCGCATATAAGACGCACAACGCTGTCCGGATCAAACCCTGTATAATTGCAGGCATCGACAGTCAAAACCGAGTGAGCGGCGTAACGCTCAAGTATCTGAGCCGTAAGGCAATCGAGAATTTCCTGCTTACAGGAAAAGTGACTGTAAAGCGAGGCCTTGCGTATGCCGACCGCTTCCGCTATCTGTGAAATGCTCGTTGCCTCAAAGCCCTGCACGGAAAACAGCTCCAACGCCGCCTTTATTATCTCCCCCTTGGTATTTTGCTTTTCCATATCGATACCTCCTGTAACCAATGCGCTCATTATACCTACCTATCGTTCGGTAGTCAAGAGGGAAAATAAAAAGACGCAGTTTTATCTGCGTCTTTCAGATTTATTTTATCATGCCCTCGAACTTTGCGATGAGCTTTTCTGCAAGCTCGGTGTTGCCCTCAATGGCGATCTCCGGCTCACGGGAAACGGTGTGAGCGCAGACATCCTCTTTTATCCTTGCGCCGTACATCCTGTGCATAAGACGAACCGCGTCCATTGCCGTTCTTGCGTAGCGAACGGCTGCCGCACAGTAAATTGCCGCGCAGGGGCAAATCTTATCGGCAATCTTGTCGAGAACCTCCATCATCTGAATGGAGGAGTAGAGAACCTCGTCTATCATCATACAGGCTGTGAGGTAGCCGCCCTCAAGCTCTTTTTCGGAGGCATTTTCGTCGATGCGCTTTTCAAGGGGCTTTCTCGCCTTGTTTTCCTCGTCGATGATGTGGACAAAGTAGCCTCTCAAGGTTTCGAGATCAGCCTCTGCCTTTTTCATTGCCTCGTCCCCGGAGGCGGTGAGCCTTATCGCCTTCATCGCCATTGCTGCAGCTTCGGCGGCGGTGACGGCGGCGATGCTGCCGAGGCGGAGCTTGCTGTCGGCATCGGCGATGGCTTCGGTATAGCGCTTAACGGTTTTGTCCGCAAAGCAATCGACCTTAAGGTCTGCAATGTTAATTTTTTCTGCCATATTGTACCCATCCTTTCAGTGTCAAATTGACAAGTTTACTATTCTTTGTTATGTTTATTTTAAAGCATTTTCGGCACATTATCAAGTGCCTGCGACACAGGAGCGAAAACTTATGAAAATTTTGCTGTGCGGAGATATCGATTCGGGCAAGTCTACTCTTATTCGGAAGCTGCTCGAGGATATGGGTAAGCCTCCCAGGGGCTATATCACCGTGCGTATGCCGCCGGTTGACGGTGTGAGCAGGGTTTATCTTTACGATATCGCAAATCCGCCCGAGCGTGTGGAGGACGCCGCCGTTATAATCGCCATGGGCGACGGGAAAAAGCAACGCCACCCCGAGCTTTTGGACACTCTCGGCGTGCAGTATCTCACGGACATACCCGCAGGAAGCGTCGTCGTGCTCGACGAGATAGGTACGCTCGAATCGGCATCCCCCGAGTTTCAGAAGGCGGTCATTCGCATTTTGTCGGGAGACTACACGGTGCTTGCCTCGGTCAAAGCGGCAAATACCGACTTTCTCAGGGCGGTCAGAAAGCATCCGGACTGCGAGCTTTATATCATCACTCCCGACAACCGCGACGCGCTCTACGAGCAGCTCAAGGCAGAGTACAGCATATGAAAAAAAGCACCGCTTGTGCGGTGCTTAAAATTTCAGAAGTCTGCGTTGCCGGTGGTGCGGGGGTGAAGCTCGACATCACGGATGTTGGAAACGCCTGTGAGGTACATGACCATGCGCTCGAAGCCCAGGCCGAAACCTGCATGTCGGCATGAGCCGTAGCGGCGCAGGTCGACATACCACCAGTAATCCTCGGGGTTAAGACCAAGCTCATCCATGCGGCTTGTCAGCACATCGAGCCTTTCCTCACGCTGTGAGCCGCCGATGATCTCGCCGATGCCGGGAACGAGGCAGTCTGCCGCGGCGACGGTTTTGCCGTCATCGTTCAGGCGCATATAGAATGCCTTGATTTCCTTGGGGTAATCGGTGACGAAGATGGGCTTTTTATAGACATTTTCGGTGAGATAGCGTTCATGCTCGGTCTGCAGGTCGATGCCCCACTCGACAGGGTAATCGAACTTTTCGCCGCAGTTTTTGAGGATATCGACAGCCTCGGTGTAGCTGACGCGGGCAAAGTCGTTGGACACGACATTATGCAGTCTTTCAAGCAGTCCCTTGTCAACAAAGGAGTTAAAAAACTGCATCTCCTGCGGGCAGCGTTCCAAGGTGCGGTTGATGATATACTTGACCATCGCCTCGGCGGTGTCCATGTAATCGTTGAGGTCGGCAAACGCCATCTCGGGCTCTATCATCCAAAACTCGGCTGCGTGACGCTGGGTGTAGGAAACCTCCGCTCTGAAGGTCGGACCGAAGGTGTAGACATCGCCGAACGCCATTGCGAAGTTTTCGCAGTTGAGCTGACCGGAAACGGTGAGGTTGGTGCTTTTTCCGAAGAAGTCCTTGGAGAAATCGACCTTGCCGTCCTCGGTGCGGGGCAGATTGTCGAGGTCAAGGGTGGTGACTCTGAACATCTCACCTGCGCCCTCGCAGTCCGAGCCCGTGATGATGGGGGTGTGGACATAGACAAAGCCGCGCTCCCGGAAAAACTCGTGAACCGCCTGCGCGGCTACGCTGCGAACTCTGAACACTGCGGAAAACAGGTTGGTGCGTGGTCTGAGGTGCTGGATGGTGCGCAGAAATTCAACGCTGTGACGCTTTTTCTGTAAGGGGTAATCGGGGGTGGAAGCGCCCTCAACGATGACCTCGTCGGCTTTCAGCTCAAACGGCTGCTTTGCCTCGGGGGTGAGCACCAGCTCGCCCTTGGCGATAAACGCCGCGCCGACATTCTGACGGGCAAGCTCGTCATAGTTTGCAAGCTTCTCGCGCTCCAAAACGACCTGCAGGCTTTTGAAGGCGCTGCCGTCGTTGAGTTCTATGAAGCCGAAATTTTTCATATCACGGATGGTGCGTGCCCAGCCGCAGACGGTGATCTTTTTGCCGCCGAGGGCCTCGGGGTTGTTAAATATCTGAATTATTTTAGTGCGTTTCAAGGGTCAAACACTCCGATCTGATTGATTTTTCAAGCGATTTTCATATTATATACCATTTTCCCGACACTTGCAACATCTTTGACGGCAAGAGTTGGAATACACCGTATTTCCAAAGGCTTCAACGCAGTATGGGCAAATTTCAGCCCGTCACTTGAGCTGACGAGAGCCGAACTCCTGTCGCCTGTCAGTGCATCCTTTCGGCTATTTCCGCCTTTTTTGCCTTGATGGGCGTAAGCCCACCTGCACCAAAGAAAGCCGAAAATACCTCGAAAAATACTACTGACAGGTGCTTTGCAGTTTTGGGAGAGATGATTTTCGTTCAGGCAAGACAAAGTCCGCAGGCAATACTTGTCTGTATTATCAAGGGCTTTAACGCCGCATGAGCGGAAAGCAGCCTGCCAAAACCGATAGGCGTTCGGCTCTCGTCAGCTCCACAACGAAAAAAGCTCGCCTGCCGGCGAGCTTGTTTCGGGTAATAAGAATATTACACAGCGCGGGTGACCTTACCGCTGCGCAGGCAGCGAGTGCATGCATAAACATGCTTGGGACTGCCGTCCACGATGGCCTTGACGCGCTTCACATTGGGCTTCCAAGTACGGTTGGAGCGTCTGTGGGAATGGGAAACCTGAATACCAAAGGCTACGCCCTTGTCGCAAAACTGACATTTTGCCATTAGTTGAAGCACCTCCTTGCTTGTGTTTAGCTGAAAACAGCTTTTTAATAATAACAGAATGTAACCGTAAATGCAAGAAAAATTTTTAAGTTACTGTGAATTAGCGCTTGCCGCGCAAAAATCATTGCCAAAACAGGCTAAAAAGGGTAATATATAATATCATGGTATAGCTATATATAAGGGAGTTGCTCAGATGGCAAGCAAGTATTCCGTAAAATTAAAGACAATAGTAGCCGAGCACGGGCTCAAGCCGCTGCACACCTCGGCAGATTACGAAACACGTGTGCTGACGGTCGCCGAGGTAAACCGCCCGGCTCTGCAGCTTGCGGGCTTTTACAACTACTTTGACCCGAAGCGTATGCAGATAATCGGCAGGGTCGAGAGTACCTATCTCGAGCTGAAGACCGAGGATGAGCGCAGGAACTGCTTTGAGGAGCTGATGAGGTTTAATATCTCCGCACTTGTGCTTTGCCACGGTGCGGCGGCATTTCCGGAGCTGCTCGAGATGGCGGATAAATACGACTGCAATGTGTTCACCACCACCGAGGACACCTCGGACTTTATGGCAAATGTCATAAGCTCGCTGCACACGCATCTTGCACCGCGCACCACAATGCACGGCGTGCTGGTCGAGGTCCACGGCGAGGGCGTGCTTTTAACGGGCGACTCCGGCATAGGCAAGAGCGAGACTGCGCTTGAGCTTATTAAGCGCGGCCACAGGCTCATAGCCGACGATGCGGTGGATATCCGCAGGGTGGACAAAAACCGCCTCATCGGAACTGCGCCGGAGCTTATCCGGTATTATATGGAGCTTCGCGGCATAGGCGTTGTCGATGTGCGGCATCTTTACGGTGTCGGCTCGGTAAAACCCGAGTCGGAGATAGATCTTGTCGTCAACATGGAGATATGGGACGATGAAAAGGCCTATGACCGCCTCGGACTTACCAACGAAACGCAGGATATTCTCGGCGTTACCGTCCCAAGCGTCACGATACCGGTGCGACCCGGCAGAAACCTTGCGGTCATATTGGAGCTTGCCGCAATGAATAACCGCCAGAAGAAGATGGGCTACAATGCCGCCGAAACGCTCGCTGCAAATCACGACTATGCCGTTGACGAGGGCATGATGTAAAAGGAGTTAACATGGAAAGTTTAGAAAAGGCCTTACTTGATATTCAGGAAAATGTAACGGAGCTTGATCTGCGTGAGCATGAGAGCATGAGGGAGCACTGCTCGTTCAAGGTCGGCGGTGAGGTCAGAGCGTTCATCGTGCCGAAGGATATATGGCAGATGACCAAGGTGTTCTACTACCTGCATATGAATGAGGTGCTGCCGCTTATAGTCGGCAAGTGTACCAACCTGATAATCCCCGATGAAGGGCTTGATATCTGCGTTGTAAGCACCGAGGGGCTTACTAAGCTTCGCATGGGCACAACAGAGGATACGATTTATGCCGAGGCAGGCGTATCGCTTGCCCGTCTTGCACAGTTTGCGCAGGCAAACGGCCTTGCCGGACTTGAATTCGCAAGCGGCATCCCCGGCTCGGTCGGCGGCGGTATTCTGATGAACGCCGGTGCTTACGGCGGCGAGATGAAGGATGTTGTCGAAAGCGTCGTGATGTACTACCTGACCGATCAGGCACTTTGCGAGGTTAAAAACGAGGATTGCGGCTTCGGCTACCGTCAGAGCAGCTTTAACAAGATCAACTGCGCGATAACCGGCGCGGTGTTCAAGCTCACAAAGGATGAACCCGGGGCGATAGCGGCAAGAATGCACGAGATGAACGAAAAACGCCGCAAGAGCCAGCCGCTGGATATGCCCTCGGCAGGCAGCGCGTTTAAGCGTCCCGTCGGCGGATATGCCGCCGCGCTCATCGATGAGGCAGGGCTCAAGGGCTGCACCGTGGGCGGCGCGCAGGTGTCGGAAAAGCACGCGGGCTTTGTGGTAAACCGCGGCGATGCCAGCTTTGACGATATAGTCGAGCTTATGGATCATGTCCGCCGTGAGGTCTATGCAAAATCCGGCATAACCCTCGAGCCGGAGATCAGGATATACCCCAAGGGCATTACCCTTGTTGACGATTGGAAGATAAGGAAGCAGGGCGTCCTCGACGAGATGCTCAAGCAGGCAAAGGAGCAGGCTTCGGGAAAGCCCGAGCAGCAGGGAGAATAATCAGGAGATACAAATGGAGTTTCTTATAATTACGGGACTGTCCGGCGGCGGAAAGAGTCAGGCGGCGGATATAATCGAAGACCTCGATTACTATTGCGTGGACAATATGCCCGTTGCGCTCATTCCAAAGTTTGCGGAGCTCTGCGCGGCAACAAAGGGTCGGTACGAGAAGGTCGCTCTGGTAACCGATGTGCGAGAGAAAAACGGCATCAAGGATGTTTTTAACGCCCTTGAAAGCCTCAGGGAAATGGACTTCGGCTATAAGATTCTCTTTATGGAGGCCGAGACGCAGGTCATCGTCAAACGCTATAAGGAGTCGCGCAGACCGCATCCGCTGGCGCTCAGAGGCGGCGGTTCGATAGAAAACGCCATCGAGCGTGAGCGCGAGCAGCTTCGCCCCATTCGGGAACTTGCCGATTACATCGTCAACACCTCGCACCTGACCCTCGGTCAGCTTCAAAATCAGCTTTACACCTACTTCTCCGAAGCGGCGACGGATCGTTCGATAGTGGTCAATGTAATGAGCTTTGGCTTTAAGTACGGTATGCCGCTGGATGCCGATCTCATGTTCGATGTCCGCTTTTTGCCCAACCCCTACTATGTAGAGGGAATGCGTCATCACAGCGGACTTGACGAGGATGTGCGCGACTATGTTTTCGGCTACGAGCAGACGAATGTTTTCATGGATAAGCTGACGGATATGATAGAGTATCTGCTTCCGCAGTATATCGAGGAGGGCAAGTACAGCCTGACCATCGCCATCGGCTGCACCGGCGGCCGTCACCGCAGTGTCGCCGTTGCCACTGCCCTGGGTGAGCACCTCAAGGACATGGGAGTTCCGGTCGTGTTCATAAACCGCGACCTTGCAAGGGGTGGCTGATATGACCTTTTCGCAGCAGGTCAAATCGGAGCTGTGTGAGCCTCGAGTCGAGCGCAAATGCTGCGCCGTCGCCGAGGCTTACGGCATTTTGCTGTACTGCCACACATTTTCGCCCAAGCTCATAAGAATAATCACCGCCAGCGACGAGCTTGCCAAGCGTCTGCCGCACCTGTTCAAAAAAGCGTTTTCCCTCGGCTTTGACGAGCTGCCCGAGGTGCTGAGCGGCAAGCGCAGCTTTATAATTAACGACGAAAAAAAGATAAAGACGATATATGATACCTTCGGCAACGACATAAGCACCCTGTCGCTGCACATAAATTTCGGTGTGCTTGAGGAACCGTGCTGCAAGGCGGCGTTTATCAGGGGCGCATTCCTTGCCGGGGGCAGTATAACCGACCCCAACAAGCGCTATCACCTTGAGTTTGCCACGAGCCATTACAGCGTAAGCCGCGAGGCTTATTCGATTTTGCTCGACATGGGCTTTTCACCCAAGGAGGCAGAACGCAAGGGCAATCATCTTTTGTATTTCAAAAAAAGCGAGCATATTGAGGACCTTCTGACTACCGTCGGCGCATCCCGCTGTGCAATGGAATTGATGTCGGCGAAGATAGAAAAGGATATGAAAAACAGCATAAACCGCAAGGTAAACTGCGATTCGGCAAATGCCGACAAGGTGGTTGCGGCAGCCGCACAGCAAATGGAGGCAATTCGGCGCATAGACAAGCTCTACGGGCTTGATTCCCTGCCGGATAAGCTTCAGGAGGCTGCGCTCCTGCGCTTTGCAAACCCCGAGGCGAGCCTTGCCGATCTTGCGATGCTAAGCTACCCTCCCGTGAGTAAAAGCTGCTTAAGCCACAGACTGAAAAAGCTTATTAACTACAAGCCGGAGGGCGAGGACTGATAAGAGGGCGGACAGCGATATGTCATTTGTTCACTTACATGTTCATACAGAATTTTCGCTGCTCGACGGCGCGTGCCGCATCGGGCGGCTTGCAAAACGCGCAAAGGTGCTGGGTCAGACCGCCGTTGCGATAACCGACCACGGTGTTATGTACGGCGCGGTGGCATTTTACAAGGCCTGCCTTGCCGAGGGGATAAAGCCCATCATCGGCTGCGAGGTTTATGTAGCACCGCGCACACGCTTTGACAAGGAGCATAACATAGACTCCGAGTACACCCACCTCATTTTGCTGTGCAAAAACGAGACCGGCTATAAAAATCTCTGCTACCTTGTTTCGGCGGCGTTCACCGAGGGTTTTTATATCAAGCCGAGGATAGATTGGGAGCTTCTGCATAAACACGCCGAGGGGCTTGTGTGTCTTAGCGGCTGCGTTGCCGGTGCGATACCCCGTATGCTCTGCGCCGGAAATTATGAGCAGGCAAAGAGCAAGGCTCTTGAGCTTGCCGCGCTTTTCGGTGAGGACAGTTTTTATCTCGAGATACAGGACCACGGTCTTGAGATAGAAAAAAAGGCGGCGGAGGGACTTCTGCGCATTCACCGCGAAACGGGCATACCCCTTGCCGTGACAAACGACGCGCATTATCTTGAGCAGAAGGATGCGTATTATCAGGATGTGCTTATGTGCGTTCAGACGGGCAAAAGCGTTGCCGACCCTGCACGCATGAAGTTTGAAACAAACGAGTTTTATCTAAAGGACGAGACTCAGATGCGCGCCCTTTTCCCTCAATATCCCGATGCAGTCGACAATACCGCACGCATTGCGGATATGTGCAATTACGATTTTGAGTTCGGCCACTATAAGCTGCCCCGCTTCAAGCTCCCCGAGGGCGAAGGCGACAGCTTTGAGTATCTTAAAAAGCTGTGCGACCAAGGCTTTGCAAAACGCTATGCCCCCGACAGAGACGAGGTCAGAAAGCAGCTTGAGTATGAGCTTAACATGATAAAGCAAATGGGCTTTGTCGATTACTTTCTCATCGTTTCGGATTTTATCGGCTACGCCAAGGGGCAGAAGATACCCGTCGGACCGGGCAGAGGCAGCGCGGCAGGCAGCGTGGTGTCCTATTGCCTGGGCATCACCGATGTTGACCCCATTAAATACAGCCTGTTTTTTGAGCGGTTTCTAAATCCCGAGCGTGTGAGTATGCCCGATATCGATGTTGACTTCTGCGTAAACCGCCGAGGCGAGGTCATCGACTATGTCAATCGCAAGTACGGCAGCGACCATGTTGCGCAGATAGTCACCTTCGGCACTATGGCGGCGAGGGCGGCTATACGCGATGTCGGCAGGGTGCTGGATGTCAGCTATGCCGATACGGATAATGTCGCAAAAAACGTGCCGACGGCGCTGGGCATGACCATCAGCGAGGCACTGAAGATATCAAAGCCCCTGCGTGAGCTTTACGAAAACGACGAGAACCTGCACAGACTCATCGAGGTCGCCGAGGCACTCGAGGGTATGCCCCGTCACGCAAGTATGCACGCGGCAGGCGTTGTTATAACCGACAAGCCCGTTTACGAGTATGTGCCGCTGTCTAAAAACGACGAGTCGGTCGTGTGCCAGTATCAGATGACGACGCTTGAGGAGCTGGGGCTTCTCAAGATGGACTTTCTCGGACTGCGAAACCTCACGGTGCTTGAGGACGCGGCAAAAATGGTGCGCGAACAGAAACCCGATTTTGAGATCGAGAAGATACCGGAAAATGACCCGGCGGTGTTTGAAATGCTCTCGGCGGGCAAAACAAGCGGCGTGTTCCAGCTTGAAAGCTCAGGCATAACCTCGGTCTGCGTGGGACTCAAGCCCAAGAGCATTGAGGATATCACCGCAGTCATAGCCCTGTACCGTCCCGGACCTATGGACAGCATCCCGCGCTTCATCGAATGCTCGAACAATCCCGATAAGATAAGCTACAAGCACGAGCTTCTGCGACCCATTCTCGATGTCACCTACGGCTGCATCGTTTATCAGGAGCAGGTCATTGAAATTTTCCGCCGCCTTGCCGGTTTTTCACTCGGGCAGGCGGATATGATACGCCGCGCAATGAGCAAAAAAAAGCACAAGGTCATCGACGCTGAAAGAGTTGCATTCGTTCACGGCGACCCCGAAAGGGGCATTGACGGCGCAATAAAGCGCGGCGTTCCCGAAAAGGTCGCAAACAGCATTTATGACGAGATACTCGACTTTGCAAGCTATGCCTTTAATAAGGCTCATGCCGTAAGCTATGCCATAGTGTCCTATCGCACGGCTTATATGAAGCGGCGTTATCCGCAGCAGTACATGGCGGCACTTTTATCGAGCGTGCTTGATAACAGCCTTAAAATCGCCGAGTATATTGCCGAGTGCCGCGATATGGGCATAAAGCTCCTGCCTCCCGATGTTAACGAATCCGCAGCGGATTTCTCCGTTGTCGGCAGCAATATCCGCTTCGGCCTTGTCGCCATCAAAAGCATCGGCAGGGGATTTATAAACGAAGTTATCGCAGAACGGAAGACTAACGGTTTGTTTAAGGGCTTTGAGGATTTTTGCCGCAGGATGAGCGGCAAGGAGCTCAATCGCCGCGCAGTGGAAAATCTCATCCGCTCCGGCGCGTTTGACGGTCTCGGCGTTAACCGCCGCGCGCTTTTGCAGATAAGTGCGGTCATGATTGACAGTCTCCAGCACGAGGCGCGCAACAACATTGACGGTCAGATGAATCTTTTCGGCGAGCCGGATTTTGCAGATACCGGTGCCGTGCAGGTGAAGATGCCCGAGGTCAGCGAGTTTTCCCGTCAGGAGCTTATGGCGATGGAGAAGGAGACCACGGGACTGTATTTAAGCGGCCACCCCATGGACGAGTACCGCGAAGCCGTGCGCAGAGCGGGAGCGGTCCCAATCGGCGCAATTATGTCCGATTTTGCCTCCGAAGAGGGCAACAAACGCTTTTCCGACGGGCAAAAGGTCACCGTTGCAGGCGTTGTGCAGTCGTCAAAAACACGCACAACGAGGTCGAATACGCTCATGAGCTATGTTGACCTTGAGGACGATACCGGAGCTATGGAGCTTATCGCATTTCAGAAGGCACTTGATGCCGGCGGCAGCTATATTCGCGATAATGCCGCACTTGTTGTTTCCGGCCGCATATCGGCGCGTGACGAAAAAGAGCCGCAGCTCATGGTCGATGTCATCAAGCCCATATCCGAGGTGATGAGCCTTAAAGCCGAAACGGCACGGCCCGCGGCGGTAAAAACGCCGAATGCAGGAGCAAAGCTCTGGGTAAAGCTAAAAAGCGAAGCCGATCCTGCGCTAAAGCGCATCGAGCTAATCCTCACGATGTTCCCCGGCACACAGCAGATGATAATCTACTGCGAAGAAGAAAAAAAGCGCATCGGCGCGCAGTGCGTGATACACGAAGCACTCGTCGATGAGCTCAGGGAAATGCTCGGCAGCGAAAATGTCGTGATAAAATAAGAAAGCAAGCTCGTTTTTTTGAGCTTGCTTTCTTTCGCGTTTATCGTTATCTGCCCTTGGTGTAGGGTTCGGTGGTGTCGTATTCGCCGTATTCGCAGCCGATGCTGCGTGCGTCAATGTCGTCGATAAACGGGCAAGCGGCAAATTGCAAGTGGCAATTGCGGGCGGGGTGTGGTATAATCGGTGGTACTTTCAGAAAGGATCAGCATATGGACAAAATTATAAAAATTCTTGCCGACGAGCTCGGCAAAAATCCGGAGCATATCGAAAATGTAATAAAGCTCATCGACGGGGGCAACACCATCCCCTTTATTGCACGCTACCGCAAGGAGCTGCACGGCGCAATGGACGACACCTCCCTGCGCGTGCTCGAAAAGCGGCTTGCGTATCTGCGCGGTCTTGCCGAACGCCGCGAGGCGGTCAAGTCTGCGATAGCCGAGCAGGGCAAGCTCAGCGAGGAGCTGAACAAGGCGATAGACGCGGCAAAAACGCTGGTCGAGGTCGAGGACCTGTACGCACCCTTTAAGCAGAAACGCCGCACGAGAGCGACCGTTGCAAAGGAAAAGGGTCTTGAGCCGCTGGCGGATATTCTGTTTTCCCAGCAGAAGGACGGTCCTGTGCCCATCGAGGAGGCGGCAAAGTATGTTGACGCGGAAAAGGGCGTTGACTCTGCCGAGGCAGCGCTTGCCGGAGCGGGCGACATTCTTGCCGAGCGCATAAGCGACGACGCCGCCGTGCGCAGGAGCCTGCGTGCGTTTATGAAGTCAAACGGCACGGTAGAAAGCCGCGCCGCCACCGAGGAGGACTCGGTGTACAGCCAGTATTACGAATTTTCCCAGCGCATTTGCAGAATGCAGGGCTACCAGACACTGGCGATAAACCGCGGCGAAAAGGAAAAGCTTCTGAAGGTGTCGGTTTCTTTGGATAAGGACGCCGCGCTTGTCATTTTGCGCCGTGCGGTGTTTAAGGGACCCAGCCCCTCGCTGGAGTTTATAAAGAGCGTGTGTGAGGACGCATATACGAGGCTTATTTTCCCCTCGCTTGAAAGGGAGATCCGCTCCGAGCTTACCGATGCTGCCGCCGAGGGCGCAATCGGACAGTTTGCGCTGAATCTGCGCCCGCTTCTGATGCAGCCGCCGGTCAAGGGTAAGGTCACCATGGGTCTTGACCCAGGCTACCGCATGGGCTGCAAGGTGGCGGTCGTTGACGCAACGGGCAAGGTGCTTGACACCGCGGTGGTTTACCCGACCTTTAACGACACGAAAAAGGAGGAGGCCATCCGCACCCTGTCACGGCTTGTCAGAAAGCACGGCGTCGTGAATATCGCCATCGGCAACGGCACCGCCTCACGCGAAACCGAGCAGATGACCGTGGAGCTTATTCGCCGTGAAAAGGAAGCCGGCTATGAGCTTGCATATATGATAGTATCCGAGGCAGGTGCGTCGGTGTATTCGGCAAGCGAGCTTGCCGCGGCGGAGTTTCCGCAGTTTGATGTCAATCTGCGCTCGGCAGTGTCGATAGCGCGAAGATTGCAGGACCCCCTTGCCGAGCTTGTTAAGATAGATCCCAAGGCAATCGGCGTGGGGCAGTATCAGCACGATATGCCGCCAAAGCGGCTTGACGAGGCACTGTGCGGCGTGGTCGAGGACTGCGTCAACAGCGTCGGTGTAGATATAAACACAGCGTCGAGCTCGCTTTTGCAGAGAGTGTCGGGACTGACCGCAGCGACTGCAAAGAACATCGTCGCCTACCGCGAGGAAAACGGCGCGTTCACCTCACGCAGTCAGATAAAAAAGGTCCCGAAGCTCGGGCCGAAGGCCTATCAGCAGTGCGCAGGCTTTTTGCGTGTTCCCGAGAGCAAGACGGTGCTGGATAACACCGCCGTCCATCCGGAGTCGTATGCCGCGGCACAGACGCTTTTGGAGCTTACGGGTCACAGCATGGCGGATGTGAAGAAAGGCGCGCTTTCGGATCTGGGCGCAAAGCTCAAGGCATACGGCGAGGCGGAAGCGGCTGAAAAGGCAGGCATCGGTGTTCCGACCATGCGCGATGTCGTTGCCGAGCTGTTAAAGCCCGGCAGAGATATCCGCGAGGAGCTGCCGCAGCCGATACTGCGCACCGATGTTATGGAGATATCCGACCTGAAGCCGGGCATGAAGCTCACGGGTACGGTTCGCAATGTCATTGACTTCGGCGTGTTCGTTGATATCGGCGTGCATCAGGACGGTTTGGTGCATATCTCGCAGGTGTGCAACAGGTTTATTAAGCACCCCTCCGAGGTCGTGTCCGTGGGCGATGTAGTCGAGGTCGTGGTACTCGATATCGATGAAAAGAAAAAGCGCATTTCGCTGTCCATGAAGCAGGCAAAATGAAAGAAAAATCCGTACTCATCGAGTACGGATTTTTTCCGGCGTGTCAAAAAAGCCGGCGACTTTTTTGCACGCTTCAAATACGCCGCATTTTTCGTGAAAGCCTGTTTTATGAAAAATCTCACTTTGCTCGTCAAAAAGACTGATAAATCAGCCGTTTTTGCCGGCTGTTTATCCGATTTGAGCGGGAGCTCTTCTCGCCGCGGCTCGGTCACGCCACCGACATGTCATTCACTCCTGCACCACCGCTTCGCTATCCCTCGAGCTTCCCTGCTGCAGCGTTGCCTTTTACTTCATGCCTTAGCCTTAAGCAGGCTCCCTGACAGTATCAAAACTACCGCTTTTTTAAAAAGCGGTAGTTTTGATACATTATGTTGATTTACTGCTCTGCCGGTTCAAAGTCCTCCGGACCGTGGTGGCACAGCGGGCAGGTGTAATCCTTGGGCAGCTCACCCTCGCAAGGCTCAAAGTGACCGCAGACGGTGCAGATATAGCCCTTTTGCTTCTGAACAACTGCGGGAACGACATGCTCAAAGTCCTCCGGACCGTGGTGGCACAGCGGGCAGGCGAAGTCCTTGGGCAGCTCACCCTCGTGGAAGTAGCCGCAGACCTTGCAGACATAGCCCTCCTTCGGCTCGGGAGCAGGATTTTTCTTGGGCTTGATGTGCGCATGGTAATATGCGTAGGTGCAGGACTTATCCCCGGACAGAACCTTTGCCTCGACAACATTTGCGATGTAGAGCATCTGTGTTTCGACATCCTTGACATCGATGACCTCGCAGGACAAAACGGCGTTGGTGTACTTGGGAATGTAGCGAATGCCGTTTGCGGTGCGCTCGTCGTATTCGCAGTCGGCAAACTTATCGACATCGCGGCCGGACTGGAAGCCGAAGTGCTGGAACAGACTGTAAGGCGTTTCTTCGGTGAGGATGGAAATGTTGAACTTGCCGGCCTTCATGACCATGTCGCAGGTGTTGTTTTTCTTGATAACGGAGATGGTTATCTTCTTCGGGTCGCAGGAAGCGACCTGACCTGCGGTGTTTATGATGCAGCCGTAGTCAACTCCGTCAACTCTGGTGGTGAGCACCTCAACACCGTAGTTGAACTTGGTGAATACCGCATTGTCAACGGGAAGGGCGTCGCCTGCTTCGGCAGCCTCGAATATCCGTACAGGGGGCTTAATGTCCGCAGCAATAGCGTCGGCAAGAGCGTCAAGCTCGGCAAGCTGGGAATCGGTAATGTCGGACTTGAGAGAAACGGTCTCGCCGATAAACTGCGTGCCCTTCAGACCGGAGAGAGCATTCTTCATGAGAACGCCGGACGCTGCTGCCCACGAACCGTTTTCCACGATTGCCACCTTGCGGTTTTGCAGATTGTGGTTTGCAATATCGTGCACGAGATTTTCCATAGTGACGAAAATGCCGGCGTTGTAGGTCGTGGAAGCAAGAACCATGTGGCTGTATTTGAACGCGTCGGAAAGTATGTAGGAGGCCGGAGTGACGGAGGTGTCATACACCTTGGTCTTTATCCCGCGCTCTGCCAGCTTGCAGGCGAGGATGTTGACGGTGTTTTCGGTGTGTCCGTAAACGGAGGCATAGGCTATCATAACGCCGTTCTCCTCGGGGGTGTAGGAGCTCCACTTGAGATACTTCTCAAGGAAATCGCCGAAGTGGCTGCGCCATACAAAGCCGTGCAGGGGGCAGACATAGTTAAGCTCAAGGGCGGCTGCCTTTTTCAGCACTGCCTGAACCTGTGCGCCGTACTTGCCGACGATGTTGGTGTAGTAGCGGCGGGCCTCATCGAGGTAGTCGGTGAAGAAATCGACCTCATCGTTAAACAGGTTGCCGTTGAGTGCACCGAAGGTGCCGAAGGCGTCTGCCGAGAAGAGAATTTTGTCGGTCAGGTCGTAGGTCATCATGACCTCCGGCCAATGCACCATGGGAGCCATTACAAAGGTGAAATTATGCTTGCCGGTGGAAAGAGTGTCGCCCTCTTTGACAACGAGGTACTTGAGCTTATCGGAAAGACGGAAGAACTGACCGAGCATGGTCTGAATCTTGCTGTTGCAAACGATGGTAATATCGGGATAACGCAAAACAAGCTCATCGATAGTCGCAGCGTGGTCAGGTTCCATGTGGGAAATCACAAGGTAGTCGAGCTTTCTTCCGCCGAGAGCATGGGCAACATTTTCAAAGAATGTGCGGCTCACCGCTTTGTCAACGGTGTCAAAAAGCACGGTCTTGTTGTCAATGAGCAAGTATGAGTTGTAGGAAACGCCGTCGGGAACGCCGTAAACACCCTCAAAGCAGGCAAGGCGCCGATCGTCTGCGCCGACCCAAGTGAGGTCGTTGGTAACTTTGCGTGTACAGTACATATTTTTACCTCCGGTTTTTTTGTGTATGCTAATAGTTTATCATAGCCGCAAGCGCAAATGTGTGGCAAATACAACAGAATAATAAAAAACTGCCACCCTCGGAAAGTGGCAGTTTGTGAAATACAGTTTAACGCCCGGAGAACCGGGGAGTGCGGCGTCAAATTAAAATCCAAGGTGCAGTAAATGTTCCTGTTTGTTCTGCACCTCCCGCCAAGCTTAGGTGAAATGGTGTGATAAATCTTCTCTCCGTTGATATACCGGCAGAATTTTCTTCCTTTCGCCCCGGCTCCCGTGGGATCCAGAGCTTTTTTGCTGTTGTACTTAGTTTGACAAGTCACTGTTTATCATAGGTTCGCTCTGAAATTATGTACCTCGGTCTGCCCTTGGTTTCAAGGTATATCTTGCCGATATATTCGCCGATTATTCCGAGGCAGACAAGCTGCACCCCGCCGACAAAGCAGACTATGCAGGTGGTGCTCGCCCAGCCGGCGACCGTGTCGCCGCAAAGGGCGGAGATTATCGCCCAGATAACGCCGATGAAGCTCAAAAGCGCAACGAACACGCCGAAGCTCGTTATAAGTCTTAACGGCTTTACCGAAAGACTTGTTATGCCGTCGGCGGCAAGGGAGAGCATCTTGCTGAGAGGATATTTGCTTTTGCCTGCAAGCCGCTCGCATCTTGCGTATTCCACGCAGGTGCTTTTAAAGCCCACCAGCGGCACCATGCCGCGCAGAAAGAGGTTTACCTCCTTAAAGCCTGCAAGCTCCCTGAGCACTCTCGAGGACACAAGCCGATAGTCGGCGTGATTATACACCACCTCGGCACCCATCGCCGACAGCAGCCTATAAAAGCCCTGCGCCGTTGTGCGCTTAAAAAAGCTGTCGGCCTCACGGGAGGAGCGAACGCCGTAAACGACCTCGCAGCCGCCGAGATACTCGGCGATCATCTTGTCCATAGCGTCAATGTCATCCTGCCCGTCGCAGTCGATGGAAATACTGATATCGCAGCGGTCCTTTGCCTCCATAAGCCCTGCAAGCAGCGCGTTCTGATGACCGCGGTTGCGGCTCTGACTAATGCCGATGAAATGCTCGTCCTCTGCGGCGAGCTTTGAAATTATATCCCAAGTGCCGTCGGTCGAACCGTCGTTTACAAACATAACGCGGCTATCGCCGGATATAAGACCGTCGGACATGAGCTGCTTCAGCTTGTTTAAAAACATCGGCGCCGTTATCGGCAGCACCTCCTGCTCGTTGTAGCAGGGGATAACGATGTAGAGAATTGGCTTTTTCACCGCTTACCTCCGTTTACCGCTCATTCAAGAGCGAATATCTCAAAGCTGCCTCTTGCGGTCATGCGTCCGGTGTCGTCAAAGACCGATGCTTCGATGAGTACGATCGTTCTGCCTTTTTTGACTATACGACCCTCTGCACGCAGTTTTGTGCCTCTTGAGGGGTGCAGAAAATTCATGTTGCTGCTCAAGGTCACACCCTTGTGTTCGTCGCGGCTTACCAAAACGCCCGCCGCAACATCGCACAGCGAATACACAAAGCCGCCATGTGCCATGCCCCACGGATTCATTGCCTCGTTGCACAGTTCACCCTCAACGATGCAGTGCTCATCGTCAAAATCGACTATTTTTATGCCGTTATGTTTATTGAAGCCGCTCCGCTCATTGGCAATATTCAAGCATTCTTCCTTAGTCATATTCTGCCTCTGTAATATAAAATACAGTGACAGTATAGCCTAAGTTTCGCCTTTCGTCAAAATGATTTTTTCGCCGCTGAGTGCGGCGCAAACGCTGTCGCCCTTGCCGAGTCTGCCGTCAAGCAGCATTTCGGCGGCGTTGTCCTCGATAAGACTTTGTATTGTGCGCCTCAGCGGTCTTGCGCCGAATTTCTCGTCATAGCCCTTTTCGGCGAGCGCGTCTATCACGCTGTCGGGCACGCTGAGGCGCATTCCCAGCTCGGCAAAGCGACCGGCAACGGTGCTGATCATGCGCTCGGTTATGCTGCGAATCTCCGGCCTTGTCAAGCGGTGGAAAATAATCGTGTCGTCAATGCGGTTTAAAAACTCGGGCTTGAAGGTCTGCCGAAGCTCCTCGTTCACGCGCTCTTTAAGCTCCGTATCCGCCGACTGCCTGCCCTCGGACTGTGAAAAGCCGAGTCTGCGCCTGCCGTCGGTCATCGCCTTTGCACCGATGTTCGAGGTCATTACGATTATCGTGTTGCGAAAATCAATCCTTCTGCCGCCGGAGTCGGTGAGATGTCCGTCGTCCATGATTTGCAGCAGTATGCCCCACACATCCTCGTGTGCCTTTTCGATTTCGTCAAACAGCACCACCGACCACGGTCTGCGGCGCACCTTTTCGGTGAGCTGACCGCCGTCCTCGTAGCCGATGTAGCCCGGGGGAGAGCCGATGAGCTTGCTCACGGCGTGCTTTTCCATGTATTCGGACATATCGAGCCGTATCATGGCATCGGATTCGCCGTAGACGGCCTCTGCCAGCGCGCGGCAAAGCTCTGTTTTACCCACGCCGGTAGGCCCCAGGAACAAAAAGCTGCCTATCGGTCTGTTGGGGTCTGATAACCCCACTCTGCCGCGGCGAATTGCCCTCGCAACCGCCGATACAGCCTCACTCTGACCGATAACGCGGCGGTGCAGTATACTCTCCATGTCGCGCAGCCGACGGCTTTCGTCGGAGTTGAGATTTGTCACGGGAATCCCCGTCCACAGCGAAACGATGTCGGCAATGTCCTCCGCAGTCACAAGACTTCCGCGGTTTACTCTTATATGAGCTGCCGCCTCGTCGACAAGGTCTATTGCCTTGTCCGGCAAAAAGCGGTCGTTTATATAGCGTACGGATAAATCCACCGCGGCGGTCAGCGCAGGGTCGGAGATCTTAACGCAGTGGTGCTTTTCAAGGCTTGCCCGCACGCTTTTGAGCATCTCCAGCGTGCGCTCGCGGTCAGGCTCGGTGACCTTGACGGGCTGGAAGCGTCGCTCCAGGGCGGCATCCTTTTCAATGTGGCGGCGGTACTCCTCGGGGGTCGTTGCGCCGATTATCTGCACCTCGCCTCTGCCGAGGGCAGGCTTCAGAATATTCGCCGCATCGATTGCACCCTCTGCCGAGCCTGCGCCGATTATGGTGTGAAGCTCGTCTATAAACAGGATAACATCACCGGCTTTTTTGACATCCTTGAGTATAGCTTTGACGCGATCCTCAAAGTCACCGCGGTACTTCGTGCCTGCAAGAAGTGCCGGCATATCCAGCGACACAAGCCGCTTGCCTGCCATGCTCTCGGGAGCACTGCCGCCGGCTATATACAGGGCAATGCCCTCTGCCACCGCCGTCTTGCCCACACCCGGCTCGCCTATTAAAACGGGGTTGTTCTTCGTGCGCCGTGATAGAATCTGCACGCTGCGCCGTATCTCCTCGCTGCGGCCTATGACCGGCTCGATGCCGCCTGCCGCGGCAAGCTGCGTCAGGTCACGGCTGTATTGGTCGAGCACCCTTGTTTCGCTGTGACGAATGCTCGTCTTCGGACTGCTCTGCGGCTGTTTGGAACGCTGTGAGCCTGCTCCGAACACCGCCATGATGTCGGTGTATATTTCATTCAGGTCAAAGCCTGCGGTTACAAGTGCCGCCGCGCCGCCGCAATCCGGCTGGCGGAGTATGCCGAGCAAAATGTGCTCTGTGCCCACATAACCGTGGCCGAGCTTGGACGCATCGCCTGCCGCCTTCTCAATGGCGGACCATGCGTGCTTGGTAAGCCCCTGCGCAGGTACACCTGGTGCGCCAAGTCCTGCCGTACTTGAAATAATTTCGCGCAGCTTGCGTTCGGATACTCCGCGCTCACGCAGTATCCTTGCGCCGAGACCGGCACCCTCGTGCACTATGCCGAGCAGCAGGTGCTCCGTGCCCACATAGCTGTGCCCGAGGCTGAACGCCGCGAGCCTTGCCTGCTCAATGGCCGATTCCGCTTTTTCCGTAAATTTCTCGTTATTCTTCAAGGCAATATTCCTCCTTGCTGAATTGTAATCCAAATTGTGTGCCGAAACTGCCGAAAACAAGCAGCCGCATACGGGATTATTGCCAAAAAGCGAAAGAAATAAATGCAAAGTGAAAAATTACATTTGCATTTTCGCATTTCTGTGGTACAATGCAGATTGCAAGTTAGTTGCTTGATAATAAAATGGAGGTATTTATAATGGCTTTTGTTATTACTGAAGAGTGCCTGTCCTGCGGTTCCTGTGCAGAGCAGTGCCCTGCCGAAGCAATCTTTGAGGGCGAGGCTCATTTCGAGATCAACCCCGAGAAGTGCCTGTCCTGCGGTTCCTGCAAGGCTCAGTGCCCCGCAAAGGCAATTGTTGAGGTCGAGGAAGAGTAATTTTTCTCATAAAAAATCTGCGATTTGCTGCGGCACATCGCAGATTTTTTTATTTGACGGGCTGATTTGCGCTCATACTGCGTTAAAGTCCTTCGAAATACAGAAAAAATTCCCTGAGGACTTCACCGGGCAGGCTCAGGTTATTTGAGAGTTGTTTATGAATGATTTTGTAAAGCTCTGGGACGGCGGGCCGCTGTTTTGCCAGTCGGAGCATTTTAAGCTCGGCACGGATTCCGTTCTGCTTGCCGATTTCGTGAATATTGGCTCAAGGCAGCGGGGGATAGATCTCGGCTGCGGATCGGGCGTTCTGCCGCTGCTGCTTATGTCAAAAAGCGAGCGGCTGCACATGACGGGACTTGAGATAAACCCCGAGGCGGCGAAAACCGCCGAGGCAAACCTTGAGGCAAACAAGCTGGCCGAGCGCGGCAGCATCGTCACCGGCGATATCCGCTTGTGTAAGGAGTTGTTTAAATCCGGTGAATTTGACCTCGTGGTCGCAAATCCACCGTATTTTGCCGAGGGCAGCGGAAAGCAAAGCACCGACGAGGCGAAGGCTGCGGCAAGGACGGAAACCATGTGCACGCTCGGGGAGGTGTGCCGTGCAGCTGCTTATCTGTGCCGCACGGGTGGAGTTTTCTGCCTTGTACACAGAGCCGAGCGGCTTTGCGATGTGCTGTGCATTTTAAGAGAATCCGGTCTTGAGCCGAAGCGGCTGCGCACGGTGGCGCACGATGCAAGTAAAGAGCCGTCGCTCATTCTCGTGGAAGCGCGTAGAGGCGGCAGCTCCGGGATGAAGCTTTTGCCGCCGCTTTTTATCAGAAACCCCGACGGCAGCGAAACGCAGGAGATACTGAAAATATACCACAGGGAGGGCAAGCCATGAGCGGAAAACTGTATCTTGTCGGAACGCCGATAGGCAATCTCGGCGATTTTTCGCCACGCGCGGTGGAAACCCTCGAGCAGGTCGATTTTATCGCCGCCGAGGATACAAGAGTAACGCTGAAGCTTCTGAATTATTTCGATATTCGCAAGCCCATGGTCAGCTATTTCGAGCACAATAAATATGCCTCGGGCGCAAAAATATTCGAGCGCATCGCCAACGGCGAGAGCTGCGCGCTTGTCACCGATGCCGGAATGCCGGCGATATCCGACCCCGGCGAGGACATCGTTCGTATGTGCGCAGAAAACGGCATTGAGGTCGTGACCGTACCGGGGCCGTCGGCACTGATATCGGCAATTGCGCTGTCGGCGCTTCCGACGGGGAGATTTTGCTTCGAGGGCTTTCTTTCAACGGCAAACAAAAGCCGCCGCGAGCATCTGGAAAGCCTTAAAAACGAGCGCCGCACAATGATTTTTTACGAAGCGCCGCACAAGCTTCTGCGCACCCTTGAGGATATGAAGAACTGCTTCGGTGCGGACCGCAAAATATCGCTGTGCCGCGAGCTTACAAAGCTGCACGAGCAGACCCTGCGCACAACGCTCGGCGGCGCGCTCGAGCATTTCACACAGACACCGCCTAAGGGTGAGTTTGTACTGGTGATACATGGGGCTTCCGTGGCGGAAAACGAATTTGATATGCAGGACGCGCTCGAGCTTGTCGATAAGTACAGGACCGAAGGACTAAGCCACAAGGCAGCATGCAAGAAGGCCGCCGCCGATACGGGCTTTTCGGCAAACGAGCTTTACGACGCATCACTTAATAAGTGAATTGTCAAACTAAGTGCAACAGGAAGAGAGTACAAGGTCCCACAATTCCTGAGCAGAACGGAAATCAAGAACCTTAAGAGACCCGGCGCTTATTGGCGCCGGGTCGTTTGATGCCATTGATTTTGTTTTTCATTATTTGTCCATTCCGCAGGCGGTGGCAGATTCAATGAGGCAGCGGTCATGCGTTACCGTGTCGTAGAACCGGAAGCCGCCTGAGAAGTTGTAGCACTCGAAGCCGTTTCCACTCAGAATACGGCAGGCGATATAGCTGCAGATGACGAACACCGGCTTGCCTTTGTCCAGCTCGCCCAACCGTTCCCGCAGTTCGTCCACCGGAATGTTGGTGAAGCCGTCGATGTGTCCGTGAGCGAATTCTTTCGCTGTGCGGGTATCCAGCAGTGTCACGCTGCCATCCCCGGGCAGCTTGTCCACATCCGCCAGATGCCACTGCTTCAGAACGCCGTTTGCAATGTTATCGATCATAAAACCTGCCATATTCACAGGGTCCTTGGCGGAGGAATAGGGCGGCGCGTAGGCCAGATCAAGATCCTTCAGTTCGGTGGCTTTCATTCCTGCGTGGATAGCGGTGGCAATCACATCGATACGCTTGTCCACACCTTCATAGCCCACGATCTGCGCCCCCAGCAGGCGGTAAGTCTCCTTTTCAAAGACCACCTTTACGGTCATCACCTTGCCGCCGGGATAGTAGCCTGCGTGGCTCATGGGAGAGAGGATGACCGTATCCACATCCAATCCGGCTTTTTTCGCGTTGGTTTCGTTAACGCCGGTCGTTGCCGCTGTCATGTCGAAAACCTTGACCACAGAGCTGCCCTGAGAACCTTTGAACCGGCTGTCTCCGCCGCAGATGTTGTCTGCCGCAATGCGCCCCTGCTTGTTTGCGGGGCCTGCCAGAGAAATCAGGGCATCCTGCCCGGTGACGAAGTGTTTCACCTGCACAGCGTCGCCTACCGCATAGATGTCAGGGACTGAAGTCTCCATCCGGTCGTTGACCACGATGCTTCCCTTGATACCCAATTCCAATCCGGCATCCTTGGCAAGACCGGTATCAGGGGAAACCCCGATTGCCAGCACTACCATGTCGGCATGGAGAGGCACTTCATCTTTCAGCAGTACATCCACGCCTCCGTCTTTTTCTTCAAATCCCTCCACGGTGTGCCCCAGGGCAAGCTCCACGCCGTGCTTTCTCACCTCTGCGTGTATAAAAGCGGCCATGTCCGGGTCAAAGGGGTTCATGAGCTGCTTGGGGCGCTGGACGATGGTGACCTCCATCCCCAGCTCCCGCAAGTTTTCCGCCAGCTCCAGACTGATGAAGCCGCCGCCCGCTAAAACAGCCGACCCGGGCTTGTTCTTTTGGATGTACTCCTTAATGCGGAAGGTGTCCTCCACTGTGCGCAGGGTAAACAGCTTGCTGAGGCCCACGCCGGGGAGCCGAGGCTGGGTAGGTTTTGCACCGGGCGAAAGGAGCAGCTTGTCGTAGCTTTCCTCGAATGTCTCCCCGGTCTCCAGATTTATCACGGAAACTGTTTTTCTGTCAGGATGGATGGCGGTGACCTCGTGACGCACTTTCATGTCGACCCGGAACCTGGAGAAAAAGCTCTCCGGTGTCTGGAGGGTCAGCTCTTCCGGATCGGTAATCACACCACCGATATAATACGGCAGTCCACAGTTGGCATAGGAGATATATCCCGACCGTTCAAACACCACGATCTCCGCCTGTTCATTCAGCCTGCGGATTCTTGCTGCAGCGGTAGCGCCGCCTGCCACACCGCCTACAATCACAACCTTCATTTATCTCTCCACCTCTCCCGACCAGGCGGCAATGCCGCCGATGTTGGTGACATGGGTATAGCCCATGCT
>SAMEA3663260__coassemble_98_pt1 | contig 25561 bp, 25 predicted proteins | sample SAMEA3663260__metabat2_low_PE_022 | metagenome-assembled genome bin SAMEA3663260 (sample SAMEA3663260) | pig gut metagenome | biome: pig gut; feature: pig-associated habitat; material: faeces | place: China | collected 2013
CCGAGGATTGCGTAAAATATGTCCGCAAAATTGCGGAAAATAAGCCAGACCTTATAAAAATAATGGTGACCGGCGGCGTGCTGGACGCAAAGGTCAGGGGTGAGCCGGGAGTGCTGAAAATGCCGCCGGAGCTTATCCGTGCCTGCTGCGACGAGGCACACCGACTCGGCTACAAGGTTGCCGCCCACATCGAAAGTCCCGCCGGACTTCGTGCCGCACTTGAAAACGGAGTTGATACCGTCGAGCACGGCGCAGATGCCGATGAGGATATGATAAAGCTGTTCAAGGAAGCGGGAGCGGCTCAGGTATGCACAATTTCGCCGGCAATTCCCGGTGCATACTTCCCGACCGAGGTCACGCACATGACGGAAATGGCGAAATTTAACAGCAATATCGTCATGGAGGGCATGATAAGCTGTGCGAAAAAAGCACTGGCTGCCGGAGTGCCGGTCGGACTCGGTACCGACACCGCCTGCCCCTTTGTCACGCACTACGATATGTGGCGCGAGCTTGCGTACTTCAAGAAATTCATCGGTGTGACCAACGCATTTGCCCTTCACACGGCAACACAGGTCAATGCTGAAATTGCAGGCATTGACGGCGAAACCGGCACGGTAGAGGTCGGGAAATCCGCTGATTTTGTAATTACTGATAAATCTCCGCTGGAGGCTCTCACCGCCCTGCGCACACCGTATATGGTCGTGATGAGAGGCAAAACGATTAAAAATCCCAAAGTAAAGAAATTCGAATATGTAGAAACCGAGCTTGATAAGCTGCTGTAAATAAGCAAATGAACAGGTCCGGTAAAAACGGACAATAGACAAAACACCCCCTGATGTAGGAAAATAACTACAACAGGGGGTGTTGCTGTGCTTAAGAAGGATTACACACACATCAAGATACCGGAACCGGAGATCTTAGCAATGAAGAAAGCCAATGTATTGATCGACAACTATATTAATTCTATAACCACCGGCGCATCCGGTTAAAAACCGGAGTGGCGCAGCGTCAGCGGCGCCACTCCGCTTAAAACTGTATTTTTCCTTCCGGGGGGCTTTTTTGTGCCGTCCGTACAATCCGGGGCTGTTCAACGATGTATCACATGGGCTCGATTTTGAAAAGCTATCTCGACAAAGATATATATACTTCCTGCAAAGCAGCGAAGCTTGCCACGGTACAGGCGATACTGCCGCTGAGCCTTATATCAACAAAGTTGAGCGTAAGCGGAAGAATAAACAGCAGTGCACCCGTCAGCTTATTCATGACGGTGTGCTCGGACAAGAGCTTTTTCTCGGCAGCAAAAACGCGAACTATGCCGAATATCTTCACTGTACCTATAAGCCCTATCCACACCCAAAGCCACACAGGGAGCGACAACACGGGCAGGAGCTTTATCATACACACAAGGGCAAACACTGTGTCGGCGGCGGTGTCCAGAGATGCACCGAAACCGGAGGTCTGGTTTTTAAGCCTTGCGACAGTTCCGTCAATTATGTCCGTAAAGCCGGCGGCGACATACAGGGAGTAAAACGGGATTGACAGCGCAGGAAAGAAGAGCATACCGATACTGAGCGGAATACGCAATGCAGTAATAAAATTTGCCGTTGTCAATTTGTTATACCCCCACTCATGTGTCTGAGCAACCCATTCAAGCCCGCTTCAATGGGAGCCCTGCTGAAATCCGTTTTTGTAACGGACCACCAGCACCAAAAAGCCGTCCCCCTCTCGGGGAACGGCTTTCTGGTGCCGGTGGCCGGACTCGAACCGGCACGACGCAAGCATCAGAGGATTTTAAGTCCGCCGTGTCTACCATTCCACCACACCGGCATATATAGGCTTTTTTACAAGCCAACATTTTAACATCGTGTGAGCAATCTGTCAATAATTATAGAATTACCTTGCGCATCTACACAGATTTTGATATTATATTCTATTATAATATTTAATGTGAAAAGTGTTGAATTATGAATTACAGTAAATGGAAGATTGAAAGAATTGGCTGTGCCTCGGGCACTGAGCTGTGCAGAGCGGGGTACACACCGCTGTTGGCGGCAATGCTCGGAGTCAGGGGCATACAAACGGCGGACGAGGCTCGGAGGTTTCTCAACGGCGGTGCGGAAACGCTCAATGACCCCATGCTCATGAAGGACATGGATAAGGCGGTCACGAGGATAAAAGCGGCATTTGACACAAAGGAGACGGTGGCTGTTTACGGCGACTACGATGTCGACGGTATTACCTCGACCTGCCTCCTGACCGACTGGCTTCACAGCAGGGGAGTCACCTGCTATCCTTATATTCCTGACCGCATCGAGGAGGGCTACGGTCTGAACACCGCGGCGATACAGGGACTAAAGGACAAGGGCGTCAGCCTTATCATAAGCGTTGACTGCGGCATTACCGCAACCGATGAGACCGAATTTGCGAAAAGCATCGGCGTCGACTTAATAATCACCGACCACCACGAGTGCCGTGAGCAGACCATTCCCAATGCCGTAGCGGTCATAGATCCAAAGCAGGAGAACTGCAATTATCCGAACAAGGACCTTGCCGGTGTCGGTGTTGCGCTCAAACTTGTTTGCGCCGTTGAGGGAGACAGTGAAACTGTTATCGGCAAATATGCCGACCTTGCCGCGATAGGAACGGTCGCCGATGTTGTACCGCTCAGAGGAGAAAACCGCTATATTGTTTGCACCGGACTTGCAATGCTCGAGAACTCCAAGCGTCCGGGTATAGCTGCACTGCTGCATGAATCCGGTGTTGAGGATCGCAGGATATCCTCCTCGACCATAGGCTTTTCGCTTGCACCGAGGCTCAATGCCGCAGGCCGACTCGGCTGCGTGTCGGTTGCAGGTAGGCTGCTTATGACGGCGGATAGGACGGAGGCAGCCCGGCTTGCAAACGAGCTGTGCGAGTTAAACCGCCGGCGTCAGGCACTTGAAACGGATATATGGGCCGATGCAAGCAAAATGATGTCGGGGCAAGTACCGGAGACACCCATTGTTCTGGCAAGTGAAAACTGGCATCAGGGAGTTATCGGCATTGCGGCATCGAAGCTCGCCGAGCAGTATTCTCTGCCGACGGTGATGATATGCCTCGACGGCGACAAGGGCAAGGGCTCGTGCCGCAGCTATGCCGGATTTAATCTGTTTGACGCGCTTTCGGCATGCTCGGAGCATCTTGAGGGCTTCGGCGGTCATGCGCTTGCAGCGGGTCTGAATATCCGCCGTGAAAATCTCCAAAAGTTCTGCGAGGCTTTCGGCAGATACTACAGCGCAAACCGTCCCGAGGAGCTGCCTACTCTCAACTGCGATCTTGAGATAACCGACCCGTCCGCGCTTGATATGGAGGGAGTGAGGTCGCTGGAGCTGCTCGAACCGTATGGCAGCGGCAATCCCAAGCCGCTGATGTGCATACAAGGCGCAAGGCTTGACCGCGTAACGCCCGTCGGCGGCGGCAGACATTTGAGGCTGAGCGTCAGCTTTGGCGGCGCGGGCTTTGAGTGCGTGTTTTTTTCGCATACAGAAAACGAGCTTGGCGCAAATGTCGGCGAGCGAATAGATATTGCATTTACCCCGCAGATAAACGAATTCAGGTTCCGCAGCTCCGTTCAGCTTCAGATAACGGCGGTGCGCAGGCATGACCCAAGGCCACTGTGCAGAAGAATACTTGAAACAGACCGCGAGCTTCCCGAGAACGAAGCGGCGGCGTATTGTCCGGATCGCGATGCGTTCGTCAGGGCGTGGCGCAGCATTAAGGCGGCGGGCGGCGCTGTTGCCGCCGATCTTGACGGACTTATAAGACAGTGCCCCAGAAGCCTCGAACCGGAGCGCTTTTGCATATGTATTCTTGCTTTGTGCGAGCTCGGACTGCTGCACAAGCTCAGGCCCGACAGCGTTTTCGGCGCAAGAATTGTGCCCGGCTCGGCAAAGGTCAACCTTGAGGATTCAACGATAATCAAAAGCTTGAAAGCGAGATTAAGTAATGGATGCAGATAAGAGCTCCGAAAAACTTAACGGACAGCCGCTTAATCCTGATGCTATGTTTGAAGCACTGGTGCAGAAAATCAAAAGCACCGGCATGGATATGGACATCGGCAGGATAAGTGCGGCCTACGACATGGCGCGCCTTGCCCACTCCGGTCAGCTCCGCAAGGACGGTTCCCCCTATGTCACCCACTGCGTAGCAGCGGCGGATATCTCCGTTGACATGGGGCTTGACGAGGACTCGATCGTTGCAGCCTTGCTGCACGATGTAATTGAGGATACTCAGCTTACTCATCACGATATTGCGCGGCAGTTCGGCGAGCCGGTCGCGAATATCGTCGAGGGAGTTACGAAGCTGACCCGAGTGCAGTACACCAGCAAGGAAGACGAGCAGATGGAAAATCTGCGCAAGATGCTCATGGCAATGTCGAAGGATATCCGCGTTATCCTGATTAAGATTGCCGACCGGCTGCACAATATGCGCACTATGGCATATCAGACCGAGGAAAAGCAGCGCATCAAATCTCTTGAAACGATGGAGATCTACGCCCCCATTGCCCACCGCCTCGGTATGCAGAAAGCAAAATGGGAGCTCGAGGACTTGGCGCTGATGTACCTCGACCCAACGGGCTACAACGAGATAATGCAGACTCTTCAGGAGCGTATGCCGACTCTCGAAGCGTTTATGTCCGATGTTGAGGGCAAGATGAAAAAGCGTCTTGAGGAGGAACTGCATGTTTCGGTTTTCAGCCGAATAAAGCATATTTACAGTATCTATCGCAAAATGTACGCCCAAAAGCTGGACATAAACGGCATTTTTGACCTGTGCGCTTTTCGCGTAATAGTTGATACCATACCCGACTGCTACAATGTTTTGGGTATCATCCACGACATGTTCAAGCCCGTTCCCGGTCGCTTTAAGGATTATATCTCAACGCCCAAGCCTAATATGTATCAGAGCGTGCATACGACGGTCATCGGTTCGCAGGGAATCCCGTTTGAGGTGCAGATAAGGACATGGGAAATGCACCGAACCGCCGAGTACGGCATCGCAGCGCACTGGAAGTACAAGATCGGTGACAGCGGTGTTAAAACCGGTGACGAGGAGAAGTTTGCATGGGTACGCAGACTGCTTGAAAGTCAGCAGGAATCCGACGCAACGGACTTTTTCCATAACCTAAAAATAGATATGTTCGCCGACGAGGTGTTCGTGTTCTCACCCAAGGGTGATGTCATAAATCTGCCGGCAGGTGCAACGCCCATAGATTTTGCTTACAGCATTCACTCGGCAATTGGCAACAGCATGGTAGGTGCGTCGGTCAACGGCCGCATAGTAACCTTTGACCATGTGCTGCAAAACGGCGATATTGTCGAGGTGCGCACGGCGAAGAATGCCCCCGGCCCGAGCAGAGACTGGCTGAACATAGCAAAAAGCGGCTCTGCCCGAACAAAGATAAAGCAGTGGTTCAAAAAGGAGCGCCGCGAAGAGAATATCGCACGGGGCAGGGAAGTGTTTGAAGCCGAGCTCAAAAATAAGGGGCTTCGCATGGAGGATATCACCGACGAGAATATCCTGCCTCAGCTTCTTAAAAAGGTGTCGTATTCCTCACTTGAGGAGATGTACGCCGCAATCGGCTACGGCGGCATGGCGGCAACAAGGGCGGTCAACCGCATTAAGGACGAGCTTGCACGGCAGCATAACGCGATTGATAAGCGCACCGTGCTCGATAAGGTCACGGAGGCCGCAGAACGCAGGGAACAGCTTGCGAAGAAAACCTCAAAGCCGGTGCACGGCGTGCTGGTCGAGGGACTTGACAACTGCCTTATCAAGTTCTCGCGCTGCTGCACACCCGTGCCGGGCGACGATATCATCGGCTACATCACCAGAGGGCAGGGCGTGTCCATCCACCGCGTTGACTGCGAAAATGCAAGACGCCGCGCCGAAAGACCCGATGAAGAGGGCCGCTGGATAAATGTCAGCTGGGCAGACGAGATCCGTGAGACATATATGACGACGCTTACAGTGGTATCACGGGAGCGAGGCGGTCTTGTGATGGATATAGCAACAATAATGAATGCACTTAATACCAAGGTGCGCAGCATAAATGCCCGTGATACGGGCGACAAGAGCATAGTTGTAATTACGCTGGAAAGCAAGGGACTGGATGAGCTGAAAACGGTCATCAACAGACTTCAGGGCATCAGCGGAGTGGTCGAGGTCAACAGAAACGGAGGTAAACGATGAGAGCGGTTTTAACGAGAGTGGACAGTGCATCTGTTTCGATAGGGGGAAAGGTCAAAAGCAGCATCGGAAAGGGGTTTTTGATCCTGCTCGGCGTGCACGAGGACGACAGCGAAAACGAGGCGGTTAAAATTGCCGACAAGATATGCGGCTTGAGAATATTTGAAGATAAGGCCGGGAAAATGAATGTCAATCCCTCGGATGCCGGAGCTGAGCTGCTTATAATAAGCCAGTTTACGCTGTTTGCCGACTGCAAATCACGCCGTCCGGGCTTTTCAAAGGCGGCGAGACCCGAAAAGGCCGTACCGCTTTACGAAATGGTAATTGCCGAGTGCCGCGAACGCGGCTTCAGGGTCGGAACAGGTGAATTCGGCGCGGAAATGAAGGTTGAATCAATTAACGACGGGCCTGTTACAATAATTCTTGATACAAAGGAACTGTGAGAATGAATATTAAAACACTGCCGGTAGGCCAGCTTGAAACCAACTGCTATGTCGTTATAAACGAGCAGCACTTAGAGTGTGTCGTCATTGACCCCGGCGACGAGAGCAACACAATTCTTGACTATATTGAGCAAAATAAACTCAAGTGCTGCGCAATCATGCTCACCCACGGACATTATGACCATGTGGGCGCGGTAGCGGAGATTATGGAGCAGACCGGCTGCGATATGTATATTAATCCCCGCGACGAGGGATATGAGCCGGGTAAGAGCGGCATGAAGTTTAAAATGCCCGAGGGCGGCAGGTACTACGACGAGGGCGATGTCATAACAGCCGCAGGGCTTGAGTTTAAGGTCATTGCAACCCCGGGACACACCCCCGGCGGAGTGTGCCTTATTTGCGGCAATGCACTGTTCACCGGGGACACGCTGTTTCGCGGAAGCTGCGGCAGAACAGACCTGCCCGGCGGCAATATGCGCATGGAAATGGCGTCATTAAAGCGCCTCTGTGCCCTTGCCGGCGATTACGAGGTCTATCCCGGACACATGGACAGCTCAACCTTGGAGCGTGAGCGCCGCTTCAATCACTATTGCCGTGAGGCAATGGCAAAATTCTGATAAAGTATACGGAGAACAATATGCTGAAAACGTTGGTCACAGCAATGCTTCCGGTGCTTGAGATACGAGGTGCGATACCCGTAGGTGTTGCCCTCGGACTCGATCCGTGGCTTGCCTTTGCCGTCGGCTTTGTCGGTAATATGCTGCCTATACCGTTTCTGATTTTGCTGACAAGAAAGGTGATAGAGTGGCTCAAAAAGCACAAAATCCTCATCAAATTCACCCGATGGCTTGAGAATAAGGGCTCAAAGGGTGTGCGGAAGGTCAAAAAATACAGCTTCTGGGGTCTGTTTATTCTGGTTGCGATACCGCTTCCCGGAACAGGAGCGTGGACCGGTGCGTTAGTTGCGTCGCTTTTGGATATGCGCCTTAAAAGAGCACTTCCGGCAATTGCAATGGGCGTTGCTGCTGCCGGACTCATTGTCCTTGCCGTTACTTACGGCGTTATCTCCGCCGGCTCCATGATTTAATAAATCCGATAAACGCAAAAATGCTTCCGCCTTTTGGACGGAAGCATTTTTTTGCTTTTGAGTTATCGCATACCCTTTTCGTAGGGGATACCCTCTGCCTTCGGAGCACGGGAATTTTTCGAGGTCAGAGCCAGTACAAGCAGAGAGATGATGTAAGGCATCATATTGTACACGCCGCTCGGAATGTGCATTGCAGCGAGGAAGTCGAAGCCTGAGTAAACATTCGACAGCGCACGGAACATACCGAATAGGATCGCTGCCCAAGCAATATGCTTGGGCTTCCACTGACCGAAGATCATAACGGCCAGAGCGAGAAAGCCGAAGCCTGCAACGCCGACTTCAAATTTCCACTGGCTGACGCCGGCTGTTATATAAACAAGTCCGCCGAGACCGCCGAGAGCACCGGAGAGCAGAACACCCGCCCAACGCATTTTATACACATCAATACCGACTGAAGCTGCCGCCTGAGGATGCTCACCGCAGGCCATGAGCCTCAGACCGAAGCGAGTACGGTACAGCATAAAGGCAACAAGGACAAGCGCGACAAGCGCCAGCAGCATGAACCAGTTGAATTCAAATCCGCCAATATTCACCAGGAAAGCCTTTTTCTGAGCGATATACTGAATCTCTGAGGAAACATTGTCGGGATTCTCGGCAGTGTTTATCGCCTTGACGATAACGGTTGCCGCTGCGACGCCGAGCATATTAAGTGCAGTACCGACAATGGTCTGGTCAGCCTTGAAGTTTATGCAGGCTACCGCAAGCAGTGTTGAATACAGCACACCTGCGATGACCGCCATTGCAACCGTGCAGACGATAGTAGAAAACGCCGAGACATCGGCAGGCAGATACTTCATCATAAGTGCGCCGCCGAGTGCACCGATGACCATTATGCCCTCAAGACCGAGGTTAATGACACCGGAATGCTCCGAGATACATCCGCCGAGAGCGACGAGAATGAGAACGGATGCAAATATCAAAGTGTACTGAATAAGTAATAACATTACTCGTCACCTCCTTCGACAGATTCGGCAGCCGGTTCCTTCAGCTGCTGCACCTTTCGCTCCTCCGCCTTTGCAATGCGGGAATTGATAAACTGTCTGAGGAAAAGAACAAAGCCGCACAGATAAATGATGATAGAGGAAATGAGGTCGGATATCTGCGAGCAGTACATCGTCTTGTCGACATAGCCGCCGCCGTTTGTTATATGCTGGATAAAGAATGAGGACAGCAGTGAACCGATAGGATCAAGACAGCCGAGGAAAGCTGCTGCGATGCCGTTAAAGCCCATGCCGGGAACGGAGGACTGCGAGCAGGACCACTGCTCCATACCGGTCAGGTAAAGCAGAGCTGCACCCATACCGGCAAGACCGCCGCCTATTATCAGTGTGACAATGATGTTCTGTTTTTCTTTCATACCGCAGTATTTTGCGGCGTTTTTGTTGTTACCTGTTGCCTTGAGCTCATAGCCGAACTTGGTTTTCTCCAAAATGACCGCAATGACCACGGCGGAAAGAATTGCAAGCGGAATGGCGATGGTCACATACCGGTTGTTGCCGAAAAGCTTATCCAAGCCCATTGTGGGGAGCAGAGCGGAGGAATTGAAGCTGGCGAGATTGTTCGTGTATGGGCTGGCAGCCTCCTTGACATTTGTCAGGAGAATGTTCACCGTGTACAGGCCTATCCAGTTGAGCATGATGCCGGATATGACTTCGTTGACATTGCAGTAAGCCTTCAAAACGCCGGAGAATGCGCCGAACAGAGCACCGGCGGCGATTGCCAAAAGCAGGCAGATATACCAGGGACACTGCAGTGCCAGTCCTGCGTATAGACATGCGCCTGCGCCTGCGACATACTGGCCGGCAACACCGATATTGAACAGGCCGACCTTGTATGAAAACAGGATAGACAACGAGCACATAACAAGCGGCGCCGCCTTGACGAGCGTTCCGCCGAAATACTTGGCTCTTGCGGGACCTTCGGGGTAGAAGAAGAAGTTCTTTATGACTGCGAGTATCGCTTTGCCTGCACCGTTGGGGTTAATGAACAGCAAAACAATGTAGCCGATGAAAACACCAAGCACGACACAGATAAGAGAACATAACAGCGACTGCACCGCATTGTTCTTCAGCAAGGAGGATTTAGTTTTCATCACGCACCTCGCTTCTCTTGGCGCCTGCCATGTATAGGCCAAGCTCGTCCTGAGTGGTTTTCCCGGGGTCAAATTCACCGACTATCTCGCCCTCGTACATGACGAGAATGCGGTCGGGAACATCCATGACCTCGTCAAGCTCAAGCGATATAAGCAGGCAGGCCTTGCCTGCGTCACGCTGAGCGATAAGCTGCTTGTGTATGTATTCGATAGCACCGACATCGAGACCTCTTGTAGGCTGAACGGCAACGAGAAGATCGGGATTTTTGTCGATCTCTCTGGCGATTATTGCCTTTTGCTGGTTGCCGCCGGACATACTGCGTGCCGGGGTCACTGCACCCTGACCGGAGCGGATATCGTACATTCCTATAAGCTTATCGGCATAATCACGAATGGCTCTACGCTTAAGGAAGCCTGCTTTATTCGTGAATTCATCGCCGAAGTAGGTCTGAAGTATCAGATTATATTCAAGTGAGTAGTCAAGAACAAGACCGTGCTTGTGGCGATCCTCGGGAATATGGCTCATGCCGGAGGTGCTTCTCTTGCGTATGGAGGCACCCGTAATATCAACGCCGTTAAGCTTGACGGAACCCGATTTAGCGGGTTCAAGGCCGGTTATGCCGTAGACGAGCTCAGTCTGACCGTTGCCGTCGATGCCGGCGATACAGACGATCTCACCGGCACGGACATTAAACGACACATTCTTTACGGCATCATTCTTGTGCAGTCTTGAAGCGACTGTCAAACCGTCTACCTCGAGAACAACATCGCCCGGGACAGCCGGCTTTTTCTCAACATGGAAGCTGACATTTCGGCCGACCATCATGGAGGAGAGCTCCTCGGCAGAGGTGTTTTTTGTCTCGACAGTTCCTATACATTTGCCCTTACGCAGTACGGTGCAGCGGTCGGCGACGGCCATTATTTCGTTGAGCTTGTGGGAGATAAACAGGATGCTCTTACCCTCGGCGGCAAGATTTCTCATGATCTGCATGAGATCCTCGATCTCCTGCGGAGTCAGAACCGCAGTCGGCTCGTCGAAAATAAGTATCTCATTATCGCGGTAGAGCATTTTGAGTATCTCGGTGCGCTGCTGCATACCGACGGTGATATCCTCAATAATAGCGTCGGGCTCGACATGCAGCCCGTACTTTTCGCTCAGCTCAAGAATTCTTTTGCGGGCATCATCCTTATTGAGAACGCCGAATTTGCTTGTCGGCTCGACACCGAGAATGATGTTGTCAAGCACGGAAAAGCATTCGACCAGCTTAAAATGCTGATGAACCATTCCGATACCGAGATCATTCGCGTCGTTGGGGTCATTTATCTTAACCTCAACACCGTCTTTTTTTATCGTTCCTCGCTCCGGCTGATAAAGACCGAAAAGAACGCTCATAAGCGTAGACTTTCCGGCTCCGTTTTCACCGAGCAGGGCGTGAATCTCACCTTTTTTCAGCTGCAGGGTAATGTTGTCGTTTGCTACTATACCGGGAAAAATCTTTGTGATGTTCAGCATTTCTATTGCGTACTGCTCATCCAAATTTATCAGCCTCCCCCTGTGTGTGATAAGCATATCATACTATACAAACACGACGATTTCAAATAAAATTGCAAAAAACCGGACAATTATTAGAATTTGGCAGTAACAAGCCGCAAAATTGCTTGGAAAACGAAAAAAGACAGGCATTTGCCTGTCTTTTTCCATTAAATATTTGATTTGCTTAAATTACTTGACGGAACCCTGGTCGTCAACGACAGTGTGAGCTGCGTCAACTGCGGGCATTGCTGTAGTGTCGTTGGAGACAGTGATGTCGCCCTTGAACATGGAAGCAACAAGTGCCTTGTAGTCGTCCTGAGTGAACTTGCCGTCTGCCCACTGAGTGCTCTCCATGGGAATCTGGACATAGTTGTCGGTGGGATTTTCGCCGACGAGACCGAGAGTCTCGATCTTACCGCCGTACTTGTCCCAGTTGCCTGCGAAAACTTCGGTGAGCATGGTGTTAACGGTTGCTGCAAGACCCTTCATTGCGGAGGTAACTGTCATGCCTTCGCCGTAGCCGCCGTCGATGATGCCGGCCTGGTCAACATCAACGCCGATGACCTTGCCGCCGACCTTCGCAGCTGCCTCTGCTGCAGAGGTGAAGATGCCGCCGCCGCAAGCGAAGACGACCTGAGTGCCTGCGGAGTACCAGGTATCCATCTTTGCGGTGATGTCAGCGTTGCCTTCGAACTGGCCGCCGTAAACATAGTTGATCTCGATCTTGGTGTCGGTCTCAACAGCTGCTGCGTTTGCGCCCTGGACGAAGCCGAAGCCGTAACGGATAACTGCGGGAACTGCCATGCCGCCGAGGAAGCCGAGCTTGGTGTAGCCGAGCTTAACGGCTGCGTAGCCTGCCATGTAGCCGCAAAGCTCTTCCTGGTATACTGCGCAGTAAACATTCTTGTTGATGTGCTCGGGGTTGTTTGCATCGATCAGGTCGGTGCGAACATTGTTTTTGTCGTGGTTGTAGAATGCGTCGTACAGGTCGTACTCGGAAACATCGAGGACGATGAACTTAACATCCTTGTAGGTGTCCTGGCAAACTGCGACGGTGCCTGCAAATTTAAAGCCGGGCATTACAATGACATTGTAGCCGTCTGCAACTGCCTGGTCAACCATCTCGATACGGGCTGCGGTGTTGTCACCGGTGGGCTTGTAGTACTTGAATTCCACAGAGTTGGTGTCGCAGAATGTCTTGCAAGCTTTGTAGGTGGTCTGGTTGAAGGACTGGTCGGTGATATCGCCGCAGTCGGTGATCATTGCGACTTTATAAGCGACATCGTTGTCCTTGTCTTTGTCGGCATCGTTGCCGCCGCAAGCGCAGAGAGCGAATACCATGCAAAGAGCAAGGAGCAGTGCTAAGAATCTTTTCATGTTTTTTCCTCCGTATAAATTTTTGAAAATTTGTGCGTACGAATTATTTTGATATGCAATTAACATATCGTAGATATTATACCATTATCATTGCCTGCAAGCAAGAACAATTTGGCATAATCGCCAAAAACTTTGCCCTATCAATCTTATTTTTCCATTTTAACGGCGGTATCAAGGGCAATCTCTATCATCTGGGTCAGCGAAAGCTGGCGTTCCTCGGAGGAGAGAGCCTCGCTGCGGTACAGATGATCGGAGATCGTGCAGATGCACAAAGCGCGCTTGCCGGCTCGGGCTGCGTTCATGTAGAGACCTGCTGCCTCCATTTCGACCGCCATAACGCCCATGTCGCGCCATTTGGTGCTGTCGTCAAGACCGGCGGGGGAGTAGAAATTGTCGGAAGAAAGAATGTTGCCGACCTTCATGTCGATGCCCTTTTCCTTTGCCGCGGCAACACAATTGCTCAAAAGCGTGTAATCAGCGATGGGGGCAAAGGTGCCGTTAAGCTCAAACTGGTGGGCAAAGTTAGAGTCGGTGCAGGCAGCCTGTCCGGCAACGATGTCCATAAGCTTTAGGTCGTCGCGCATAGCACCTGCCGAGCCGATGCGGATGATATTTTCAACATCATAGAAGTTGTAAAGCTCGTAGCTGTATATGCCGATTGCCGGAATGCCCATGCCGGATGCCATGACGGTTACGGGAATGCCCTTCCATGTGCCTGTATGTCCCTGAACACCGCGGACATTGTTGACAAGCACGGGATTTTCCAAAAAGGTCTCGGCAATGAATTTTGCACGCAAGGGATCGCCGGGCATAAGCACAGTCTTGGCGATATCCTCTTTTTTTGCGGCGATGTGCGGAGTGGGAATAGGCATATTAGTTCCTCCTATTGTATATTTTGCCTGTTGTAATTCAGATTATAACAAACAAATCACAAAAGTCAAATTGCAAGACGGAAATATTTGTGTTATCATTCAATCGGATAAAAACTTACAGGGGTGTTGAGGGATGAGCGATATAATCGTAATAGGCATTGCGGGTGGAACCGGAAGCGGAAAAACCACCATAACGCGTAAGATAGTGCAGCATTTCGGCGGAGAAGTGAGCGTTATTTATCACGACAACTACTACAAGGCACATCACAATATGAGCTATACCGAGCGCACCAAGCTCAATTACGACCATCCGGACGCTTTTGATACCGAGCTTCTCATTGAGGATCTCAAAAAGCTGCGTCGGGGCGTGGCTGTCCAATGTCCTACATACGACTATACGGTGCATGACCGCTCAGACAGGACTGTGACCGTAAAGCCCTCAAAGGTCATTGTGGTAGAGGGAATTCTAATTTTCCAGAGCATAGAGCTGTGCAAGCTGATGGATATCAAGATTTATGTCGATACCGACGCCGATGTGCGTATACTCCGCCGAATTGTCCGCGATGTGCGCGACAGAGGCAGGAGCCTTGAAAGCGTAGTTAACCAATATCTGACCACCGTCAAGCCTATGCATGAGCAGTTTGTCGAGCCGTCAAAGCGCAAGGCGGACATCATCATTCCCGAGGGCGGTCACAATCAGGTCGCGCTGGAGATGGTGCTTGAGCGCGTCAGGGCGCACATAGAGAAATAACATACTTAATAATGTAGGAGAAAGCAATGGCAAAGCTGTATTTCAAATACGGTGCAATGGGTTCGTCCAAATCCGCCCAGGCACTTATAACTCAGTTTAATTACGAGGAGCTGGGTATGTCCGTGTGGCTTATTAAGCCCAGCGTCGATACTCGCGACGGTGCGAATATCATAAAAAGCCGCATCGGACTTGAGCGCAATGCGCAGGTCATAACTCCCGAGCAGGACATCGTGAAGGAGTATGCCAAGGCAGGCAGACACGATGTCATAATCTCCGACGAGGCACAGTTTTTCACTCCCGAGCAGATAGACCAGCTCCGCGAGCTTGTCGATTTTGAGGATATTCCCGTTTTGTGCTTCGGACTGCGTACCGACTTTTTGACCCATGTTTTCCCCGGCTCAAAGAGACTTCTTGAGCTTGCCGACTCCATAACCGAGATAAAAACCGTGTGCGCCTGCGGCAGAAAAGCGACCGTCAACGCAAGGGTTGACGAAAACGGCAGGGTGATAACCCACGGCGATCAGGTGTTTCTCGGCGGAAACGACAGCTATGTTGCCATGTGCCACCGCTGCTGGAAAAAGAAAATCAGACAGCAGGAAGGCCAGACATATATGTTTTGAGGAAGAAAGCTTATGAAGAATGTATTCGGGTATCCGTATGTTAAGGACAGAGAGTCACGCTGCGACGGCGAGAGATTTATAACCGAGCGGGTCGACGCAGGTTTTAAACAGGAACTTGACAAGGCAGTCGGCGAGGTCATTGAGGTGGAGGAGAAAACGGGACTTCCGGGCTGGGCAAAGCTTTTGTCCAGCATATGCATTCTCGGATTTGTGATTGTGGGAGCAGGCGTAGTAAGAAACATCGGGGAACTTAGCTTTGCTCAAATATTCCGAAACGCTCCCGCACTGTTCATAGTCGGCGGCGTGTGCGTTGTTGTTTGGCTTGTCTTGAAGATAATCGAGTCGGTGAAATTCAACAAGGCAGCGGTAAGCGGAGTAATTGACCGCATGGTCGATAGCACAGAACGGCTTGACAAACTTTCCGAGGAGCTGCTCGGAGTGCCCAATGATTACAAGAATGTCGATGTCCTTTCGTTTGTGTACACCGAGAAAAACGGTAAGGTCAAAATAAAGGAAGACCTTTTTTATAAACACAGCAACAACGAAATGAAGCTGTTCCGCAATAACGACGATTTATGCCTTGCGGACATCGAGTGTGTTTATTCCATCCCGATAGCGGACATTAAAAGATATGTCCTCAAGAAAAAGAAGGCCGAAATGGACGAGTGGAATAAGGACACGCCGTTTAACAAGGGCGAGTACAAGCAGTATAAGATAGCTTCGAACGATTACGGCACAATAGCCTGCAAGTATTATGCGCTGCAATTTGCCGATGTTTTCGGCGAATATGAGATATTCTTCCCGGAGTATGAGCTTGAGGCGTTCAAGGCGATAGTCGATGTACCCGTAGAAAAAGAATAATACATAAAACCCCCCGCTCTGATGAGCGGGGGGTTTGCATATTTAATCCACTTTTACGATTTTTCGCATAATTTCGGGCTTTAGCTTCACCACTTTGCGGTCGTATGTCAGCAAGCCGTTGACTTCATCCTCCACATCGCTTAGCTGCGTGTAAACTGCGGCGGCAAGCCCCTGCTCGTAGGCAGGCTTTATTTCGCCCCCGTAGAGCTTTTCAAGCGATTTTTGCAGCTCGTTGGTCGATTTCAGACGCTTGTAGCCGAAATCCTTGGCGTTGAAGCAGTGACCCTCGCAGCGCAGATTGTAGCCGCCGAACTCCGAAAGCAGCACGGCTCTGCCGAGCTTATCGGGCTTGAATACATATTTCTTGAAATAGACATGCAGGCTCTTGGTGTCGCCGATTTTCTGATCGTGCCAGCCGGAGGCGTGATCGACGGTGCGTGTTGGGTCAATGCTCATTACCTTTGCCGCGATTCTTGCCGAGTCAAACTGCCCCCAACCCTCGTTAAAAGGTACCCACATGGCTATGCAGGGGCAATTATAGAGAGTCTCTATCATTTCGTTGAGCTCGGTTTCGTATCTGGCGCGGCCCTCCATGTCGTCGCGGGCAAAGAGCTTGTAGTTTCTGTCGCTGAGGTGGATGCCCGTGACGAGGGGAGCGGAGATGATGACGGGGTTGTATTCGCCGCCGCCGTTTATCATGTCCTGCCAGACCAGCATTCCCAGCCTGTCGCAGTGATAGTACCAGCGCAGCGGCTCGACCTTTATATGCTTACGCAGCATATTAAAGCCCATATCCTTTGCCGTCTGAATGTCAAAAACCATCGCCTCGTCGCTCGGTGCGGTGTACATACCGTCGGACCAGTAGCCTTGATCGAGCAGACCGTTGTGGAAGTAGGGCTTGCCGTTTAGAAACAGCCGCTTTACTCCCTTATCGTCTTTCTCAACGGAAAACTTGCGCATGGCAAAGTAGCTCTCGACCCTGTCCTCACCGTATTCGACCGAGAAGTCGTACAGCTTGGGGTTTTCGGGCGACCATGCCTCAAAATTCGGAACGGGGATTTTTGCCGGCAGTGGATAGCGTTCGCCCCCGAATACGGCAAAAGCGGTGTTTCCTCCGACAGTTTCGGCAGAGATTTCAACATAAGCCCCGTCGAAATCCGGCGTAATTTTGAGCTTCTTGACACAATCGACGGGGACGCACTCCGCCCACACGGTCTGCCATATGCCGCTCTGGGGAGTGTACCAAATGCCGCCGCGCTCCGTTTTCTGCTTGCCTCTTGCCTCGTGGGCGGTATCGGAAAGATCACGCACGCTGACGGACAGCTCGTTTACGCCCTTGCGCAGGAAACCCGTTGCATCAAACTCAAAGGGAAGATAGCCGCCGTTGTGCCGGAATGCACGCAGACCGTTTATGTATACTGTGCAGGACTGGTCAACCGCCCCAAAGTGCAGCAGCACTCTGCCGGTATGCTCGGGACATTCCCATGTGCGGCGATACCACAGATATTCATCGGGCTTTAGAATGCGACCGACTCCCGAAAGCTCACATTCGGGGGAGAAGGGCACAAGGATCTTACCGTCCCATTTTTCGGGCTGCTTCTCGCCGGCGGCGGTGATGGCGTAGTCCCATTCGCCGTTGAGATTATAATATGAGTCTCTCCGCATCTGCGGACGGGGATATTCCGGAAGAATATTGTTTTTATCAAGCTTTTCGCCCCAAGCAGTCAACATGGCGTGTCCTCCGTACATTAGATTATAACATGATTATACATTATTATTTATCATTTGATAAGCCCCAATTTGCTGAAACAGGCAGTGGACTTAAATTTTGACAAAAGATGAACTAACTGGACGTTTTTGCGTTGTTTTGCACACAATTGTTAATCATTTGTCAGGTTTTCATGCCAAAATGAACGAAAAATTACTAAAATTCGAGTCATTGATTGTAGACACAAAACATAGTTTATGTTATATTTAAGTTTGTCATAAAATAGAGAGGTGATGCAAATGCCCTATAAGTTTCGTGGCGGCGTACATCCCAATTATATGAAGGCTCCGGAAGAACCGGTAGTCGTCGTAACCCCGCCGCCTCAGGTCATTGTTCCGATGGCACAGCACATCGGCGCACCTTGCCAGCCGCTGGTTGCGGTCGGAGACTATGTAACCATGGGTCAGAAGATAGGCGATAATCCCGCTCCCGTTTCTGCTCCTGTTCATTCTCCCGTATCAGGCAAGGTCGTGAAAATTGAGCCCAGACTTCATCCTTTGGGCGATATGATTATGGCAGTCGTCATTGAGAACGACTACCAGGACACCCCCTGCACGGACTTGGCTCCTCTTACCGAAGAGCAGCTCAAGGACCCCGAGGCCATCCTCACCCGTCTGCGTGAGGCAGGTATCGTCGGTATGGGCGGTGCAATGTTCCCGACTGCATTCAAGATTCGCGGCGGTCTCGGCAAGGTCGATACTCTCATCATCAACGGTGCAGAGTGCGAGCCCTACCTCAACGGCGACCACTGGACTATGAAGCTGCATCCGAAAGAGCTGCTCAAGGGTATAGAGCTTGCACGAATTGCAAGCGGACTGGATAAGGCATATTACGGAATTGAGAAGAACAAGATGGATGCCATCGAGCTTCTCAACTCCGAAAATCCTGCTCAGTACGGCGTTGAGATCGTTCCCGAGGATGTCAAGTACCCCCAGGGCGCAGAGAAGATGCAGATTAAGGCCATCACCAACCGTGAGGTCAAGCCCGGCGGTCTGCCCGCAGGCGTCGGCTGCAATGTCATCAGCACTCAGACTGCTTATGCAATCTACAAGGCATGCTATCTCGGTATTCCCTGCTATGAGCGTATCCTCACCGTAGGCGGCTCGGCAGTGAATAAGCCCTACAATCTCCAGTGCCGTATCGGTACTCCCTTTAGCTACATCGCCGAGCAGTGCGGCGGCTTCATCAAGACCCCCAAGAAGATCGTTCTCGGAGGACCTATGATGGGCCTTATCGCAACGGGCCTCGATGCGGTCAATATCAAGGGTACCGCAGGCATCCTGTTCTTCACCGAGGAAGAGGATAAGACGGTCGAAAATCCCACCTGCATCCGCTGCGGTAAGTGCATTACCGTCTGCCCGATGGGACTTGAGCCTGTCTATATGTATATGTATTTCAAGAAGGGTGACTTCGAAAATATGAAGAAGTACCACATTCTTGATTGCTTCGAGTGCGGCAGCTGTTCCTACAACTGCCCCGGCAGAATGCCCCTTACTCACTCCTTCAAGACCGCAAAGCTTCTCTTCGCAAAGAAAGCAGCGGATGAGAAGGCCCGTGCAGAGGCGGCAGCAAAGGAGGCAGAGAATAAATGATAACTAAAGAATATACATTTGATGCTTCCTACCAGCCTCAGGTAAGAACAAACACCGATACATCCCGTATCATGCTCGATGTCATCATTGCGCTTGTCCCCGCAATGGTAGTCGGAGTCCTGATGTTCGGCGCAAAAGCACTCGCACTGCTTGCTGTTTCCGTAGCTTCCGCTTGCTTCTGGGAGTGGGGCTACCGCAAGCTTATGAAAAAGCCCGACAGTCTCGGCGACCTTTCAGCCTGCGTCACCGGTATTTTGCTGGTAATGTGCCTGCCTTCAGGTACACCGCTGTGGATGCCCGTTGTCGGCACCTTCTTTGCAATCGTTATTGTAAAGCAGCTTTACGGCGGCCTCGGCAAGAACTTCGTTAACCCTGCACTCGCCGGCCGTGCGTTTATGTTCTTCTCATGGACCACCGTCATGACCAGGTGGGCAGTACCCAAGTTCATAAGCGGCATCGACGCCGCAACCATGGCAACTCCGCTGAGCATCCTCAAGGAAGGCTCTGCAATGCCCGAATACTTTGACTTCACCAATATGTTCCTCGGCATCATGCCCGGCTCCATCGGTGAGATCAGCACTCTGGCACTGCTCGTCGGCGGTATATACCTGCTTATCCGCAAGGTCATCAACTGGCGTATTCCCCTTGCCTTCATCGGCACCGTCGCAGTGCTGACTTTCATCTTCCCGAGAAACGGCTACTCCAATTTTGATTGGATGATGTACAACCTGCTTGCAGGCGGTCTGTTCCTCGGAGCCATCTTTATGGCAACCGATTACTCCTCCAGTCCCGTAACTCTCAACGGCCAGCTCCTGTACGGCTTCGGCTGCGGTGTTCTGACCGTTCTCATCCGTTACTTCGGCGGCTTCCCCGAAGGCGTTTCTTTCGCAATCCTCATCATGAACCTGTGCGCATGGGCTATCGATAAGGGTACCCGCGGCCGCCAGTTCGGCGTTTCCAAGGAAGACCTCAAGGCAGCTAAGAAGGCAGCAAAGGAGGCAAAGGCATGAATAAAGTAGTAAAGCTTTCTCTCATCCTGTTCCTCGTTTCCGCGGTCGTTGCGGGTGTTCTCGGCCTGACCAACTTCGTCACCGCAGAGCCCATTGCCGAGTATCAGGCAGAAGTGACCGCAAAGGCATACAGTGCCGTTATGGAGTTCGAATCTTATGATGAGGTCGAGTATACGGGCGATCAGTCCGCCGTTACCAAGGTCTGTAAGACCAACGACGGCAACTGGATCGTTGAAGCAGAGGTATCCGGCTCTCAGGGAATGATTACCGTCGCCGTCGGCGTTAATGCAGATCTCAGCTGCAACGGTATCTCCATCATCGAGAGCTCCGAGACCTCCGGCCTCGGCTCCAAGGCAAACGACGATTTCTTCAGGGATCAGTTCCCCGGACTGACTGCCGATCAGGCAAAGGTCACCAAGGACGGCGGCAAGGTTGAAGCCATCACCGGTGCGACCATTACCTCCAAGGCTGTTTGCTCCGCAGTCAGTGCTGCTATCGCAGCTGTTGAATCACTGGGTTAAGGAGGTCAGAAAATGAATATTAAGAAACAATTCAAGGACGGCCTTATAACTAACAACCCCGTTCTGGTTCAGCTTCTCGGTATGTGCTCGACCATGGCTATCACCACCATGCTCTTCAACGGCATCGGCATGGGCATATCCGTTCTGGTCATCCTCACATGCTGCAACATCGTTATCTCCGCAATGCGTAAGGTTATCCCCAACGATATCCGTATAGCAGTTTTTGTAGTTATCATCGCAGGCTTTGTTACCATCGTTGACCTGCTCCTGCAGGCTTACATACCCGCACTCAGCGAGTCTCTCGGTGTTTTCATTCCGCTTATCGTTGTTAACTGCATCATCATCGGCCGTGCAGAAGCCTTCGCCGCAAAGAACACAATCGGCGCATCCGCACTTGACGGTATCTTCCAGGGCCTTGGCTACACCATCGTTCTGACCATCATGTGCATCATCCGTGAGTTTTTCGGCTCCGGCTCCTTCGGCAAGGGCCTTATCAACACCGTTGAGGGTGTAATCGGCACCGGCGACGGTCTGCAGATTTTCTCCTCTGAATTCGGCGCAAAGGTCCTCACCATGCCCTTCGGCGGCTTCCTCACTCTCGGCGTACTTATAGCTGCAATGCAGTTTGCACTGCGCAAGTCTGCCGAGAAGAAAGAAAAGGAGGGTAATAAGTAATGCTTACAAGTATACTTTCCATCTCCCTCGGTGCAATTCTGATAAATAACTTTATCTTCTCCCAGTTCCTCGGCTGCTGCCCCTTCCTCGGCTGCTCGTCCAAGGTCGATACCGCTGTGGGTATGGGTCTTGCCGTCACCTTCGTTATGGGCCTTGCATCCGCCATCTGCTGGGTGGTCGACACCTATGTTCTTCAGGCACTCAACCTCGGCTTCCTTCAGACCCTGACCTTCATCCTGGTCATCGCTGCTCTGGTTCAGTTCGTTGAGATGTTCCTGAAGAAGGCGATTCCCTCCCTGTACTCCGCACTGGGTATCTACCTGCCCCTCATCACCACCAACTGTGCAGTTCTCGGCGTTGTTCTTCTGAATGTTCAGAACGAGTACAACTTCCTCGAGTCCACTGTCTACGGTATCACAGGCGGCCTCGGCTTCCTGCTCGCGATCGTTCTGTTTGCATCCGTGCGTGAGCGTGTTGAGTTTGCAGAGTATCCCAAGAGCTTTGAGGGCTTCCCCATCTGTCTTGTAACCGCATCGCTGCTCGCTCTTGCCTTCATGGGCTTCAGCGGCATGAAGATCTTTTGATTAGGAGGACGATTAAATGGATTTAGTAATTTATGCTGTTATCGTTCTCGGCGTTCTCGGCGCGATTTTCGGTGCTATTCTTGCAGTAGCCTCCAAGATTTTCGCTGTAGAGGTTGACCCCAAGCAGGCTGCCGTTCGTGAATGCCTCGCCGGCGCAAACTGCGGCGGCTGCGGCTTCCCCGGCTGCGATGGCTATGCCGCTGCGGTCGCAAAGGGCGAAGCACCCGTTAACAAGTGCGTTGCGGCAGGCCCTGCCGCTGCCGAAAAGATTGCAGAGATCATGGGCGTTTCTGCGGGTGCTTCCGTCAGAAAGGTTGCATTTGTTCCCTGCTCCGGCACTGAAGGACACGCTGTAAAGCGTTTCAACTACAAGGGACCGAAAAACTGCCAGGCAGCTATGCTGTTCGGTGGCAAGAGCAACATGGATTGCCGTTTCGCCTGCATTGGCCTCGGCAACTGTGCAGACGCTTGCCAGTTTGGCGCAATGAGCATCGTTGACGGTGTCGCAAAGGTCGACCGTGAGAAGTGCGTCGGCTGCGGTGCCTGTGTCGATGCCTGCCCCAAGAAGATAGTCAGACTTGTTCCCTATGACCAGCATGTCGAAGTCGCCTGCTCCAGCCACGACAAGGGTGCTGCCGTCAACAAGATCTGCGAAGCAGGCTGCATCGGCTGCATGAAGTGCCAGCGTGAGTGCCCTGCTGACGCAATTGTCGTCACTGACAATCTTGCCAAGATCGATGTCTCCAAGTGCGTGCAGTGCGGTCACTGCTCCGATATCTGCCCCAGACACATCATCAAGGTCCAGAACTGATGTGAATTTGCCTGAAATACCTGAACGGGAAACCGTTCAGGTATTTTTTTCTTTGCATACACTTTTATGCTTGCGCAAAACTACTCAAAAGGAGTGTTTTAAATGAGCGTAAAACGAAAAAAGCTTATTCTGGCGATAGCGCTGATATTCGCCGTCAATTTATTTATTATTGCCCTCGCGCAATCGGCTGATGCAGCCCTTTATAAACGCGGCTCGAGCGGTGCAACGGTGACACAAATACAGACCCGCCTCAAAAGCTGGGGTTATTACAACTACACAATTGACGGCATTTACGGCAGTCGAACGGAAAACGCAGTTAAATACTTTCAGCGCAAAAACGGACTTACCGTTGACGGACAGGCAGGGGACAAAACACTTGCGGCAATGGGTATCTATGAGCAGCAGAACTCATCGGCAAACAACGGAGATGTCTATCTTCTTGCACGGCTGATTTCCGCCGAGGCCCGCGGCGAACCGTATGTCGGGCAGGTCGCGGTGGGCGCCGTGGTCATAAACAGGATAGATCATCCCTCGTTCCCAAACAGCCTGTCCGGCGTCATATATCAATCGGGAGCATTTTCCTGCCTTGACGACGGACAGTTTAACCAGCCCATCTCCGATAGCGCGTTCAGAGCCGCACGGGAGGCACTCAACGGCTCTGATCCGTCAGGCGGCGCAATCTATTACTTCAATCCCGCAACCGCCACAAGCTCATGGATTTGGTCACGACCGCTTCTGACGGTAATAGGCAACCATAGATTTTGCGCTTGACTTGATATGGCGTTAATAATAAAATGAAAACATATTACCGGCGGCATGCCGCCGTACATAGAAAGGTGATAGCAATGAACAAATGTCCTGAATGCGGAGCCTATATCCCCGAAGGCGGCAGAATGTGCATTGCCTGCGGCTGGAAGCCCGAGGGCGATGATGGCATTTTCGACAATCCCATATTCAAATATATGCAGGATGCTTTTGAAAAAGCAAATCCGCAGATGAACGAAAACGACGCTATTCCCGATGAGTTTCGCGAGCGTGACCTCGCTGCAACCGGCTATATCGGACCGCTGTTTCTCTATTCGCTGCTGAAAAACAGCGGCTCGGAGCTGATCAAATATCACGCCAAACAGTCTGCGATGCTGCTTGCGCTGCATATGCTCAACGGCGTTGTGGGCATCGTGCCTTATATCGGAAAGCCCGTAAAGAAGATAAACACCGCAATATTGGTCGTACTGGCGTTCCTCGGCGCAAGAAATGCCTATTTCGGCAAGAAGGAGCCTGTTCCTTATGTCGGGCAGATAATATCAAAGTTGCTTGAGGTGCTTTAAAGTGAAATTTGTTACATATATAAATGATGGTGAATCCGGCGTAGGCGTGCTCAACGCCGCTGAGACCGCCGTTATCCCCGCTGCTGAACTTGGCTTGAAGGCAAAAACCATGAACGAGCTCATCGACGAGCTTAGGGGTGTGCTTCCCACCGTCCCGGAGGTGGTAAAGGAGCTTGCTTTGAGCGAGATCAGGCTTGACGCAGCAATACCCGAGCCCAAGCAGGACATAATCTGTCTCGGTCTCAACTACCGTGACCACGCAGAGGAGGCCACCCGTGCCGATGCGGTGTTCGATGTCCAGCGCGGCGATGCCGTGTATTTTGCCAAGCGCCTGCAAAGAGCCGTCGCACCCGGCGGAACTATAGACGGTCACTTTGATATATGCGACAGCCTCGATTACGAGGTCGAGCTCGGCGTTGTGTTAGGCAAGGATGCAAAGAATGTCAAGGCGGCGGACGCAGCCGAGTACATCTTCGGTTATACGATCATAAACGATGTGTCCGCACGCAATCTTCAGACCCGCCACAAGCAGTGGTATTTCGGTAAGAGCCTTGACGATTTTACACCGATTGGACCATGTATAGTATCCGCCGAGAAGCTTGGCGCAATGCCTGAGCTTGACATTCGCTGCTATGTTAACGGTGAGCTAAGGCAAAACAGCAATACGCGCATGATGATTTTTGACATACCCTATATCATCGAAGAGCTATCGACCGGAATGACCCTCAAGGCAGGCACGGTCATAGCCACCGGCACACCGAGCGGCGTTGCCCTCGGAATGGAGCCAACAGTAAGAGAGTACCTCAAGAGCGGTGATGTGATCCGCTGCGAGATAGAAGGTATCGGCGTTTTGGAAAACACGATAGGCTGAATCGTAAATGCCTCCGATGAACAATCGTCGGAGGCATATATCTTGAGCATGAATCAGTTTAAAAACACAAGATTTAGAGTTGTCAAATTGCTTGAAAAACGGATGCAAAAAAGTTTCAAAAACGGCTTGACAATTGACAAATACGGTGCTATTCTATCATAGCAACTCGGAAAACGATGAATTTAAGTAAAATAAAAAACTAAAAAGTTTGAAAAAATTCTTGACAAGTCGTGCCGAATTTGCTAATATATAAAAGCTCACCGTGTATGCGGTGGACAAAGTGTACCTTGAAAATTAGATAATGTAAGAACAACAGCTTATGCTAAATAAGCACCAGAAAAGGGTTCTTAAAGTCAGAAATGACTATAAAAATTTCTTTGAGAGCTAAGAAAGCAATCATAAACAGATTATATCTGCTCAGGCAGTTATGATACTATTTATAGAGAGTTTGATCCTGGCTCAGGATGAACGCTGGC
>SAMEA3663260__coassemble_103_pt1 | contig 24994 bp, 22 predicted proteins | sample SAMEA3663260__metabat2_low_PE_022 | metagenome-assembled genome bin SAMEA3663260 (sample SAMEA3663260) | pig gut metagenome | biome: pig gut; feature: pig-associated habitat; material: faeces | place: China | collected 2013
CAGGTCATCCGTATCAAGGTATATCTTTGAGTAGAATAGCTGCTTACCGATTGAGCCGTCGGGTGTGCCGATTATCTCTGCGGCAACTCCCGCCTTCCACGCCATACCCAGTGCGGTCGCGCAGGCGGACATGATAAAGGGTTTAAGCTGCGGCAGGTGGATATACAATAAGCGGCGCAGAAGCGGCATTCTGAATACAGTCCCGACCTCAAGCATCAATTTGTCCTCGCTTTTTATGCCCTCAAGCACATTACCGTATACAACCGGAAGCACAATCAGAAAGGAAATGAAAACGGACAGTTTCTCCGCCGACAGCCAGATAAGGCAGATGACAACGAAGGATGCCACAGGCACGGTTTTTATCGTGACGAGAAACGGCCATAAAAGCGTTTCTATCCGGCGAAACCTCCCTGCAAGCGCAGCAAGCACAATGCCAAGGAAAAGGGCAAGAAAGAATCCGCCGGCTATGTGATAAAAGCTGAACCATATCGATGTCCAGAAGCCCTCGGTCTGCCATATTGTCGTAAGTCTGACGGCGACTTCAACGGGAGATACAAGCAGTATTTTGCTGTCTATCGTCATTGCAGCGAGCTGCCACAGACACAGCGCAAATATTACCGCAAGCAGCTTGCCTGCTTTACGCTCCATAGTAGAACTCTGCGTCGGGCAGCTTACCGCCTATAGCCTTTGGGTTTAAGTCGTTAAGTACACCGAGGTAGCCTTCCATATCGGTCTTCATCTGCTGCCCGGTGATAAAGGTGATGTTGCAGTATGGCAGAGCCTTCTGCGCAATGGGTGCCTTGACAATCTCATAATTGCCTATGAGCTTGGCTGCCGCTTCGGTGTTTCCCTGAACGAACTTGACCGAGCTTTCGTATTCCTGCATGAACTTTTCAAGCTGCCGGGGATATTTATCCGCAAACTCGCTGCGTACAACAAGAACACCGGTCACCATTGCAGAGCCGTTATCGAGCTTTGTCCATTCGTCATTGAGGCTTAATGCAACACGCAGATCTTTAACCTTTGCCTGAGCCGCAGTCACAAAGGGCTGAGGAAGCATTGCAATCGCGTTTTCGTCAGCGGCAATGTAGGAAAGTGCCTCGGTGGTATCCGAGCACCACTGGATATTCGGAGCTTTATCGCCCTCAAGTCCGTTTTCCTTGAGAAGGTAACGCAGACCGTATTCAGGAGCTGCACCCTCACCGGTTGCGTAAACGGTCTTGCCGGAAAGGTCGGCAAGGGTCTTTACGCTGTCACCTCGTTCTACGATGTAAAGTACACCGAGGGTGTTGATGGCAAGAAGCTTTACCCCGCCGTCTGTATTGTTATAAATGACAGATGCAAGATTTGCCGGAACTGCCGCAATATCGATCTCGCCCTTGGTAAGCGCAGGAACAAAGGCGGTTGCCTCGCTCTGGAGCTTAAACTCGTATTTATTTACACTGTTGCCGTTATCGCTGTCATCCATTAGCTTGACAAGTCCCATGGCAGTAGGGCCTGTGAGTGCGCCGATTTTTATGGTCGTCGCCTCCTCGGCCGGCTCCTCCGGCTTTGACTCGCAGCCGCTTAGAGCACACAACAGCATACATAACACCAAGAGATAAGTAATAAGCTTTTTCATGTTCATGGTTTTACCTTCCTTTATACTTGATTTAAAAGTTCTGCATTGCTGATACAGACAAGTTTTCCCTGTTTTGAAACCGCTCCGCTTTCTATCAACAGGTCAAAGGCCCTGTAAAGCGATGCCCTTGACATATTGAGCGCATCTGCAAGCCGATGCATCGGCATGGGCATCTCCGAATATTCGCCCTCGCTTAAGTTATCAAGCAAAAAGCTTGCAAGACGCTGCTCTGCCGTTCCGGCGGTCAAAAAATAGATCTTTCTGTTCAAAAACAGTATGCGCTCCGACAGATATCTTATATAATTTTCCGCAATCTCCGGCTCGCGCTCAATCATTCGCTTTATTAGCCTTTGCGGCAGAAACAGTATCCGGCTATGCTCAATTGCCGTTATCTGCGTGACATACTCGCCCTGACTGTTAAACAGAGCCGCCGCCCCGAACAGTGAACCGCTTTGCAGCGTGCTCATCACAATAGGACGCTTATCGGCATTTTCTTTTATGACACGAAGCTTTCCCCCGAGCACTATTCCGAGGCTGCGTGTAAAGCTTGTTTTGCTGAAAACGATATCGTTTTTCGAGTACTCCCCGACTGTGCAGTCTGACACGGCAAGTATTCTCATCAGCACACTGCGCGGCGAACCTCGAAACAGTTCCGTTTTCATAACAAGCTCAATTTCTACGTCGTTCAGTTTCATATTACACCTCAAAAATGTCTAACATTAGACATTTTGTGTTTATGATTATACTCTTTTTCAATGCTAAGTCAAGTGTTTTTAGATTAACAAAAACCTTATCTTTCCTGCACTCAAAATCTGTTAATTATCAAACATATTTTCATCCATCAAAGTTAACAAAAAACTACGCAAAAATATGGCATATCAACGGTTTTTTGTGTATATAGTTTTAAATTTGAAAGCGATTATATATAGTGCGCAGCATAATTTTTACAAATAGGGCATTTCGTATTAATTAACAAAAAAATAACTTTTCTTTACTTTGCTCCGTGATATATTTATAATTGAAAACATCAAAGCGTTAAAGTGAAATACAAACAGGAAGGATGATAACATGATACAAGTTGATTTCAAGCTGATCGACTTCATACTCGAAAAGCATGAGTGCCAGAAGACCAAGGTTATTCCGATAATGCAGGACATTCAGAAGGAATACAAGTTCCTGCCTAAGGATGCGCTTATGTATGTTGCGGATAAGGTCGGTGTTTCTCCGGCTGAGCTTTACGGTATAGCGACCTTTTACGAAAACTTCTCCATGAACGAAAAGGGTAAGTATGTTATCAAGGTCTGTAACGGCACTGCCTGCCATGTAAGAAAATCCGATGATGTTCAGGAAGCCCTTTACGAGGCCACCGGTATGAAGCCCGAGGACCACATGTCCGCCGACGGCTTATTTACCATCGAGCGCGTGTCCTGCCTGGGTGCCTGCGGTCTTGCACCGGTCTGCACCGTTAACGATGTCGTTCATCCCAAGATGACTCCGGATAAGATGCGCCAGCTTATTTCTGATTTGAGGGAGGCTGAAGGATTATGAGAATTGATTCCAGAGAAGAGCTCAGAAGTTTCCGCGACCAATGCGAAAAAAGACTTGCCTGTCAGAGAAAGCAGATACTTGTCTGCGGTGGCTCGGGCTGCGTCGCCGGCGGCTCACTTGATATTTATGCTAAATTCCGTGAAATAATGGAAAGCAAGGGTCTTAAGGTCGATGTTGTGCTTCAGGACCATGTTGACCACGGCAGTTCGGTGGGTCTTAAAAAGAGCGGCTGCCACGGCTTCTGCGAAATGGGACCTTTGGTAAGAATAGAGCCTGCCGGTATACTTTATATTAAGTGTAAGGTGGACGACTGCGAGGAGATAGTCAACGAGACTATCCTCAATGACAATGTTGTTGACAGACTCGTTTATCACGATAACGGCCGCTCCTACAACCGTCAGGAGGATATCCCCTTCTACAAGCAGCAGACTCGTGTTGCTCTCGAACATTGCGGTCACATAAACGCTGAAAGCATTGAGGAATACATAGCCGTCGGCGGTTACTCCGCGCTTGAAAAGGTTATATTCGAGATGACCCCGGACGAAGTCATTAACGAAGTGTCCGAGTCCGGTCTGCGCGGCAGAGGCGGTGCAGGCTTCCCCACCGGCAAAAAGTGGGCACAGGTCGCCGCACACAAGGAGGCACCCGTTAAGTACATCGTCTGCAACGGCGATGAAGGCGACCCCGGTGCATTCATGGACCGCTCCATTATGGAGGGCGATCCCCACAGAATGATAGAGGGCATGATAATTGCTGCGGTTGCCTGCGAAGCAACCGAGGGCTACATTTATGTCCGTGCGGAATATCCTCTTGCCGTTAAGCGTTTGCAGAAGGCAATCGAGGACGCAGAGGAAATCGGAATACTCGGCGACGATATTTTCGGCTCGGGCAAGAGCTTCCATCTGCACATCAACATGGGTGCAGGCGCATTCGTCTGCGGTGAGGGCTCGGCTCTGACCGCCTCCATCGAGGGTCAGCGCGGTATGCCTCGCACCAAGCCCCCCAGAAGCGTTGACCACGGTCTGTTTAATGCCCCCACTTCCCTTAACAATGTTGAGACCTTTGCCAATGTTCCGGTTATTATCGACAAGGGTGCAAAGTGGTACAAGGCTATAGGCACAGAGGGCAGCTCCGGTACCAAGGCCTTTGCCCTTACCGGCAATATCAAGCACACCGGTCTTATCGAGGTGCCTATGGGCACGACCCTGCGTGAGATCGTATACAACATCGGCGGCGGCGTAAAGAGCGGAAACTTCAAGGCCGTTCAGATAGGCGGCCCCTCCGGCGGCTGCCTGACCGAGGAGCACCTTGACCTGCCTCTTGATTTTGACTCTACCAAGAAGATAGGCGCAATTATCGGCTCGGGCGGTCTCGTTGTTATGGGCGACGACACCTGCATGGTCGAGATAGCCCGTTTCTTCATGAACTTTACCAAAAAGGAATCCTGCGGAAAGTGCACCACCTGCCGCGAGGGCATTCCCAAGATTCAGGCGATACTCGAGCGCATCACTCACGGTCAGGGTGAGCTTGAGGATATCGATATGCTCCAGGAGCTTGCCGCGGTCGTTAAAAGCTGCTCGCTCTGCGGACTGGGCAAAACCGCGACAAACCCCGTGCTCAGCACTCTTAAATACTTTAAGAACGAGTACATCGCCCATGTACAGGACAAAAAATGTCCTGCCGGTGTCTGCCGTTCGCTGTGTACCATGTGGATCGACCCCGAAAAGTGCATCGGTTGCACAAAGTGCGCACGCAACTGCCCCGTCGGTGCCATCACCGGCCAGCTAAGAAAACCGCACACTATTGATCCCGAGAAGTGCATTAAGTGCCGTGAATGTAAGATCGGCTGTCCCAAGCACGCGATAAAGGAGGTTTGACGATATGAAGCGTATGATTATAGACGGCATTAGCTGTGAATTTGAAAAAGCACGCAATGTCCTTGAAGTGGCACAGCAAAATCACATTGATATCCCCAACCTCTGCTACTGCGAAAGCCTGTCTATCTACGGCGGCTGCCGCCTCTGCGTTGTTGAAAACGAGCGTGGCGGTATTGAGGCTGCCTGCACCGTCATTCCAAAGGACGGCATGGTCATCCGCACCAACACCGCAAAGCTGCGTAAGCATCGCCAGATGATACTTGAACTTCTGCTCGCAAGCCACAGAGCAGAGTGTACCACCTGTGATAAGTCCGGCAAGTGCAAGCTTCAGGAATACGCCAAGCGTTACAATGTCACCAATGTCCGCTTTGCAAACAACTACTGCAAGGAGCCTATCGATGACTCCTCTCCTGCCATCGTTCGTGACCCCTCCAAGTGCATTCTTTGCGGTAAGTGCGTGAGAATGTGTGCCGAGGTGCAGAATATTCACGCCATCGACTTTGCCAATCGCGGTATGGAGACCTTTGTCTCCTGCGGCTTTGATAAGAAGCTTGCCGATACCGACTGCGTAGGCTGCGGTCAGTGTGCCGCTGTCTGCCCCACCGGTGCATTAACGGTTAAAAACGAGATCTCCGATATGTGGAAGGCTATCTACGACCCCAGCAAGAAGGTTGCAGTCCAGGTCGCTCCGGCAGTTCGCGTCGGCATAGGCGAGGAATTCGGTATTCCCGCCAGCGTTCCCGTGATGGGCAAGATAGTCACCGCACTCAAGATGATGGGCGTTGACTATGTGTTTGACACCTCTCTCACCGCAGACCTCACCATCATGGAGGAATCGGCAGAGTTCTTTGAGAAGCTCAAGAGCGGTGCAAAGCTCCCCATGTTCACCTCCTGCTGCCCGGGCTGGATAAAGCATGTTGAAAACAAGCACCCGCACCTCATGCCTCAGGTTTCTACCTGCGGCTCCCCGATGGAGATGTTCGGCGCGCTCATCCGTCAGCAGTACGCAGATGAGGAGGTCGTTTCCGTCGCAGTTATGCCGTGCACGGCTAAAAAGGCAGAGGCTGCCCGCCCCGAGCTTATCAAGGACGGCGAAAGGCTTATTGACCTCGTGCTCACTACCCAGGAGCTTGTGCGCATGATAAAGGAATCCGGCATTGACTTTGCAAAAATACCCGATTCGAAGCCCGATGCTCCCTTTGCTCCCTACACCGGAGCAGGCGTCATTTTCGGCGTCACCGGCGGTGTTACCGAGGCTGTTATTCGCCATGTTCTCGGTAATGTGTCCGACGAAACCTTGGCAAAAGTCGCCGAGTGCGGCGTTCGCGGTCTTGAGGGCATCAAGGCATTTGAGGTTACTGCCGGCGATACAACGCTCAGGATAGCCGTTGCAAACGGTCTCGGCAATGCTGATAAGCTCATCGCAAAGATAGAATCCGGCGAGGAATTCTTCCACTTTGTCGAGGTCATGGCCTGTCCCAACGGCTGCATCGGCGGCGGCGGTCAACCCCCTGCCTGTCAGGCACGCAAGGCCGAGAGAAACGAAGGCATCTTCGCTGCCGATAAAGCCTGCGAGCTTCGTTCCTCCGAGCAAAACCCGGCACTTGACGCCATATATGAGCTGCTTAGAGGCAGAGCGCACGACCTGCTGCATATACACTACCCCGCACACGACCCGGATTGATATAATACACACTGCCTCCCCAGGCTATATGCCTCGGGAGGTTTTTTATTGCAAATGTGTCTGTTTTATTAAGTTTTTTAATTTTGCTGGAATTTTTCTATGTATTGTGTTATACTCCGTAGGATGTAGAGTTTATGCTGTGTTTTCAGCAGATAGGAGAACCTTTATGCGTAGATTTGCTGCCGTTTTATTGACACTCACTCTCGTGCTCGCTCTGTGTGCCTGCGGCAAGAAGGAAGAAACCGTCAAGGAGCGTGAATGCGGTGTTTTTGTCACCGTTGAGGCTGACGATGTTTACACTGTGTCATACGGCACGGAATCAGGCTCGGAATCCGCGAACCATGCCGACGGTTCGGCACTTAGTGTCGGTGAGGTCGTTCACTTCGACTTTGCCGGTGAAGCTGCCGAGGGTTCTGAGAGAGCTGTCATTGATTACAGCATTTGCATATACGATAAGGAACTTAATGTCATTGCCATCGAGTCTTTCAGCAGTGATTTTTCAAATATGGCTCGTATTGATATTACCGTCACCAAGGATCACCTTATATTGAACGCAAGTGATAAGCTCATCTGCGGCGGTGATACCATTGTTGAAATCAATACCTCAAAGCCCGAAACCGGTGTTTCACTTGCCGTACCTACCGTGACGATGCCCAACCGTCCCGAGGCAGCAAAGGCAATCAACGACAGCATAGCCGCAGTTAACAAAACCTTTACCGGCGAACAGCTTGAAAGCAGCCGTAAAGCCTACAAGGAGCTTGCCGAGGCGGCCGACAGTGACGATTTGGATGCTTTCAGCCAGAACCGTTATGTTCGCATAACACGCGGCGACAGTGCTGTGGTTTCCTTCAGGATGTATGACAAGGCAAACCTCGGCACCGGCTCGGCAAGCGCTATAACGGGTCATAACTACAACGCCTACACCGGCGCTGAGCTCAAGCTTGCCGACATTACCGACAACCTCGATGAGTTCGTCAACATCTGCTCGGAGGACATCTTCAGTTCACTTTCCGAAAGCAAATATGACGATATGCTGTTTGCAGAGGGCTACACCGAGAAGGTTAAGGATCTTATATCCGACGGCCATTGGTACATGAGTACCGGCGGTGTTGTTATCGCCATTAACCCCGGTGAAATTGCCTCTGCCGACGAGGGTGCATTTGAGTTTACCGTTAAGTACGATGTGCTTTCCGGAAAGCTCAAGGAGGAATTTATTCCTGCCGAGTTAGACGGGACAAGCGGTGATATTAACGCCACTCTTGCCAAGGACGCCGATACCGACTCGCTCACCATAGTAGGTAAGGAAGCCGATAAAGATGTAAAATCCGTGCTCGTGACCGTTTCAGGCAAGATATATAACATCAGCGTCTATTCCGCTAACTACTACAAATCCAGCGGCAAGTACTCGCTCGAAACCCAGCTTTGGTATTGCAGTGATCTCGCAGAGGGTGCTGCCTTTGCAATAAATAAAGAGCTCAATACAAGCCCCGGCATTTTCATCGGCTTTACCCGTCCCGACGGCACCTATGAGCGTCGCCTTCTCTCCGTCGACAGCAACGGCAAGGTCACGATACTCGACCCCGACGGCGGCGAGACCGGCACCCTGATAAGCAGCAAGCTCCCCTACTCCGCAGACCTCAACAGCGACGATACGCAGGAGAAGATACATACAAGCACCGACAGTAAAGGCTGCCTCACGCTCTCCGTTGAGTCCGCCGGCACAAATCACGAAAAGTCAACTTCAATAAAAGGAAGTGCCAATATCCGTCTTTTTGATATCGACGGCAACGGAAACACAGAGATTTTCATAGACGGCAAAACCGCCGACGGCGAGACCGTAACCTACTGCTTTGGTTTTGACGGCGAGCTCAAGGCTTTCTCCTTCGGTGAAAACGATTGCGCAAGCGGCACTGTTAAGGAATTTAATCACAACAAGCTCACACTCAAGCAGACGATCAACATTCTCGGCACTTACACCGCGCAGGTCAACTACAGTTATTCAGACGGCAAGTTCACCAAGGACTCCTCCGTTTTGAAGCTCAGCGAAACAAGCTATGTGACCACTGCCAAGGATCTGCCTCTTGCCGACGGAAAAATTCTTCCGGCAGATTACAAGCTCAAATTCACCGAAACCGACGGAAGCACATATATAAGCTTTACCACCGATCAAGGTCTCACCGGAAAGATAAAAATTGAAAAATCAGATTCCGGCTGGAAGATTAACGGTAATTCCGATACAAGCTATTTTAATTCCCTCCCTTATAAAGAGTAAGTCATACGGTGTGCACAAGCACACCGTATTATTTTATTCATTTTGCAAATGATATTTCTGAGGTGAACAAAATGAACTCTAAAAACGGCAGAGATATTCCCCTTGGTCTCGGAATGGCACTCATGCAAAACGCCGACGCATTCTTCTATTTTTCAGGACTTGATGCCGATAAGCAGCAAAAAATTATTGACGGCTCCCACGGCATAAAATCCCGTGATGAGATGAAAAATTATGTCAGAAACATAAGCACGATCGGTTGACATTGCGAGTGTGCGGCAGTGAAAAGCTAATGTTCTTTTTTAGGAGGACATATAGCATTTTTGTTGCCGCTACATAGACATTTTTGCTCTAAATCTATTGCGTTTTGAGTATTTATGCGGTAAAATTTTCATGAAAAATTACTTAAACGAGGTGTTAACCGTGGATCTGCCCCTTAGCAATTTTGAACTTGCGGCAAAAAGGCTCGCTCCCATGCTGCATCACACCGAGCTCGATCTGTCCTCTACCTTTTCAGATATGACCGGAGGAAGCATTTATCTCAAGTGCGAAAACCGCCAAAAAACCGGCTCTTTTAAAATCAGAGGCGCAAGCAATAAAATAGCCTCACTGATGGAAAACGGCGGAGTAAGCTCCGTTGTCGCCTCCTCTGCCGGAAACCATGCTCAGGGTGTTGCCTGTGCTGCAAGAAAGTTCGGTATTCCGGCGACCATCGTTATGCCCAAGACCGCACCCATCGCCAAGGTGCAGGCTACCGAGGGTTACGGTGCTAAAGTCGTTCTTGCCGGTGACTGCTACGATGACGCTTACAAGGCAGCCTGCGAAATCTGCGAGAAGGAAAATGCCACCTTCCTGCATCCTTACAATGACCTCGATGTTATCACCGGTCAGGGTACTCTCGGTCTTGAGATAGTCGGAGACCTGCCCACGGTCGATATGATCGTTGTACCGGCAGGCGGTGGTGGCCTGCTTGCGGGTGTTGCGGCCTGCGTAAAGCAGATAAATCCCCGAATTGAAGTGATTGGCGTTCAGGCAGAGGGTGCTGACGCTATAGCTCAGTCTTTTAAGGCTAAAAAATACATATCGACGCAGACGGTTTCGACGATTGCAGACGGCATTGCTGTGAAAAGCCCCGGCGACATTACCGTTGAGCTTATCAACCGCTATGTTGACGATGTCGTTACCGTTAATGATAACGAGATATCCGAAGCGATACTTCTTCTCATGGAGCGCTGCAAGCAGATAGTCGAGCCCTCCGGTGCAACTCCTGTTGCCGCAGTATTGAAGGGTAGAGTCGATGTCAAGGGCAAGCGCGTCGTTTGCATGCTTTCCGGCGGCAACATTGATGTAAGCTTCATTCAGTGCATCATCGAGCAGGGTCTTGTTGCCCGTCACCGCCGCCTGAGATTCAGCGTAACTCTTCTTGATAAGCCCGGCAGTCTCAGCCATTTGCTCAATCATATTGCCGGTCTGGGCGCAAACATTATCTCTGTTGTCCACGACAGATTGAGCACTGCTCTAAATCCTAATGAAACAAATGTCCAGATAACTTGTGAAGTCGGTGGAATCGAGCATGGCAAGTCAGTTGTCAGTTCTCTTGAGAAGCTCGGATACACAGTAAACATTAATTAAATGGAGGATAATAAAATGAAAACCGTTTCTACAACTAAAGCTCCCGCTGCTATCGGTCCTTATTCTCAGGCTCAGATAGTCGGCAACATGGTCTACACTTCCGGTCAGGTTGGTATTATCCCTGAGACCGGCGAAGTCGCCGTCGGTGTTGAGGCTCAGGCACATCAGGTGTTTAAAAACCTTTCCGAGCTTCTCAAGGCTGCAGGCTCCGATATGTCCAAGGTCGTAAAGACAACCGTTTTCATCAAAGACATGAACGATTTCGTCACTATTAACGGCATCTACGCCCAGTATTTCACCGAGCCCTTCCCTGCTCGTTCCTGCGTTGAGGTTGCAAGACTTCCCAAGGACGTTCTCGTCGAGTGCGAGGTCATCGCGGAGCTGTAATTATGAAAAGAGAAAACAGGCAATGCAGTTGAACTGCATTGCCTGTTTTTTTACGCTTTTACTTTATGTTTTCTCAGACTGTCAAGAACAAACAGAATGACCGCTGCCCACACAAAGGCAAAAGTAATCGCGTTCATTTTAGTGAAGACTTCATTATAAATCAGCACGCCCACAAGTAATTGCAGTGTGGGATTGATATACATGAGTATTCCCGAGGTCGTGATGCTCGTTTTCCTGATGCCCTTTGCAAAGAGCATGAGCGGTATCGAGGTAACAGCACCCGACGCAGCTAAAAGCAGCATCTCAGCATTGCTGAGTGAGCTAAAGGTGGTGTAACCGGATAGCTGAGCATAGACAATGAAAGCGAGTGCCAAGGGCAGAACAGACATCGTCTCCATACAAATGGAAACCTCGCTTTCTGCCTTGATTGTTTTCTTCATTGCACCGTAGAGAGCAAATGACAGACCTATTATAATCGCAAGATACGGCACATTACCGTAGGCTATGACCGATATCATAACCCCGACAAGGGCAAGTCCCACGGAGATCCACTGAACGGGCGAGAGCTTTTCCTTAAAAATCAGTGCGCCGATAACGACGGAAAACAGCGGATTCATATAATACGCAAGGCTTGACTCGAGTATTTTTCCCATCGCGACGGTAAGAATATATACTCCCCAGTTTATCGAAATGAGAATACCGCACACGAAGTACCTACGGCGTTCGGTTTTGCTTTTGAGTATATTCTTTACGCTGCTGCCATTCTTCTTTAGTATAATGATTGCAAGACAGAAGATGCACGAAAACAGTACTCTTTGGGCAAGAACATATACCGAATCGACATTTGCAAGCAGCTTCCAGAATATCGGCAGCAATCCCCACAGAACATAGCAACCCAGTACGCTAAAACTTGATCTATTCATTACAGTCCGGGATAAAGCGGGAACTTATCGCAAAGCTCGATGACGCGGCTCTTTACATCCGCTACCGCTGCGTCACCCTCGTTTATGAGCTTGACTATCATGTTGCCTATCTCGACCATCTCGCTCTCAGCCATGCCTCTCGTGGTTGCGGCAGGAGTGCCGAAGCGCATACCGCTGGTGAGCTTGACCGACTGCTTGTCAAAGGGTATAGAGTTCTTGTTTGCGGTGATATGGGCAGCGTCCAGCAGTTCCTGAACCTCCATGCCGGTTCTGCCCAGACTCATGGTATCGGCAAGGATGAGATGATTGTCAGTGCCGCCCGAAACAAGACGAATACCGCCCTTGGAAAGGGTATCTGCCAGAACTGCGGCGTTTTTGACCACCTGAGTCTGATATGCCTTAAACTCCTCGCTCAATGCCTCCTTAAAGCACACCGCCTTACCGGCAATGACGTGCATAAGAGGGCCACCCTGAGTTCCGGGGAACACTGCGCTGTTTATCTTCTTTTTAAGCTCATCCTTGCATAGGATTATTGCACCGCGAGGACCTCTGAGTGTCTTGTGCGTGGTGCTGGTCACAACATCGGCATAAGGCACGGGACTTGGGTGAACGCCCGCCGCGACAAGGCCGCCGATATGAGCCATGTCAACCATCAGATATGCGCCTACCTCATCGGCAATCTCGCGCATTTTGGCAAAGTCGATGAAGCGGGAATATGCGCTTGCGCCTGCAATTATGAGCTTGGGCTTGCACTCACCGGCTATCTGCATTGCCTTTTCATAGTCAATGCGCTCAGTTTCCGGATCAACACCATAGAAGCAGGAGTTAAAGTATTTACCCGAAATAGAGGCCTTTGAGCCGTGGGTCAGATGACCACCGTGGCTGAGATCCATGCCGAGTATGGTATCGCCGGGCTTAAGCAGTGCAAGATAAACGGCAACATTAGCCTGAGAGCCGGAGTGAGGCTGAACATTTGCGTGCTCAGCACCGAAAAGTTCCTTGGCCCTGTCAATGGCAAGCTGCTCGACTATATCGACATATTCGCATCCGCCGTAATATCTTGCACCGGGATAACCCTCGGCATATTTGTTGGTCAGATGGCTGCCCATTGCCTGCATAACGGCACGGCTTGTGAAGTTTTCGGATGCGATAAGCTCGATGTGGTCACGCTGACGCCGGAGTTCATTTTCCATCGCGTCATAAAGCTCTGCATCAAAATTCTTTATAAATTCGTAGCTCATGTTAGACCTCCACATATAGTATTTCCTGTTGATTATACGCTAAATATTGCGCCATAGCAAGCAGATTTGACCTTTTTTTAGCTTTTTTGACCTAATAACCTTGAACGGCGCACTGCTCTGTGGTAATATGCTTTAGTGAGGTGAGGCAAGTGATTAAAAAATTGTCGAAGATACTGCTTATTATTATAGGTATTATTCTTCTGCTGGTTGCCGGTTTTGTCCTTTGGTTGAGCATAAACGAGTTCAACCCCGAACCTGTTACCAATGTTGATATTGAAGTTAATTCGAGGGTCGGAAAGATTTCACCCTATGAGGGGCAAACCATTTCCCTTGTCAGCTGGAACATCGGCTACGGCGGTCTGGGCAAAGACGCGGACTTCTTCATGGACGGCGGCGAGGATGTCGTTTCCTATGACCGCAACGGTGTCACTTCTAACCTTGTCGGCATATATAAAACGCTGTTTGAGGATGATAGCTCCGCTTCTATTTTCATGCTTCAGGAAGTTGACAAGGATTCCGGCCGTACATACGGCATTGACGAGTGCCAGTATCTCGGAATATACAACAGTGCCTACACAATGAACTATTCCTGCCCCTATGTTCCCTTCCCCCTGCCACCTATCGGCAAGGTCAACAGCGGTCTTCTCACGACTTCACTGTATGAGATAGACCATGCAGACCGTATATCGCTCCCCTGCCCCTTTAGTTGGCCTGTCAGCACTGCTAATCTGAAACGCTGCCTGCTCGTAAGCTATATACCCGTTCAGGATTCAGATAGGCAGCTCGTCATAGTTAATCTGCACCTTGAGGCATATGACGACGGTGAGGGCAAAATAGCCCAGACCAAGCAACTTCGTGAGTTCATTCAGGCGGAATACGAAAAGGGCAACTATGTCATTGCCGGCGGTGACTTCAATCAGATTTTCCCCGGCGGTCTCGACAAATATCCTAACGAACATACCGACCTTTGGGAGCCCGGCATAATCTCCGAGGATATCATGCCCGATGGCTGGACACTTGCATACGATACACAGACTCCGACCTGCCGCCTGCTCAATCAGGCCTATGACCCGGATGATGCCGATGACACGCAATACTATGTTATCGATGGCTTTATTCTTTCCCCGAATGTCAAGCTGAATTCCGTCAACACTCTTGATGAGGGCTTTACTTACTCAGACCACAACCCTGTGAGACTTGAGGTCACACTGAAATACTGATTTTGGCAGAAAAAATTCTCTGTGCTTTTGCACAGAGAATTTTTGTTTTTACTTAGTGGCAACCGCAGCCGCAGCCGCCCTCGTCGTCGTGACCTCCGCAGCCGCAGCCGCCGTCATCATGACCGTGGCATCCGCTGCATCCGCCGCCGCAGCCGCCCTCATCTGAGAGGAACGGGAGTTGACCGTGCATCATTAGCTCGGCAGCATCATCTGCATTACCGCAGAAGCCGGCAAATGCCACTATTCCGTACTCGGCAAGCGCCTGTCGAGCGCTTGTGCCGATCTGACCGACGATGACTACATCGACGCCGCAGGAATCCATAAGGTCTGCAACTGCCTGATGGCCGGTCTCCTTGACCTCAACCAACTTTTTCTCGGCGATCTCGGTCTGGTCAGCGTTGGTGTTATAAATTGCGAAGTATTCCGCATGGCCGAAATGCTCAAAAATTTCGCCGTCTTTGTAAGATACTGCAATAACCATTTTTTATTCTCCTTTTTCTATGAAATCCGCAAGCTCGGTAAGCGCAGCGGTGTCAACACTTTCGATCTCGCCGGCATCGACCATCGTTGCAACAACGGGGTCAATGGGCATACGGGCATAGTGCTTGATGCCGAACTCCTCAGCCACCTTTGCGACCTTGCTCGCACCGAACAGCTCGTGCTCCTTGCCGCAGTCGGGGCACTTATAGTAGGACATATTCTCAACTATGCCGAGCACGGGAATATTCATCATCTTTGCCATGTTGACTGCCTTGGCAACTATCATCGAGACAAGCTCCTGCGGAGATGTTACGATAATAATACCGTCAACGGGCAGAGACTGGAACACCGTGAGGGGAACATCGCCCGTTCCGGGAGGCATATCGACAAACATATAGTCAACATTGTTCCAGTAAACATCGCTCCAGAACTGGGTGACAACACCGGCAATGACAGGACCGCGCCAGACAACGGGGTCTGTCTCATTGTCGAGAATGAGGTTAATGGACATTATCTGAGTTCCCCTGTTTGAATAGCAGGGTATCAGCATCTCCTCAGTGCCTCTTGCGTGCTCGTGGATACCGAAAGCCTTCGGAATTGAGGGACCGGTGACATCCGCGTCAAGCACTGCCGCCTGATGACCTCTGCTCTGCATCTCGGCCGCCATCATGCCGGTGACAAGAGATTTGCCTACGCCGCCTTTGCCGCTGACAACGGCAATGACCTTTTTAACGCTCGATGCAGGATTGAGCTTTGCGCTGAGATCCTGCTCACGTTCGCTGCAATTTTCACTGCAGCTTGAGCAATCATGTGTACATTCGCTCATTTTTTCTGTCTCCTAACAAATTGTTTTCATCAAAAATCAATGACGCTATTATAATACTACACTTGTTTTTTGTCCAGCTTATTAAGAGCACGAACAAGATACAGTGCTCCGAGCCCCGTAAACGCACCGGTAACGATGCCCGAGGCGATAAGTGCAGGTGCATACACAAGTATTGACGGTGTGCCCGTGACAAACACGGATACGGCAAGCTGTCCTATATTATGCCCTATCGCCGCAAATATGCTGACGACCCACAGAAGCTTTTCCGGAAAAACTTTTTCAGTGAGGCACATGACGGCATATGCCAGGACACCGCCTGCAAGGCTGAACAAAAAGCCCGACACTCCTCCGGCAAACATACTGCCCATGATTATACGCACCAAAAGCACCGCACCGGCTTCTTTTTTGCCGAGGATAAGCATGGCAACCAGCGTTACCGTGTTTGCCAGGCCAAGCTTGACTCCCGGAATGGGAACGAGCGGCGGTATCTGCGCTTCGATAACGAATACGATGAGCGAAACAGCGGTGAGCATCGCCATTAGGGCAAGCTTTCTTGTTTTAGGCATCGATGCTGTCCCCCTCGATCTCGACGGTCACTCTGTGCGGCATACAGATTATCGGCACTCCGTCACTCGATATAGCCCCCTGCCTGACGCAGATCTGATCACGACAGTCGGATTCGGAAACGCAAATACTGCCTCGGTCTATGTGTATCTTATTATAACCGTATTCGGTCTTGATTTTTATGTCGTATGCAACAGTAACGGTATCAAGATTGATTTTTTTATAAATCTCGCCGTTGACACGAATGACTGCGACTGTGCCGTAATTTCCGCTGCGCATTAAAAGCAGGAATGCGCCGATACATATAATAAACAGTGCGGTGAAAAACAGTATCCATTTTTTATTATTTCCCTTAAACATACTTATATTTTAATTGACCGCGCCTTGCTTGTCAATGAGCATAAATAATGATATAATACATAATCGGTATTTTATGTGCATTAAACGAAGAGAGGTGAAATCGGTTGGCTGCTGTGATAGTAAGAGCAATATCGTTTATTCTGCCGCTGTTTGCATATATCGTGCTGATAAGAACGGTTCGCTCCATGTTTAACGGCAAATCCCAGACAGAGATCTGGGGTTACATACAGACCGATGATAAGGTGCTGCGCATTACGCACTGGGAAAACATCATCGGCAGAACCCGCTCTGCAGATATACACCTTTCGGATTCCAGGGTCAGCCGCGTTCACGCTGTTCTCATCCGCAGTGCCAAGGGCAGATGGCGCATATTTGACATTTTCTCAAAAGGCGGAGTCCGTGTAAACGGCCAATCTGTCGGCATTAGCGGCTATTCGCTGTGCGACGGCGATGTAATAAACCTGTCAGAGATCAGCGTCAGATTTCGTGAGATAAACGAAAAACAGCGCAGTCAGATTGAGGCTCGCAGAGTGGTCACTTGGAAAAATGTCCACCCTGCCATCACCCTGCTCTATCTCTCGGTTTTTCAGGTGTTTCTTCTTTTGGAGCACTGCTTTAGCGCCACCGCAGAAACGCTCCCCGGTATTGCGCTCGGCTTTGCACTGCTCATTCTGCTTGAATGGTTCTGTTATTTCGCTATGCGCAGCCTGAGGCGCACCGGCTTTGAGGTTGAAACCATCGCATTTTTCCTTTCATCGATAGGGCTTTCCGTCATTGCAACCTCCGTTCCCTCGGAGATGTTCAGGCAGATGATAATAGTTTTTGCCGGCGTTGTTGCGTTTTTCCTGCTGGGCGCATGGCTGCGTGACCTTGACAGGACAAAAACCATGCGTCTGCCCGCCGCTATCGGCGCAGTCGCCCTGCTTGCGCTTGTGCTCGTCATAGGTCAGGTGCAAAACGGCGCTAAGAACTGGATTTATATAGGCTCTCTCTCCATTCAGCCCTCGGAGTTTGTTAAGGTTGCGTACATCTATGTCGGCGCTGCAACGCTTGACCGCCTTTTCAGCACCAAAAACCTTATAGTTTTCATCGGCTTTTCCGCCGTCTGTGTCATAGCGCTGGCTTTAATGAGCGACTTCGGCACGGCACTTATATTCTTCGTGACTTTCCTCGTAATATCCTTTATGCGCTCAGGCTCGATAGCTACCGTCGCACTCGCCGTTACGGGTGCAGGCATGGCAGGCTTTCTTATGCTGCGAATGAAAGCCCATGTTGCAAGGCGATTCGCCTCGTGGGGTCATGTCTGGGAAGATGTATATGACACCGGATATCAGCAGACCCACGCTCTGTCTGCCGGTGCTTCCGGCGGTCTGTTCGGCAAGGGTGCAGGCAACGGTTGGCTCAAGGACGGCTTTGCCGCCAATACCGACACGGTTTTCAGCCTCGTATGTGAGGAGCTTGGACTTCTTATCGCAGTCTGCGCCGTTTTGGCGGTCGTATCTCTTGCATTCTTCGCCGTGAGAAACACCGCCCACGGCAGAAGCGCATACTATTCCATCGCAGCCTGTGCAACGGCAAGTATGTTCCTCATACAGCTTGCACTTAATGTCTTCGGTTCTGTTGACATTCTCCCCTTTACCGGTGTAACATTTCCATTTGTTTCCCGAGGCGGCACCTCGGTATTATCCTGTTGGATGCTGCTTGCGTTTATTAAGGCAGGAGATACGCGAAAAGGAGCAAGCTTCGTGGTTAAAGCTCCCGACGCCAAGCAAAAGGAGGCAAAAGCATGAAAAAGGTCTCCCTAAGAGCATCTTTTGCAATTATAATGGCACTGTTGGTCATTGTCGGCCTTGTCATATATGTTTTAAGATTCGTGAAAGACGGTGAAAAGTGGGCGCTGTACTTTGACGAATCCACTTCAAACTGCACCTACACGCTTATGGACAGAGACGGCACGGTGCTTGCCAAAATGGGCGGGGGCAGCCGCACATATGCCGACGACGCAAATATCCGTGCCGCTTGTTATCAGCTCGTCGGTGACTTCGGCGGAAACATCGGTACGGGTGCGCTGCAAAGCTTTTCCCGCCAGCTCTCCGGATACAACATTTTTACCGGCGTTGAGGAACAGGATGATATTGACCTCAAGCTGACTGTTGACGCCGACCTCAATGTCAAGGCATACGAAGCACTCAACGGCAGAAGCGGAGCGGTTTTGGTGGCAAACTATAAAACAGGAGAAATCCTTTGCATGGTGTCCTCCCCCTCTATCGATCCCTCGAAGCCGCCCTCCAAGCTTCCCGACGGTGCATACATCAACCGCTGCATCAGCTCAAGCTTCACCCCCGGCTCGATATTCAAGCTTATTACGCTTACGGCAGCGATTGAAAACATCGACAATCTTTATCAGCGTACCTTCACCTGCAACGGAAAAATCGATGTTAAGGGCGTAACCGTAACCTGCACGGGTCATCACGGAAATCAGACCATTGAGCAGGCTCTCGCCAACTCCTGCAACTGCGTTTTCGGCACACTTGCCCTTGAGATGGGTGCCGACACACTCGGCGACTATGCGGATATGCTCGGGCTTACAAGCCAGCACAAGCTCGATAACATCACTACCGCCGCAGGCAAATTTGACAGAGACAACTCCGGCAGTGCATCGCTTGCATGGTCGGGCATCGGTCAATACAACGACCTTGTTTGTCCTTACTCAATGCTCAGAGTCGTCAGTGCCATTGCAAACAACGGCACACTTGCAGAGCCCTCCCTGCTCGGAGTTTCGGAAACGAAATCAACGCTGCTTAAATCCTCGACGGCTTCAAAGATATCGTCAATGATGAACTACAATGTTACCTACAAATACGGCAAATCGACCTTCCCCGGTCTCAACATTTCCGGTAAAACAGGAACGGCGGAGGTTGGCAATGGTCAGGCAAGCCACGGCTGGTTTGTCGGATTCTTAAATGACGAGGAGCACCCCTACGCCTTTGTCGTGCTTGTTGAGCACGGCGGCAGCGGTCTCGGTTCGGCAGGTGCAGTCGCAAACACCGTTTTGCACGCCGCAGTAAAATAATTAACCTTGGAGAAAACCTATGACAGACATATCCGTCAACGGACTTGTAAAGTCCTTTGAATTGGGTAAAAACATACTCGACGGGCTCAGCTTCGATATTACCGAGGGTGAGCGCGTCGGCATACTCGGACACAACGGCTGCGGCAAGACCACACTGTTTCGCATTCTTGTCGGTGAGACAGACTTTGACGAGGGTAGTGTCACCATTGCTAACGGCAAACGCATCGGGCTTATTTCACAAATACCCGTTTATCCTCCCGATTGGACGACCGAGGATGTGCTTAAGGATGCTCACCGTGGGCTGTACAGAATATACGACAGGCTCGAAGAGCTTGCCAAGACGATGGAAGCGGACTCGTCTGACAGTGTTTTGCGCGAATATGACCGCCTTTCCGAGGATTTCAGAAGGCTCGGCGGTTATGAAATGGATATCAATCGCAACCGCGTTGCCAACGGTCTTGATATACCTCAGCATATGCGTGAGCAGCTTTTTGACAGTCTTTCCGGCGGAGAAAGGACGAGGGTAAATCTCGCCCGGCTTATACTTGAAAACACGGATATACTTCTTTTGGACGAGCCTACGAACCATCTCGACCTGCGCGCAACGGAATGGCTTGAGGATTATCTGCTCCATTTCAAGGGTACTGTGCTTGCCATAAGCCACGACCGCTTTTTCCTTGACCGCATTGCCTTGCGCTGTATAGAGATAAACGACGGTAAGGCGGAGTTTTACAGCGGCGGATACAGCTTTTATGCCGTGGAGCGGCAGAAGCGGTTTGAAGAGAAGCTCCGAAAATACGAGAAGGATCAGGCAAAAATCGAGCAGCTTACAAAAGCGGCCGAGCAGATGCATCTCTGGGCGTTTATGGGTAACGACAAGCTGCATAAGCGCGCCTTTTCAATGGAAAAGCGCATAGCAAAGCTTGAGCAGACCGAAAAGCCCATCCAGGCAAAAAAGCTCTCTGCCAAGTTTTCTGCCGAGAGCTTCAGCGGCGATGAGGTGCTTGTGTGCGAGGGTATTTCTAAGAGCTTCGGTGAAAAGAAGCTCTTTTCGGAGCTTAACCTTACTGTTGCAGGCAGAGAGCGTATTGCACTCATCGGCGATAACGGCACGGGAAAGTCTACGCTTATCAAGCTTATCATGCAAAAGGAGCTGCCGGACAGCGGGTACCTGTACCTCGGCCCGTCGGTCAGGACTGCGTATCTGCCGCAGATAATATCCTTTTCCCACCCTGAACGCAGCCTTGTTGACACTATGCTCTACGATTGCCGTTGTCAGCCGCAGGAGGCTCGCGACAGGCTCGGAGCATTCGGCTTTCGCGGCGAGGATGTGTTCACGCCGGTCGGGGCTTTGTCCGGCGGCGAAAAAAGCCGTTTAAGACTGTGTATGCTCATGGGCAGCGATATAAACTTTTTAATTCTCGACGAACCGACAAACCACCTCGATATTGCAAGCCGTGAATGGATGGAGGACGCGGTTTCGCAGTATCCGGAGGCTTTGCTTTTCGTATCGCACGACAGGTACTTTATCGAAAAGTTCGCAACACGCATATGGCACCTCGAAAACGGCAAGATAACCGATTACAGGGGTACATATTCGGAGTTTCGCGAGTATAAAGTCAGACAGGAGGTCTTTAATCAGACCGCCAAGCAGGAAGTTAAGAAAAAGCAGCCCAAACCGAAGAAGAAAAGCGGCAGCAGCGAGAAGCAACGGCTCAAGCTTGAGCGCGAAATCGCTAAGCTTGAGGAAAAGATATCCGAGCTTGACAAGCTTGCGGAGGCCTATTCCACCGACTATGAGAAGCTTTTGGAGATAGACTCCGAAAAGGAAAGCCTTAACGACAAGTTGCTTGAAGCTTATGAGTTGTGGGAGGTGCTGTCAGAATGAAGAAAAGCCGGATCATAACCGCCTCCATATTGTTTTTGGCAGGTATTATCCTGCGCTTTGCATTCTCGGGGCATAATTACATCGCCTACGGTTTGTTTTTGCTCAGCGTGTTTATAGTTGTATTCGGCGTTGCAGGCAAAACCCTCAGGCGCTTTCTTGCTATGTTCATCGCAATGGGGCTTGTGTATTTCGTCATCATCGAGATACCTATTATTGACGAGGCCTCCGGTGACGGCGACTTTGACGCCGATTACCTTATCGTACTCGGCGCAGCGGTACACGGCGACACACCCTCCCTTTCCCTCGTGGAAAGGCTTAAAGCCGCAAAGGATTATCTTATTAAGCACCCCGACACCGTTGTGATAGTCAGCGGGGGTCAAGGGAGCGGAGAGAATGTGAGCGAGGCTCGCGCCATGTACGAGTGGTTGTGCGCAAATGGCGTCGACCCAACGCGGATTATCATGGAGGATAAGGCAAGCTCAACATACGAAAATCTCAAATTCAGCCGTGAGATAATAAATGAGCTAAGCGATGATGCAACTGTCGCCGTGGTCTCAAGCGAGTATCACCTTTGCAGGGCAAAGCTTATCGCAAAAACGCTTGGCATGGAGATACACACGGTAGCGGCGCAAACAACATATTTCACCGTTATGCTTAATTACTTCATCCGTGAAGCCTTCGGTGTAACATATCAATTGACATTTGCTTAAAACGGATTAACTGTGTTAGTCCGTTTTTTAGCATTATCACAGCATGTCAATCATAATATGTAAAGAACTTGCTTCGGGAGGGATTACATTGAGGAATGTGTTGGATAAAATCAAAAACCGTAAGGCCGTGATATCGGCAATGTCGCTTGTACTTTTTGTCGGCATCGTGTTCTGGGCCGTCAACAGCCCGGCAGTTGTCGGTGCGTCGGCAAGCGATAGACAGCTTCCAATCTACTGTGTTCAGCGCGAAGATAAAACCGTTGCCCTTTCCTTCGATGCGGCATGGGGTAACGAGGACACACAGCAGCTTATTGACATTCTGAACAAGTATAAGATAAATGCGACCTTCTTTGTCGTTGGTCAGTGGGTGGATAAATACCCCGAGTCGGTAAAGGCTTTACATGACGCCGGCAACGAGGTCATGAGCCACTCGGATGATCATGCGCACTTTGCCCAGCTTTCCGCAGACCAGATAAAGGCAAATATAACCGCTTCAAACGACAAGATTGAGAAGGTCACCGGCGTTCGTCCCACCCTTTTCCGCTGTCCCTACGGCGAATATAACGACACCGTTATTTCAACGGTAAACGGTATGAATATGAACGCTGTTCAGTGGGATGTAGACAGCCTCGACTGGAAGGATCTATCCGCAAATGAGATCAAAGACCGCGTACTTAAAAATGTTAAATCCGGCAGCATCGTTTTGTTCCATAACGCCGCAAAAAACACACCTGAGGCATTGCCCGGCATTATTGAGGCGCTCTTAGCCGACGGCTACACTATCGTGCCGATTTCGCAGATACTGCTTACCGGCGACACCACCATAGACAACACCGGTATGCAGTGTCCCGTAAAAAAATGAATTGCGCCCTCGTGTACATCACGGGGGCGTTCAATTTTTGTCCTGATTTTTTGCAATTAGGTCTTGCAATTGTCGAATGAATGTGTTATTATAGTCGAGCGTTAGAAATCCGGGTGTAGCGCAGATGGTAGCGCGCTTGAATGGGGTTCAAGAGGCCGCTGGTTCAACTCCAGTCACTCGGACCATGTAAAAGGCTTGCAAACTCAACGGTTTGCAGGCTTTTTGTTTTTTGTGCGAGTTCGCAAACAATCGCTTTTCCACCCCCCTGCTTTACATCGGCCTTTGGCTTGATATTATTGACTCATTGGCATGGAGTTTTCCGTTCATTTCATAGCACAGTGGTGTTTCAGAAGCGGCGATAAAATACTATTGCTTCAAGAGATATTTATGAGCCGCTTCTATGAACAAACGCAATGGTTACAGCAGTTTTATCAGCTACGCATCCCGGCAGAGCGTACTAAAACAGCAGGTATCGTTTGATACCTGCTGTTTTCTATGTATTAAAGATAAAACTTGGGTTCTTTCCTGTCAGAGCAGGTCTTTTTCAGAACTGCATGGGCGATTACACGCATGGGCAGGGGCACATTTCTCGACTCGGTGGAGCACATACTCACGCAGCGCATACAGCTTATGCACTTTCTTTTGTTAGTCTTCATTCGCTTGGCATTTATCGCTCCGGCAGGGCAATACTTGTAGCATATGCCGCAGCCTATGCACTCCTTGGAGGGCTTGGGGTAAAGCGGGAAATCGTTTGCCTTCTTCTTAGCATAATTGGGGTCGCCGGGCATTTTGACCTCGTTGAGAGTTTCCTTCTCATCGAGCTTTTTGAGGAATTCCTTCATCTTGGCAACATCGCTTGCATCGGGTCTGTCGGCAGCGAAGCCGGGGTCAACGGAATGAGGTGCAATCATCTCGCAGCCGCCGACGGTCACAAATCCGTGCTTATTTGAAAGATGCTGCATTTCGAGCAGCGCATCGTCAACCGCGCGGTTGCCGTAAACCGCAACATGGACGCAGGGGGTCTTATTGCCCTTGACCTGCTTCATGCGCTCATACATCGGCTTGGGGATTCTGCCGCCGTAGACCGGGAAGCAGAAAAACGCAAGAGTGTTTGCATCAAGTTCAACATCCATGCTGGGAGTAGTGAGTTCCTGCATAAGGACATCTCCGTACTCCTTATTGATTATGTCCGCAACTGCCTTGGTGCCGCCGCAGGGGCTGAAATAAAATATAACTTTTCTCATTGATGCTCTATCCTTTTTTGCATTTTTTATTTAGAATAACATTCTCTTCTTGAATTTTCAAGCTAATTGTATCATTTTACCTCAACACAATAGGTGCGCTGCGCACGCGTGCCGATAACGATGTAGTTATTGTACATGACCGGTGACGCCTCAATATTACCTCCGAGATCCATCTGGTCAAGCACCTCGCCGGTCTTGCCGTCGATAAGGTAAAGGTTAAAGCCGGTGTTGCAGTAGGCTAAATAGCCGTTGCCGTCATTGTCATAGAAGTCCACGGGTGAGCTCCAGCTGTAAACCGTGGTCTCACGCTCCCACACCTTCTCGCCGGTGCTCTTCTTGAGAGCGACAAGCGTTCCTGAGCCCGCTCCCGGAGTTCTCGCAACGGGGACAAATATCATATCCGACAGCTTGTTCTTGCCGACAGCTATCGTGCCTTGAACGCCGCCCGACAGATCGGCAACCGTGTAGCAGTCATAGGCGGTTTTCCATACTACCTCGCCGGTTTCGGCGTCTATTTTCCATATGGGTATTTCGGCCTTATAGCTCGATCTCCAACCCATGTGGAAGGAAGTACTAATATAAATA
>SAMEA3663260__coassemble_104_pt1 | contig 24819 bp, 24 predicted proteins | sample SAMEA3663260__metabat2_low_PE_022 | metagenome-assembled genome bin SAMEA3663260 (sample SAMEA3663260) | pig gut metagenome | biome: pig gut; feature: pig-associated habitat; material: faeces | place: China | collected 2013
CTTTTTCGATATACTGTCGCGCATACTCCATGCAAGCCTCTGCATGACGGTTATCATGGTGTAGCTTGCGGCGCAGGAAAACAAACTGCCGGCAATATATATAACAAGAATTGCTATGATTGCTTTCTTTATACCGTCCATATCAATGCCGGTAAACAAACCGGCGGCAATGTAGTTTGTAAGGTCTGCCATCTTGTCCGGTGCGATAAGCGTCAGCACCGTGCTTGCAAGCGACAGCAAGAGCGATATCACTATAGCGGCGTACCACGGTTTAAGATAGCGGAAAAGTGACAGTATGGATGATTTGAAGTTTTTCGGCTTATCGTCAAGGGGTCTGCCCATTTTCATTCCCTTCATATGGCAAGCTCCTCCTCCGAAAGCTGTGACAGAGCAATTTGTTTGTATACCTCACAGTTTTTCATGAGCTCGGCATGCGTTCCCATACCGACCTGCCTTCCCTCATCAAGCACCACTATTCTGTCGGCAGTCATTATCGTGCCGATGCGCTGGGCAACGATGAACTTTGTTGCGTTTGCGGTTTTTGACTTAAGCGCGTCACGCAGCTCGCGGTCGGTCTTGAAGTCGAGTGCCGAGAAGGTATCGTCAAATATCAGTATCTCCGCGTCACGGCACAGGGCTCTTGCTATGGACAGGCGCTGCTTCTGACCGCCGGAGAAGTTTGTACCGCCCTGTGCAACATGGGACTGTACCCCCTCCTCAAGACCGGAGATGAATTCCTCAGACTGTGAGATCTCCAGCGCCTCACCGAGCTTTGCCTTATCGGCATTGGACCCGAAGGCGATATTATCCTCCACCGTGCCGGAGAACATCACAGCGCGCTGGGACACATAGCTGAGCTTTTCGTACAGCTTTTCAAGCTGATAGTCGCGCACATCCACACCGTCAACCAGAACCGCGCCCTCGGTGACATCGTAAAACCTCGGAATGAGGTTGACAAGCGTGGTTTTACCCGAGCCTGTCGAACCGATAAAGGCAACGGTCTCGCCCCTGTGGGCGGTAAAGTTTATATCCGTGAGCACATTGCCGCTGCCGCCGGGGTAAGTGAAGCTGACATTCTTAAACTCCACCTCGCCGACCGGGGTTTCCTCCGGCACAGCTTCACCGTTAACGCTCACGGTTTTCAAAAGCTTATCCTCCGTGCCGTAGATATCCACGACGCCGTCACCTGCGCAAGTGATCTTCTTTTTTCCGTCAACTATCTTGGGCTCGGTCTCGAGCACCTCGTTTATACGCTTTGCGGCGACAAGAGCTCTGGGCGTCACGATAAACACCATGACTATCATGATAAACGACATTATGACCTGCATTGCATAGGACATGAACACTATCATATCCGCAAAGATATCCACTCGTGCAGCTATCGATGCCGCGTTTTCAATGACAACCGCATTGATAAGCACCGCGCCTATCCAATAGATGGACATACTCAGACAGTTCATTGTGGCATTCATGAACGGACTCAAAAGTGTCATCGTGCGGTTTGCATAAAGCTGATTTTCGAGCAGGTCGGTGTTTGCTTTTTCAAACTTCTTTTCCTGATAATCCTCGGCATTGTATGCGCGAACTACTCTTATACCGCTCAGATTTTCCCTTGCGGCGTGGTTGAGCGCATCCTGTAGCCACTGGACTTTGCGGAATTTGGGGAATGTCAGCACCATGGCTATCGCCAGTATCACGGACAGTATCGCAACGGCAATTCCGGTTGCGAGCGACCACTGCCACGCCTTGCCCGCTATCTTGGTAATTGCCCATATCGCCATGGCAGGCGCTTTGATGACCACCTGCATTGACAAAACTATAAGCATCTGCACCTGCATGACATCGTTTGTCGAGCGGGTGATGAGACTTGCCGTGGAGAAGGAATTTATCTCCTCCATGGAGAATGACTCGACCTTTTCAAACATTGCGCTGCGCAGTCTTCTCGAAAAGCTCGCGGCAATTGACGAAGCAAGGAAGCACACGGCAACGGACGAGGCAAGGCTTCCGAGTGAGCAAAGCAGCATCTTGCCGCCGGCAGACCAGATGTCCGCCATGGCACTGCCTTCGGTCTCAACGAGCTTCGTTATCTGCGACATATAGTCCGGCAGCTTAAGATCAAGCCAGACCTGTGATACTATGAAAACAAAACTGACAAGGAAAAAGGCCCATTCCCTGCCCTTCATGTATTTCAGCAGCTTAAACATTTTCGGGTAAACGCTCCTTCTTCGCGTGTTTGCGGTCAAGATTTTCCTGTATCATCTTCTGTGCAAGCTCCGCAATTTCCTTGGTACTGTGGCTCTTTACAAATTCCCCGTCGAGTACATCTATGATATCTATTTCGATATTCGTTCCCTTGAAGGGTAAATTATGCACCACTTCGTCCGTTCCGCACAGGGCGGTAACAACAACGGGTGCTCCGACACGCTGCGCTATCTTAAACGAGCCTGCGTGGAAGGGTAAGAGCTTATCCTCGCTGCTGCGTGTACCCTCGGGATATATTACGACCGAGGCGACATCGTTTTTTATAATCTCACTTGCATGCTTTACGGTCGTAAGAGCTTCGCGGTTATTGTCGCGGTTTAACGGCAGACATCCGCACTTATGCATGACCGCACCGCCTATGGGTATTTTGAAATTCTCCGGCTTGGATATGTAGATATGCTCCTGAGCGCCAAAGACTTTTACGGATGCGATTGGGTCGAATATTGAGCGGTGGTTGCAGACCATGAGATATCGACGGTCCTCCGGGAGCTTTTCCATCCCTGTCACCGTTACCTTCGCGCCGACAAGGGTGCACACGATCTCGGCCAACTCATTCATGTTCCACTGCCAGAACTTTGACGGATTCTCCTGAGGCTCGTCTTTTTTGACCGTCAGCTCCGACGCGGCATAAACCGCCGCAACATATGCGGCCAGGCTGCCGACATAAAACTCGGCAAAGCGCAAAAGCGATAACCCCGCAAGCTTTGCGCTGGAATGCCTTGTCCTCGTTGAAGCAATATTCAAAGCCGTTGCCACAGCACTTATTCCGGCAAATAATTTAAGAAGCATATCTATACCTCCGATTTTATAACCATAAACCATATTTTAATATTGTAACACGATTTTCCGAAATTCCCAACACAAAATTCAATTTTTTGCAGTAATTTTCATATTGTTAACAACTATTGCTCTTTTTTTATAAAAATGCATTAAACGACGCTAAGATTGATACAGAAATATCAATTATTTAATTCAACAAAAGGCAATTTTGTGTGTTTTGCACACCTTGACCTTTCTTTTTTTCATACTTTCGTAAAATTTGATAAACTTGTTGAATCTACACGAAAGACAACTATTTTTGAATTGATTTTTTTAAGTGATTAGTATAAAATACATAGACGACACGGTAGTTTTCTTATTTTGTTAACAATTTTTTATAGGAGTGAGTAAAAAATGGATTCTCTTATCTGGCTGGCCCCCGCGCTGGCAGTCGTTGCTCTGCTTTTTGCTTTCTACAAGATCGCATTTGTTTCCAAGCAGGATGCAGGCACCGACCGTATGAAGGAAATATCCTCCGCAATCAGCGAAGGCGCACGCGCTTTTCTGTTTGCAGAGTATAAGATCCTTGCAATTTTCATCGTTGTACTGTTCTTTGCAATCGGTCTCGGCCTTAACAGCTGGATTACCGCAGTTTGCTTCCTGTGCGGCGCGATATTCTCCATTCTTGCCGGCTACATCGGCATGAATGTCGCTACCAAGGCAAATGTCCGCACCGCAAACGCTGCTCGTGAGAGCGGTATGAACAAGGCTCTTTCGATCGCCTTCTCCGGCGGCTCTGTCATGGGCATGTGCGTTGTCGGCCTCGGTCTTCTCGGCGCAAGCGTTCTGTACATCATTATCGGCAAGCTCGATGTTCTCTTCGGCTTTTCCCTCGGTGCTTCCTCTATCGCACTGTTTGCCCGTGTCGGCGGCGGTATCTACACCAAGGCAGCCGATGTCGGTGCTGACCTCGTCGGTAAGGTTGAGGCAGGCATTCCCGAGGACGACCCCCGTAACCCCGCTGTTATCGCTGACAATGTCGGTGACAATGTCGGTGACGTTGCCGGTATGGGCGCCGACCTCTTTGAGAGCTATGTCGGTGCTATTATCTCCGCAATGACCCTCGGTGCAGTCGCAATTTCCGGCTCTCAGGGTGTTATCTTCCCCCTCGTTATTGCCGCTTGCGGCATCCTTGCTTCGGTTATCGCTACCTTCTTTGTACGCGGCAAGGAAGGCTCCAATCCCCACAAGGCCCTTAAGATGGGCTCTTATGTTTCCGCTCTGCTTGTCGTCGTCGCATCCCTTGTTTTCAGCAAAATTCTGCTCGGCGGCTTCGGTGCAGCTATCGCCATCATTTCCGGTCTGGTTGTCGGTCTCGTTATCGGCATTGTCACCGAGGTCTACACCTCCGGCGACTACAAGTTCGTTAAGAAGATCGCTCAGCAGTCCGAGACCGGCTCTGCTACTACAATCATTTCCGGTACCGCAGTCGGCATGATGTCCACCTGGATCCCCGTAATCCTTATCTGTGTCGGCATCCTCCTTGCATACAAGTTCTCCGGTCTTTACGGTATTGCACTTGCAGCAGTCGGTATGCTTTCCACCACCGGCATCACCGTTGCTGTCGACGCTTACGGTCCTATCGCCGATAATGCAGGCGGTATCGCAGAGATGAGCGGTCTTGACCACTCCGTCCGTGAGATCACCGACAAGCTCGACGCTGTCGGCAACACCACCGCTGCAATGGGCAAGGGCTTTGCAATCGGCTCTGCCGCTCTTACCGCACTTGCTCTGTTCGTATCCTTCACCGAGGCTACCGGTCTGAACGCCGCTGAGGTTGCTCTCACCAGCCCCACCGTTGTTATCGGTCTGCTCATCGGCGGCATGCTTCCCTTCGTGTTCTCTGCAATGACCATGGACTCCGTTTCCAAGGCTGCTTACAGCATGATTGAAGAGGTTCGCCGTCAGTTCCGTGATATCCCCGGTGTCATGGAAGGCACCGCAAAGCCCGACTACAAGACTTGCGTTGCTATCTCCACTACCTCCGCTCTTAAGGAAATGCTGGTTCCCGGCATCATGGCAGTTGTTGTTCCTCTGGCAGTCGGCTTCATCCTCGGCTCGACCGCTCTTGCAGGTCTGCTTGCAGGTGCTCTCGTTTCCGGCGTTATGATGGCAATGTTCATGTCCAATGCCGGCGGTGCATGGGATAACGCAAAGAAGTACATTGAAGAAGGCAACCACGGCGGCAAGGGCTCCGAGGCTCATAAGGCTGCTGTTGTCGGCGACACCGTCGGCGATCCGTTCAAGGATACTTCCGGTCCCTCCATCAACATTCTCATCAAGCTCATGACCGTCGTTTCCACTGTTTTCGCAGCACTGTTCACGGCAAACGGTCTGTTCTGATTACCAAAACAAGCAAAGCACCTGAGAATTTTGTTCTCAGGTGCTTTTTTCAATTTGTTAACACTTTACTTGACATATGGTGTATAATGTAGAAGTTAGAAATTATCCATACTCACAGAGAAATGGAGGTTTATATGCAAAATAAACTCTTAAAACCAATATTCTCATTCGCACTCGCATTTGCCATGCTGGCAAGCCTTTTCTTCGGCATTATGCCGACAAAGGCATTTGCTGTGACCCAATCCGAGATTGACGAGCTGAAACAGCAGAAGGCGGCTTTGTCGGAGCAGACTGCAAGTTATGAATCCACCATAAGCTCTCTCAAGGGTAAAAAGAACGCGAAGATCGAGCTTAAAACCGCGCTTGACAGCAAGTTGGCTCTTACCAACCAGCAGATAATGAACCTTGAAGAGCAGATCAAGCTGCACGACGCTCTTATCGAGCGCAAGACCAAAGAGGTCGACGAGGCCCAAAAGGTCGCCGACGAGCAGCTTGAGAAATACAAGAAGCGCGTCCGTGCCATGGAGGAAAGCGGCAGATACAATTATCTCGAGGTTCTCTTCGGCGCAAACAGCATCGGTGAATTCCTCAGCCTTATCGACGATATCGGCGACATCATGAAGAGCGACAAGGAGCTTGAAGAATCCTACAAGGAATCCATCGCAAATCTCAAGGAGGTCAAGGCAGAATACGAGACCGCTCAAGCCGAGATGAAGCAGAACAAGGCAGAGTGCGCCAAGCTCAAGGATCAGCTTCAGGTCGATATTTCCGAGGCAGCCGCTGTCATCGCCTCACTGCAGGCAGATATCAATGAAAACGCTTCCGTGCTGAGCACTCTTGAAAGTCAGGAGTCCGCACTTCAGTCTCAGATACAGGCAAAGGTAAAACAGCTTAACGAAGAAAAGAAGGCAAATGAGTCCAACCCCTCCTCGGGCGGCAGCTCCGGCGGCAGTACCACCGGCACCGGCAGCCTTGTTTGGCCCTCCGGCTGCACCTACATAACAAGCCGCCAGGGTCCCCGTACTCACCCCATCACCGGCGAGTACAAAAACCATGGCGGTACCGATATCGGTGCAAGCTACGGCAGTGCGATCTATGCTGCAGACAGCGGCAAGGTCGTCCAGTCCAGCGACGGTTGGAACGGCGGCTGGGGCAACTATGTTATGATTGACCACGGCAACGGAATGCAGACGCTTTACGCTCACATGTCCTCCCGTGCAGTTTCCGTCGGTCAGACCGTCAAAAAGGGACAGGTCATCGGCTATGTCGGCTCGACCGGTATGTCCACCGGCCCGCACCTCCACTTTGAGATGTATGTCAACGGCTCGCGAATCGACCCGCAGACGAAGTACCCCGGTATGAGTTTCACCTATTCCCCGAGCGCATGATGAGTTTAAAGAAATGATGCAGTCAATTGACTGCATCTTTTTTATTTCCGGTAGCTTATCTTTAACCCGTCATCCTTGACGGCAAGTTCTTTCTTCTCTTTTAAAAGCCTGTACGCCACATAGAAATTGCCTGCTGCGCCGGCTATATTGATTATCTGTATTATGTAAACTTGCCAGAAGAACTTGTCCGGAAGCGCAATATTCAGGAGCAGCAAAATTACGCCGAGCACCGCGACCGGAGCAAAGGCATAGAGCAGGTAACCCTTGAGCGTGTAGAAACTCTCGCTGTCGGAATAAATGCAGGCTTTTCCCATCACTATTCTCGTTTTTTCACCTGTCAGCCGTTTGGCGACATATGAGTGGACAACTTCATACACACTAAAGTACAGCACTGCACCCGCAAGCATCAGCACCGCGCGAAGAATGAACCGACCGACGCCGCCGACATCATAAAGCTGTGTTATCGGCACGAACAGATTTCCGATGACCGCGAGCACAACTGCAAAGCCTATTGCCCCAAGGTTCAGGTACAGCCACAGCTTTTTATCGCTTGCGGGGTCGATGACGCACTCGGTTTTCATGCTTTTTGGCAATTCCTTATAACAATACATAGGTCTGCCCCCTTTATTCCTACGGCAGCGGTATGGGCTTATCCGTAAGCACCTTACCGAAGCACATCAGTGTTATGCCTGAGCTTGCTTTTATAAGAACATCCGCATCTGCCCTTGCCCTGTTTGCGGAGAAAAGGTAGACATTACCCGCATAATCCTGGCAATACTGCTTGCACTTCATGTCGCCGTCAACAAAGAACAGGCCGACATCGCCGTCGCGGATAATAGCTCCCCTCTTGCACAGTGCCACCGAGCCGTCCTTTATATACGGCTCCATACTGTCACCGTCTATACGCACGGCAAAATCAGCCGCAGTATTCTCGGCAATCTCATAATCCGTATAATCATCGCCGAAGGCGGGAGACGCGTAGCCTGCGGCGGCAGGGGTCGAATAAAGCGGAATAATCTTTGTAGTCTTGCCGGTATCGGCCGGACTTTCAAGCCGCGACAGCTCATGCTCAACGACCATATCAACAAGCGTTTTTCCGTTACTGTCAAGCTTTCGGTAATTCGTCACAAGCTCCCATTCCCTGTTAGTCGGCAGCTTAGGGAGACTGATATTCTCGCACATTCGCTCAACGGGAACATCGAGCTCCTCGCAAATGCGCATCATGAGATCAAAGTCAACCTTCTGATTATCCCTCTTTACCATACTGTAAAGCGTCTGAGCAGGCGCGTTTAAACGGCGCGCAAGCTCGCTTATCGTGATGCTTTTTTCGTCAAGTATTTGCTTTAACATGGAGCCTCTCATAGTCAGCACCTCCCACACATATATATCACTATTTATTGATTATGTCAAGGAATAATCGAATTTTAAAAAATTATGTCAATGCGGATTTGACATTTCTGATATATGGGTGTAGTATAAACATATGAACATCTTTTCATATGTTGGAGGAAAACAATGGACGAAATGGTCTGTACCGAAAAGAGCATTCACGGACGAACCGTTGAATGTGTCGGGCACGAAATGCCGGACGACGGCAAGCTTTGCGACCTTGCGGAGTTTTTCCGTATATTCGGTGATTCAACGCGAATACGCATTCTTTATGCTCTGTCAAAATCAGAGCTGTGCGTGTGCGATCTTTCAAAGCTTTTGGGTGCGTCGCAGTCAGCGATATCCCACCAGCTTCAGATCCTGCGCTCAAGCAGGCTCGTCAAATATCGCCGTGAGGGGAAAACCGTTTTCTATTCCCTTGACGACGAACATATTTTTTCAATATTGAATATGGGTATTGAACATCTTGAGGAGTGATAGGTATGAGCAAACAAGAACACGAGCATGGGCATTGCTGCAAAGGCGATCACTGCCATTGCCACGAGCATAGCCGTGGGCTGAAATATGAGTTTATCATCATTGCTGTTACTGCGATTTTACTCGTCGCAGTTTGGATTTTCACCGATGCCAACCCCAATTTAAACAAATGGCTTGTTTTGGGACTGTTCCTTGTCCCCTACCTGGTAATCGGATTTCATATACTCAGAGAAGCTGCCGAAAAGATATTCCGCGGCGAATTACTTGACGAGAGCTTCCTTATGTCTGTTGCATCGATCGGTGCGCTGTGCATCGGCGAATACCCCGAGGCCATTGCGGTAATGCTTTTCTACCGCATCGGCGAGTGCTTTGAGGGCTACGCCGTCGGCAAAAGCCGCCGTTCGGTTGCGGAGCTTATGGACATTCGCCCCGACTATGCCTGCGTTGAGGTAAACGGCGAGCTCAAAAGATTTGATCCGAATACAATACCCATCGGCACCATAATTACCGTCAGCCCCGGTGAGCGTATACCGCTCGACGGCATAGTCATGGACGGCGAGAGCACTGTTGACACCTCGGCACTCACCGGAGAATCCGTGCCCCGTGCCGTCAAAGTCGGTCAGGAGGTCGTATCCGGCTGTGTCAATCTCAGCGGTGTTGTGCATGTCAGGGTTACAAGTACATTTAAACAATCCACGGTGACTAAGATTCTTGAGCTTGTTGAGCATTCGTCAAAGTCAAAATCCCGCCGCGAGGCTTTGATCACCCGCTTTGCAAGGATCTATACACCCGTTGTCGTATCGCTTGCCGCTGCGCTTGCTATTATCCCCTCGCTCATCGACGGTAACTGGACAGAATGGATACGCAGAGCACTCATCTTCCTCGTAATCTCTTGCCCCTGCGCACTGGTAATCTCCGTTCCGCTGAGCTTTTTCGGCGGTATCGGATGCGCCTCGAAGCACGGTATTCTGATTAAGGGCTCAAACTATCTTGAGGCTCTTGCCGACGCAAGCACAGTTGTTATGGATAAGACCGGCACCGTCACCGAGGGTAGCTTTTCCGTTACCGGCGTTGAGCCGATAGGCATAAGCGGCGATGATCTTATTACGCTTGCCGCTGCTGCCGAGAGCTATTCAAGCCACCCCATTGCGCAGTCGCTGCGCCGTGCCTGCAAAAATATGCCCGACAGCTCACTTATCACCAATGTGCGTGAGCTTGCCGGTCGAGGCGTTGAAGCAAAAGTATGCGGCAGACGAGTGCTTGTCGGCAACGCTGCCCTTATGTTTTCTAACGGCATTACTCCCAAAACCCCGACAGAGCACGCAACGGTCGTCCATGTGGCCGCCGACGGAATTTACGGCGGTTACATCATAATCGACGACCGCATTAAGGACGGGGCAAAGCAGGCGGTCGGTGAGCTTTACAGACTCGGTGTGGAAAAAACCGTCATGCTCACCGGTGACACCAAAGCCACAGCTCAGGCAGTCGGCACCGCACTTGGCGTCAATAATGTTTACAGCGAGCTGCTGCCTACGGATAAGGTCATTGCCGTTGAGGAGCTGCTGCGTGAAAAACACGACGGTACGCTGCTGTTCGTCGGTGACGGAATAAACGACGCTCCCGTGCTTGCGCGCTCCGATGTCGGCGTTGCAATGGGCGTTATGGGCTCGGATTCAGCCATTGAGGCCGCCGATATAGTGCTCATGGACGATGATATCAGAAAGCTTCCGCTCGCAATCGAAATCTCTCAGCGCACCGTGAGCATTGCAAAGCAAAATATAGCCTTTTCTTTGCTTATAAAGTTTGCTATAATGCTTCTCGGCGCACTTGGCATTGCGGGTATGTGGCTTGCGGTATTTGCCGATGTCGGCGTTCTGGTGCTCGCCGTGCTTAATGCAACAAGAACTCTCAGGATTAAAAAATAATGAACATTTACGACTTTGACAAAACTATCTTTTATCCCGATTCCTCGGTCACTTTTGTAAAGTGGTCGGCGAAAAGGCATCCGCTCATCTTTCTGCGCTGTCTGCCTATCATGGCTTGGCGCGGTCTGCTGTACCTGCTGAAGCTTATACCGAAGGAGCGGCTTAAGGAAAGTGCGTTCAGATTTATAAAATACCTGCCGAACCTCGACGAGGAGCTTAAAATATACTGGGATGAACACGAATCGTGGATTTGTCCGTGGTATTTGGAAAATCGGCGTCCCGACGATCTTGTTATCTCCGCCTCGCCGGAGTTTGTGGTTAAGCCCATGACCGACAGGCTCGGCATAAGGCTCATTGCCTCGGACATGGATAAGCGCACGGCTCTGCTGAACGGTCTTAACTGTTACGGTGAGGAGAAGGTTCGAAGATTTTACGAACAGTTTCCAAAGGACAGCAAAGTCGAAAGCTTCTATTCCGACTCACTTACGGACACCCCGCTTGCCCGTCTTGCCGACAAGGCTTATCTTATTGTCAACAAGGGGCAAACCCCCGTTCCGTGGCCCGATAAATAAAATTGACCGCCGCAGAGAATTGCTCTGCGGCGGTCTTTATCACATTACTTAATTCCTCTTGCCTTTATGTAATCAAGAATTACCTGAACTGTGCCCTCAACGCCGAGCTTAGAGCTGTTTATGCACAAATCGTAATTCTGAGCATCGCCCCATGTTTGGTCGCTGTAATACCTGTAAAAGCTTGAGCGGTCTTTATCGACCTCTTTTATCTTCTTTCTCGCCTCGACTATATCAAGCCCTTGTCTGCGCTCAAGGCACTTAAGTCTCTCATCCATATCACCTAAGATGAACACGCTGACAAGATCCTTGAAATCACGAAGAATATAGTCTGCACAACGGCCGACAAAGATGCAGTCGCCCTTTTCGGCGATATTACGCATAGTTTCAAACTGTGCCGACACGACCTGCATATTAAGGCGGAAATTTTCATTCAGACCGTAGCCGCCGGCATGAAGAATAAATGCGGACAATCGTTTCTCGTCAAAGGCTTCTATGAGATCTCTGCTAAAATCAGAATGGTTTGCCGCTTCGTCCACGATCTCTTTATCATAGCACTTGATGTTGAGCTTCTCGGAAAGGAGTCTTGCAATCTCCCTGCCGCTTGAGCCATGCTGTCTGCCGATGGTAATTATCATTTGACATGCCCCCTATTTTGTTATGTATTGTTATTGTAATAACATTATACTATATGCTTTGTGAAAATTCAACGCATAGATGAATTTTTTTGTTCATATCATTGTGTATGGTCAACAAAAAGCGTTTAATCATGAACACCGCCCTGCTTACAGGCTCATCGCTTGCGATGAGTCTGATTTCCATGGCATTTCAGGTCTGGCTGGCAGGCAGGATAGGCTCAGCCGGTATCGGACTTTACCAGCTCGTGCTCTCCGTATTCTTCCTTTGCACGACCTTTGCAATATCCGGCATACGCTTTGCCGCCACCCGTCTTGTGTCCGAGGAGTTGGGTCACGAGCGAAGCTGGAGCGTTGCCGCCGCCATGCGCAGGTGCTTTGCTTACAGCCTGTTTTTCGGGCTTAGCGCCATGGCAATACTTCTGAGCTTTGCCGAACCTATCGGCTTTTTGTGGATTGGCGACGCGAGAACGGTGCGGTCGCTGAGGCTTATTGCCTTCTCCATGCCGTTTTTATCGCTGTCCTCGGTCATGTCCGGCTATTTCACTGCCTGCGGCAGAGTTTGGAAGCCAACCCTCGTGCATTTTTGCGAGCAGCTTTTAACGATCGGCTTTGTCGCCTTTTTTCTCATGCACTCACCGACAGGCGATATTGAGAAAAATTGCTCTGCCGTCATGCTCGGCAATGTCTGCGGCGATGTAATTTCCTTTGTCTGTATGCTGACATTCTATCTTGCAGACAGGCACTCTGCCCGCGACTATTCCGCTCAAAAGCTGAAGCTGACTTCAAGAATGCTTAAAGTGGCTCTGCCGCTGGCAGTTTCCGCCTACGCACGCTCGGCACTTTCGACCCTGGAGCACCTACTTGTACCTCGCGGACTTAAGGCGGCAGGCTTTTCTGCCGACCGTGCGCTCTCCGGCTACGGAGTTATTCAAGGCATGGTGCTGCCCATTTTGTCCTTTCCCGCTTGTATTCTCATGGCATTGGCAGAGCTTATAATACCGGAGCTGACCGAAGCGCAGGTGCGCGGAAACAGCGGAGATATCTCGTGCACGGTAAGCTCGCTAATAAAAAAGGGCCTCGGCTATTCAACTGCCGTTGCCCTTTTGATATTCGTTTTTGCGGATAAGCTCGGTGTCAGGATATATTCCTCACCGGAGGCCGGCGACTATCTGCGTCTGCTCGCACCTCTGATTCCGATAATGTACACGGATATGATCGCAGACGGCTGCCTTAAAGGTCTGGGGCAGCAGCTTTGGTGTATGGGCATCAATTTACTTGATGCCCTGCTGGGTGTGCTGCTTGTATGGCAGGTTTTGCCTCTGTTTGCTCTCAAGGGCTATATCTGCATCATTTACTTTAACGAATGTCTGAACTTTGCCCTCAGCCTGCTAAGGCTCAGCAGAGTAACAAAAATCAGGATTTTTTCTTAGAGCTGCGCTCTTGCAGCTTTGCATCGCCCTTGTGCAGCAGCGGAGATATTCGCTTATACAAGAGCATGGTCAGCAGTGTAACAATAACACCCTTGAGGAGGTTAAAAGGAACGACCGCAAACAGTACGAGCGTTGACACGCTGTTTATTGCTCCGTTGACCTCGCTTCCCATGGCGATGATGGCGTCAAGCGGCATACCGTACAGCTCCGCAAAGGTCGGCAGCAGGTACACGGCGTTGAACAGACTTCCGAATACAGTCATAACGGCCGCACCGACTATCATGCCGACAAGTGCGGATTTTTTACCTTTCTTCATGTGGTAGATGACGGATGCCGGCAAGACAAATGAGCAGCCGACGACGAAGTTTGCAAAGTCACCGACAAAAGCGGTGGTCGTTCCCTTGAACAGCAGCTTGACTATAATCTTTAAAAGTTCCGCGACAATACCGGCTACCGGTCCGAGATAGAAGGTGCATATCATAATGGGAATTTCGCTTAAATCGATCTCATAAAAGCTCGGGGCAAAAAACAGCGGTATTTCGATGAACATCAGAAAGCCCGCCATTGCGGAAAAAATCGCCGTATACGAGATAAAATGCGTGCTTCCGAGCTTTTTTCTGTCCTTTATGAGCAGCTTTTCAAGCAAAAGTGCAACTGTGAACAGCGCCGCAAAGATCAGAAGGCACATCAAAACGAAGCTAAGGTTTTCTTTGATTGTCTGTGACATGGGTATTCCCTCCGCAAATAAAAAATCACCCGAAAGAACAATATCTCTCAGGTGCTCGCACATCGAACATCTTCTTTCATCCAGACTATACTGTCGGTTCCGGAATTGCACCGGATCATGCCTCTCGGCTCGCGGACTTTACCGCCGGTCGGGTATTTCACCCTGCCCTGAAGATATATCGTTTATTCGGTTATGCCCTTATTATAGTCCTTAAAATCAAAATGTCAATAGATCTTTGACTTTTTGCTGCGCATTGAATATAATACCCCTGAAAGAAGGTGCGCCATGTCTGATTTCGGCAAAAGCTGCTGCTTCACGGGTCACAGGCCGCAAAAGCTGCCTTGGGGCTATGATGAACTTGACCCACGCTGCATTGAGTTTAAAAACAAATTGTCCGCCGTCATTTACGCGGTTTACGAGTCGGGTATCAAGCATTTTATCTGCGGAATGGCACTCGGCTGCGATATGTATTGCGCCGAGGCGGTCATCGAGCTCAAAAAACGCTTTGCCGATATCACACTTGAGGCCGCCGTTCCCTACGACGGGCAGGAGGTAAAATGGGCAGAGTCAAGCCGAAAGCGCTACCGCAGCATTCTCATGAAATGCGACAAAACAACGCTCATTCAGGACGCCTACACGCCCGGCTGCATGATGAGGCGTAACAAATACATGGTCGATAACTCAAATGTTCTCATCGCCTGCTATAACGGTAGCTCCGGCGGAACATGGAATACCGTAAAATACGCTATGGAAAGGGACACCGAGATTATTCAGGTGCCGACAGAGTGAGATTATGAGCAATATTTTCAAAAACATTTTCAGCAACGACAGGACAAGTTATGACACCTGCGCACCTTACAATTATCCGGAGGTGGACAGGTCCGCCGAGGATGTACAAAGATATTTTCCCGGCGACGACGGCTACTGGCGCCGTTGTTTACTCCATTGGCAACTTTTTAACGAATGAGTCAAAGGATATCTGCAGGCATTCCGGAATTTTGCAGCTCAAGCTCAAAAAAGCGGATTCCGAAATCGCCGTGCAGGAGAGCTTTATACCCTGCTATGTGTTCAAAAAATATGACGCATCGCGTTACGCGCCGGTACCCACGACAAGGGAAACAAGCATCGCCTCCGACAAGGAGTTACTTATGAAAGCCGACAGCTACATAAGAGAAGTAATGTGCATCGACACCCCTTCCGATTCGTCCGATTAATCGGTCAGGTAATTATATAAATCATCTGCGGTCTTGGCAATGTAAACCGCTCCGTATTCCTCAAGCTCATTCGGCTCTGCGTAGCCGAAGCGGACGCCGACACAGTCAAGGCCGCATTTTTTTGCGCCCAAAACATCGTATTTCCTGTCGCCAACCATTATCGCCTCGTTAGGCTCAATGCCGAAGCTTTGAAGAACATATTCAATGACCTCCCACTTCTTGCCCCGCGTTCCGTCAAATTCAGAACCGCAGATAAGATCAAAGTCATTTGTCATGTTGTACTGTTCAAGAATGCGCTTTGCCAGGTGCGTGGGCTTGCTTGTAGCAACGGCGAGCTTTTTCCCGTCGGCACGCAGCTTTAGCAAGAGCTCGTGCATTCCGTCAAAGGGCTTGCATTCCATCCACCCGACCGGCAGATAGCGTTCGCGGTAAAGCTCGGTGGCACGCTCGGCCTCGCTTTCGCTCATGCCGTATTTGAGAGAAAACATCTCCGTCAGCGGAGGACCTGCAAAGCACATAAGCTCATTTAGCTCCGCCTCAATACCCATTTTGCCAAGCGCATACTGCACGCATTTTGTAATTCCCTCGGCAGTGTCAAAAACAGTGCCGTCAAAGTCAAATAATATATAATCTTTCATTTTTTCATTCTCCTTACAAATAAATAGTAACATCGCCACACACACTTGTCAAATGACGCATACAATACAAGAGTGAGGTGATTAAATGAGTGTTAGGTTTTTCCTCGGAGCAAACTCCGGTGATGGCTTTTACTCACTTTACGATGAATTTGCCTGCTCGAAGGGAGACCGCCTGTATCTTATAAAAGGCGGTCCGGGCTGCGGTAAATCGACATTTATGAAAAGGCTTGCAGCAAGAGCCGAAAACCTGGGCTATACCGTTGAATACATACTGTGCTCCGGTGATCCGGAGTCCCTTGACGGCATATACATTCCGGAACTTAAGCTCGGCTTTGCCGATGCAACAGCGCCCCATGTTTTAGAGCCGGGACTGTTTGCGATTGATTGTTGTTATGTTAACTTAGGTTTGTTTTGTTCATGGGCTGACAGCGACAAGATTATTGAATTCACGGAAAGATATAAGCAAATGTATAAAGCGGCTTATGCTTTTTTATCAGCAGCGAAAACAGTCAGAAAAATCCATATTCCCGGGCTTTTCGATGAAAAAACAATGAAATCAGTTCAAAAGCGTGCTGATACCGCTTTGCGCCGTGAGCTCGGTGGAATACATCCGTCCCTCAGAAGCAGCAAGGTCACTAAACGCTTTATAAGAGGCATAAGCTGCATGGGAGAGATTTGTCTGACCGATACTGTTGATAAATTATGTAAACGAATTTATATTGTCGACGACCGCTTTGGGCTTGCGGATATCTATCTAAAGCGTATAACAGAGGGTATTGCCGAGCGGGGCGATAATGCGCTCATCTGTCCCTCGCCGCTGTGTCCCGATGAGTTGGATGCGGTGTTGCTGCCTGAGTACGGGCTGGGCTTTGTGTCGGCAAGTGTAATGCAAATAAAAAAGCCATGGCGGCATGTCAGGCTGGATGCTCTTGTTTCTCCCGAGGCTCTGAAGGCGCACAGAGCAGAGCTAAAATCGCTCGAAAAGCAGTACCGCAGTCTGCTTGAAAGCGGCATCGGATATCTGAAACAGGCAAAAAAAAATCACGACCTGTTAGAGGGCGAGTATAAGCCCTTTATCGACTTTGCCGCACTCGGCGAGTTTACCGAGCAGGAGGTCAAGCGGCTTATAGGATAAAAAATCAGCCGATGAAGGGAGGTGCGAGATAGGGATAACCCGCCCTTCATCGGCTGATTATTTAGCAGCAGCATCCGCCCCAAGGGGTGAGGCAGCTAAAGCAAAGATACATATTGCAGCAATCGCTGCACAGTCCGCAGTTGGACATTGTATTGTTGCTGTAATTTGTGTAATAAGTGCCGCCGGATTGGAGCGTTTGAAGCAATCTGTTGTATTCGGCGTTATCCGGCGAAAGCTCAACGGCTCGTTTTGCGCTGTCAAGCGCGGCAATTCGGTTTCCGAGGTACATATTTGCGACCGAGTGGAGATAATACCATCTGCCGTCACGCTCCGCAGTGGGCACCTGCGACAGTGCGGTGAGCGCTTCGTTATATCTGCCGTTGCGTATGTAATTGACCGCTGCGCGGCATTCCGCCCGCTCCTGCGGCTGCTCATACGCGCCGCCGAAGCCGCCGTAACCGCCATACTGACCGTAGCCTCCGGTCTGACCGTAACCATAACTGCCGTAGCCGTTATTATTTGGCGTGCCGTTTTTTATTTGGTCGTAGGCTGCGTTTATCTCGTTCATCTTCCTTGCCGCCTCCTCGTTGCCGGGGTTGCGGTCGGGATGATACTTCTTGGCGAGCTCGCGGTATGCCTTCTTTATCTCTTCGTCGCTGGCGTCTCTCGAAACACCAAGGACGGAATAGGGGTCTTGTACCATATTCAGGCACTGCTCCTTTAGTTTTCTTTAATATTATAATGCCGATTGAATTTGCTCCACACACCGGAGCAGAGGATATTTTTAAGTATATCTGCATCGCGGACAAGTGGGAGCCTGTCAAAATGAAAAACACAGCTTCCCATCAGCATTTGCAGAATGTCCCTAAATGACTCCATCTCGTCAAGTCTGCCGTAGAGCTTTACGAAGGGATTGTACTTATAATAACGCTTATCGTCACGCAGGTCAATGCAGGCATCCATAACATAGATAAATTGCCCCAATGCCGCGCCCAGACCCCGAAGCTCATCGCTCCAGCGGTCTTCTTTGTACACAAAAAGCTCTGCCATGAGCTGTCCGAAGCAGCTTGAGGCTTCATCGGGAAGCGGCTTAAAGCTGTCCTCAATTTCCTTTAGCCTTTGCATACCGCTTTTTATCGCTTTGCACTGGCGCGGGTATTTTTCGCATATCGCCTCATAAGAGGCCTTCATAAGCTTCGCCTCGGCGAAGGCGGCTGCGTTTAGGTCGTCCTCCCAATCGTCAATGCAGTTGAGATAAGCAAGAGCGATGTTCATATCGGCGGCATAGTCGGTTATCTCCGACTGCCAATAGCCGCGCTGCTTTACGGGGTGGGTCGGGCATCTTGCTTCGCCGCGCAATTCAAATGGCTCATACAGCGAGTTCAACAGCATGACAAGAAATGTCATATCGTAGGTCAGCGTCATGCGCGCAAGCAGGCCGTGCCGCTCATGCAAGGTGTGGCACAGTCCGCAGTAGCAGGCATTGTAACGCCGCCGCTGCTCATCATTGAGCCGTTTTAAGTCAGCCGCAACATATCCGAACATCAGGTTTTACCCTGAAAAGATGTGCCGCATTTGCGGCAGACGATGTTGATCTTGCCCTTACCCTTGGGAACTCTGAGTGTAGTGTGGCAGGAAGGGCAAGAAAAGAACCTGTACTCCTTACGCTGAGTCCAACTCTCCTTAATCATTCTGAACTTTTTAACCGTGTTATAGCGGACGCGCATATAGTTGTTGTTCTCCTGAGTGCGCTTATAGACATTTCTGGAGAACATACGAAAATACACCAGCAGCAGCAGGGCAAAGGAAAGCATCCAAAGTACTCTTGAAACCGCTGTTCCGTTAAAAATCACCGCCATAAGCAGCATTACAAGACAAAGAACCGAGAACAGCCTGTTGAGTTGATCGCTGCCGTAGCGTCCCGACATAAATCGGGCAATTTTTTCTCTCATCAAAAGCTCACCTTGACCAGTATAATTTAATCATGTATTTTAGCACAGAACTGCTTAAAAAATATCAATAATTTGTTAACCTTTGCTGTACTCCCACTTGTATTCCGTGGTTGTTCCCTTGCTTCCGTCGGAATGGGTCACGACGCAGCGTTTTATGTTGCCCAAATCATCGTAGGTGTACTCTTTTGAGGTGCTGCTCATGGGTTCTCCCATTGCATTATATACACTCAGCTTCACCGCATTACCCTTGTCGTCATAGCTGTACTCGGTGCGGCTTATGACCTTGCCGTCCGTGCCGTAGCTCAAATCGGCAAGGAGCAGTCCGTCAGAGGTATAGGTATAGCGGTTCTCGGTGGTGTCGCCCTCGATATGGTCGATACGCACACAACGGCTTATCCTGTCGCTGTCGTCGTATTCATACTTGTATTCGGAAATGACAAAAGACTCGCCCTCGTAGTTATTTTCACTGACACAAAGGCCGTTTTTGTACTCATACTCCGTGACGGAAACGGTCTTTCCGTCCATTGTCGAGACTGCCTTTATGAGCTTGCCGCTCTTGTCATACTCATAGCTTGTGCGGTATTCCTCTGAATACTCCTCGTCATTCACCGCCAGATAGCTTACAAGCAAGGTTTTTCTGCCTTTGTCGTCATATTCATAGCTGTTATAGCCTGCGGGGGCATCGTTTATGCCGAATTCGGCCTCCTTTATCACATTGCCTGCACCGTCATATTCGTAGATTATCGTGCTGAAAAGCAGACCGTTGGAGTTATATGAGACCTCCATTTTAAGTTTGCCGTCTTCCTTAGTATAAATTTCAGGATCGTCATTTTCAATAGGCTGCGTTGGCTGCGGCTCATTTTGCCCGTCCTTATCCGAGCAGGCGCACAGACATAACAGCATAAAAACCGATAGCAGCATCGACATGAGCTTTTTCACGGCTTCGCCCCCTTTTCCATTTTGATAATTATAGCATGGCTGTTGTTTTTCTTAAATAAAAAAACTGTAAATTAAATCAGCCTTTCACATCGTAAAAGGCTGATTTTTTCACAGTACGCGAACTCTTAATACATCTTCCATCTTTCGTATCGTCACGGCAGTGTCCTCCCATATCTCATCACCGAGGTCAATGATCGTATAGGCATAGGGGCCGTGGGGCTTGTTTATCATATGCTCAATATTGATATTCTTTGCGGTTATCAGGTCGAGTATGCGGTTTATCATACCGGGTACATTGTGGTGAATGACGCACAGGCGGCACACACCCATGCGCTCAAGCCTTGCCGAGGGAAGGTTTACGGAGTTTATAATATTGCCGTTTTGGAGGTACTCGTGAAGCTGCCTTGCCGCCATCTCCGCACAGCGGTCCTCGCTCTCGGGAGTGCAGGCTCCAAGATGCGGCAGTGCAATGACATTTTTGCCGCCGAGTATCTTCCCGTTCGGGAAATCGGTGACATATTTTGCGACCTTGCCGCTTTCAAGTACCCTGAGCATGGCATCGTCATCAACGACTTCGGCACGGGATTCGTTTATGATACGAACACCGTCTTTCATGAGTGAAAGCGCTCTCCCGTCAATAAGATGATGCGTATCCTCATTGTAGGGTATGTTGATGCTGATATAGTCGCAGTTTCTGTAAATCTCGCCGAGGTCATCGGCACGCTTGACATCACGGCTTAGCCTCCACGCCGATTCAACGGACATAAACGGGTCATAGCCGATGACGGTCATATCCAGTGCAAGGCAGGCATTTGCGACAAGTGCGCCCGTTGCGCCTAAACCGAGCACACCTATGGTCTTGCCCATAAGCTCGGGGCCTGCGAAATTTGACTTGCCCTTTTCGACCAACTCAGGTATCTTATCACCCTCGCTTGCTATGCTCTTGACCCATTCAACGCCGCCCAGAACATCTCTCGACGCCATGACAAGGGAACATATGGACTGCTCCTTGACCGCCTCGGCATTTGCGCCGGGGCTGTTAAAGACCACTATGCCCTTCTCAGCAAGCTCGTCGATGGGAATGTTGTTGTAGCCCGCTCCCGCTCTTGCTATACCCAGAAGCGAGGCATTGGTATTGTAGCCATGCATATCGGCACTGCGAACGATGATGCCCTCCGGATCATCTATATCCGCGGCGACCTGATATCCGAGGGCTTTGAGTTTGTCTAAACCCATGGGTGAAATCTTGTTTATTGTCTTAATTTTATACATTATGTTCAACCTCAAATTGTTTCATATACCCGACGAGCGCGTCAACGCCCTCCATGGGCATGGCATTATACAGCGACGCACGCATTCCGCCGGTGAGTCTGTGACCCTTTATATTCAGAAGCCCGTGCCTGGACGCTCCCTTGACAAAATCTGCGTCAAGCGCATCGTTTCCGGTCCTGAAGGTGACATTCATATCGCTTCGTGAGTCGCGCTCGGCATGGGGGATAAACAGCTTGCTGTTATCCAAAAAATCGTACAGCTTTGCAGCTCTTTCCGATTTGATGCTCTCCATTCCGGCAACGCCGCCCATGCTCTCGAGCCAATCGAGCATAAGTCCCAGCATATAGATGCACCAGCACGGGGGTGTGTTGAGCATGGAATCCTTTTTGATAAGCGTATCATAACTCATCACGGAGGGACAGACGGCCAGCTCCTTGCCGGCAAGGGATTTGTCTATTATCACCACCGTCAGTCCGGCAGGTGCCATGTTCTTCTGCGCACCGGCATAGATAAGCCCGAAATCGGAGACATTGACAGGCTTAGACAAAATGTCCGAGGACATATCGCACACAAGAGGTATATCCCTCGTATCGGGCACATAGTGCCACTCTGTGCCGTAGATGGTGTTATTTGCGCAGTAGTAGAAATACTTTGCATCTGAGCCGATTTTAAGCTCGCTCTGCGCGGGGATATAGCTGTGATCTCTGTCTGCGCTGTTGCAGGCTATGCTGACTTTGCCGTATTTTTCGGCTTCCTTTGCCGCAAGATTTGAGAAGTTTCCGGTCACGGCATAGCTCGCCGAGCCGCACTCACCCATCAGATTGAGCGGAATTGCCGCAAACTGGAGCGTTGCGCCGCCCTGCAAAAACAGTATCTCGTGGCTGTCCGGCACATTGAGTGCCTTTTTGAGCTTTGCCTTAGTTTCGGCAAAGATATCCGCAAACAGCTTACTTCGGTGGCTCATCTCCATTACCGACATTCCGCTTGAGCGATAGTCGGTGATTTCACTTTGGGCAGCCTTCAGCACAGACTCCGGCATCATTGACGGCCCTGCGGAGAAATTATATATTCCTTTTCTCGACATGATGAGCACTCCTTTCGCTGTTATTTGCACAGTACATTGATTATAAATCCGTGTGATTTAGTTGTCAAACCGTTTTTCCTACAAGCATTTCGCCGAAAATACCGGTTATCTCGACATTCTTTACAAGACCGCGCAGCTTATCGCCCTTTGCCCTGACAAGCACATATGTATCGCTGTGGCCCTGCCAGTAGCCGTCCTCCTCGGTTTCAAACAGCACGGGCAAAACAGTGCCGACCGCACTTTCAAGGTATGTTCTGCGCGTTGCTTTCGCCACTGCCCTCGCCTGCTTGGACCGTCTTGCCTTTTCGGCGCGATCTATCTGATTGGGCATTTTATCGGCAGGAGTGCCGGGTCTGCGTGAATATGGGAAAACATGGACATCGGAGAATGCAACTTTTTCCAGAAATTCAAGCGTTTCACGCTGATGCTCCTCGGTCTCGCCGGGAAAGCCCACAATGAGGTCGGCGGTCAGGCCGCAGCCCGGAAAATACTTGCGCAAAAGCTCCGTCGCCTCAAAAAAGCGTGCAGTGTCATACTTGCGGTTCATCGCCTTCAGAGTCGCATCGCAGCCGGATTGCAGCGAGAGATGGAAGTGTCTGCACACGCTGCCCGTTTCGGCAATACGGCGGCAGAAGTCCTCGGTGATGATGCTCGGCTCAATAGAGCCCATGCGCAGGCGCATATGGGGTGCTGCCTTTGCTATAGCAACAATGACATCGGCAAGGTCCGGCTTTCCTTTGAGGTCAACTCCGTAGGAGGCGACTTCAATGCCGGTCACAACAAGCTCGCGGTAGCCCGCTGCGTCAAGCTCAGAGGCCTGCTCGGCTGCTGCCTCAACAGGCAGACTACGCACTCTGCCTCGGGTGTAGGGAATTATGCAATAAGAACAAAAATTAACGCAGCCATCCTGAATTTTGAGCAGCGCACGGGTATGTCCGGCAACCGCTCCTGCAGGAAGCTCCTCAAAAAATCTACGCTCAAAGGGCTTATCGAGATTTCTCTCATGCTCACCCTTCGCAACAGCGTTCTCGATTGCTTCGACAAGCTTTACCCTGTCGTTGCTGCCGAACACCACATCCGCTCCGAGCTTCTCCGCAATATCGGGGCTTAGCTGTGAATAGCAGCCGGAGACGGCAACTATCGCAGCGGGATTTTCCTCTTTGAGTCTGTTTATCGCCTGCCGCGACTTTCTGCCTGCCTCGGCGGTAACCGCGCAGGTGTTGACGATCACGGCATCGGCAAGCTCACCGTCACCGGCGGCGGTATGTCCGCGTTCATTAAGCATTGTCTCCATCGCCTGTGTTTCATACTGGTTGACCTTGCAGCCAAGAGTGTATATAATATATTTCATCTTTTTCTCCATTCCCTCACATAAGGAGTAGTCTATGGAAATCTATCTTGATAACGCCGCAACCACAAGGGTATGCCCCGAGGCTGCGGACATTGCTTATAAAACCATGCTCGAATGCTATGGCAACCCCAGCTCGACCCACACGAAGGGCCGTGAGGCAAAGGCTGTGCTCGACAAGGCCCGCAAGCAGCTTGCCGCCGCTTTGGACTGCGCACCTAACGAGGTGCACTTCACCTCATGCGGCTCGGAGGGCGACAACTGGGCAATACTCAACGGTGCGGAGAGTATGCGCCGCAAGGGTTTGCACGTCATAAGCTCCGAGGTCGAGCACGATGCCGTGCGTAAATCCTTCGATGAGCTTAAACGCCGCGGCTTTGAGGTCACGATGCTCAGGCCTGAATCAGACGGCTCAATTTCTCCGGAAGCCGTCGTTAACGCTCTGCGTCCCGACACCGTTTTGGTCAGTCTCATGATGGTCAACAACGAAACGGGTGCCGTCACCGATATTGCCGCAATTGCAAAGGCACTGAAAAAAGCAAAGTCAATTGCCATTCTTCACACCGACGCCGTGCAGGGCTTCATGAAGGTGCCGTTTTCCGCAAAAAGGCTCGGCGCGGACATGATAACGGTCAGCGGCCACAAAATACACGCCCCTAAGGGCATAGGCGCATTGTATATCAAAACAGGGTTCAAAATCAAGCCCTATATAATCGGCGGAGCGCAGGAAAGCGGTATGAGAGCAGGAACGGAGCCTATGCCGCAGATTGCCGCCTTCGGTGCGGCAGCGGAGCTTGCAAAGTCCGGCATGGCGGAAAACACCGTGAACATGGCTAAGCTCCGTCAATACACCGCCGAACGCATTGTAGCAGAGATGCCCGAGGCGGTAATAATAGGCGGCGGTGCTCCACACATTCTGAGCGTTTCGCTGCCCGGTTGGCGAAGCGAGGTGCTTATGAACTTTTTGGAGGCCCGCGGCATCTATATTTCGCGTAGCTCAGCCTGCAAAAAAGGCGGCAGAAGCCATGTGCTTGAGGCAATGAGGCTGCCGGCAGAGGTGATAGACGGTGCTGTGCGCATAAGCCTGTCGCGCTATACGACTAAAGAGGAGCTCGACGAGCTGTGCTCTGCGCTTAAGAATGCGCACGACACCATCGCACACAGATAAAGAACTATAACGATACCCACCGCCTTACAGACGGTGGGTATCGTTCAGCTCGTCAAAAAGGCTGATATTCAGCCGTTTTTGATGGCTATTAATCCGATTCGA
>SAMEA3663260__coassemble_105_pt1 | contig 24542 bp, 24 predicted proteins | sample SAMEA3663260__metabat2_low_PE_022 | metagenome-assembled genome bin SAMEA3663260 (sample SAMEA3663260) | pig gut metagenome | biome: pig gut; feature: pig-associated habitat; material: faeces | place: China | collected 2013
GCTCGTCAAAAAGGCTGATATTCAGCCGTTTTTGATGGCTATTAATCCGATTCGAGCGGGACCTTGTCCCCTCGAGCTCCCCTGCTGATCCATTGCTTTTTACTTCATGCCTTAGCTTTAAGCAGGTTCTTTGACAGTCTAAACGATACCCACCGCCTTACAGACGGTGGGTATCGTTTTTTATCACTTTTAGGTATCTGCCTGCTTGCGCATTACCATAGCTCCCGTTTCCGGATCTATGTGATCAAGATCTGAATACAGGTCCGGATCGTCCGGCAGGTTTCTGCTTTTGAGCTTTTTATCAATGAGCATTGTGACACCGGTGTAGATGACCACGAACACGGGAACACCCAGGAGCATTCCCCAGAAGCCGAACATTCCGCCGAAGAGAATGATCGAGAACATGACCCAAAAGCCGTTTATTCCGATAGAGCCGCCGAGGATCTTAGGTCCTATGATATTGCCGTCGACCTGCTGGAGGATGATAATAAATATTACAAATATGAGACACTTCCACGGGTCAACAAGCAAAATGAGCAGTGACGACGGCACCGCACCGATAAATGGTCCGAAGAACGGTATAACATTCGTTACGCCGACGATGACGGATACCAGCAGCGCATAGGGTATGTTCATGATAAGGCAGCCGATATAGCAGATAAATCCGATTATTGCAGAGTCAAGCAGCTTGCCGGTGATAAATCCCATAAAAGTCTTATCGGTAAACTTGAGTGCTTCGCTTATTGCCTTTGCGGTCTTTGTGCTGCAAATACAATACAAAAGCTTCATCGAGTGCGCTCTGAATTTTTCCCTGTTATAGAGGATATAAACCGACACAATTATTCCGATGACGATGTTATAAACAGCCTTGAGGACACCGTAAACGCCGCTCGTAATATTCAAAATGATGCCGTCCATACCGGGAAGAAGTGTGTTCTTTGCCCAGTTTGTGAGTGCTTCGGTGAGATTTCCGAATAACTGAATGGCATACTTTTCAATGACTGGATTTTCCTGCAAAAGCCTGTCTATCGCCTTGTACGCAGTGTCAAAATACTCCGGGCTGTTGGCAACTATGGTTGCGATACTGTCACAAAGCTGCGGAACTATGAGGTAGATAAGCGCAGCGATTATCAGCACCAGTACTATCTCCGCAAGAATAACGGAGAAAACTCTCGGAAGCTTATCGCCGAGCCTTGCCTTCGGATACTTTTTTCTGCACTTCTGAAGCAAGGGGATGAAAAGCTTTTCCTCATACAGCTGCATTGACGGCATGAGCAGGTAGGTAATAATAAGACCCCAGATAAAGGGACTGAGAATACCTAAAAACGAGCCCACTGCCTTGACCAGTGCGCTGAGATAGTCAAGTCCGAAATAGAATACTATCGCACAGGCCAGCACCGCGAAAGCGGTAATTCCCCACGCAAGATAGCTCTTGTAGTTATGATTCATCCTTCTCAAGCCATCCACCTCCATGCCTTTCCTCTCGATTTTACTATTACTTTTTTTGCCCGTCAATAAATATTATGTAAATTTTAGCTTTTCAATGTTATGTTAACCATTTTTGAATATTTCGCGAAAAAAGGGTGTTGATAACTATGTTGAAAATGTTCAAAAGTTATTTGATTTCAAGGATTTTTTTAAATGCAAAGTTTATACACAAAATCGTATTTTGTCGAATAAAGCATAATTTTGCAACTAATCATTAATCCTGTTTCGAAGCATATGCTTTTCTCGGAGGGATAAGCAATGAAAAAGTTTTTTTGCACCGTACTTGCCGTGCTCATTTTTTCGTCTCCGGCATATGCGATAGAAACCTTGAGCGATGACGCAATAGATATCAAAGCACCGTCGGCAATTTTGATGGAGAAAACCAGCGGCGAAGTCATTTATGAGAAAAACTCACATGAGCAGCGGCCGCCTGCAAGCGTCACCAAGGTCATGACTATGCTGCTCATAGTAGAGGCAATCGAGAGAGGCGATATAAGCCTTAACGACACCGTCATTGCCTCGGAAAGGGCGGCGTCCTTCGGAGGGAGCTGTGTTTTTCTCGAGGAGGGCGAAAAAATGAGCGTTGATGAGATGCTCAAATGTATCACCGTGGTGTCGGCAAACGACTGTGCCGTTGCAATGAGCGAATTTCTGTGCGGCTCAGAGCCTGCTTTCGTTCAGCGAATGAACGAAAGAGCAGCCGAGCTCGGGCTTAAGAACACGCATTTTTGCAACTGCACCGGACTTTTTAACGACCCTGAGCATTACACCAGCGCATATGACCTCGCGGTGATGAGCCGCGCGCTAATAAAGCACGATCTAATAAAAAAGTATTCGACCATATGGATGGATTCCATCAGAAACGGCGAGTTCGGTTTGTCAAACACCAATAAACTCGTGTACTATTACGATGGCTGCACAGGTCTGAAAACCGGCTACACCGAAGAAGCGATGTACTGCCTTTCCGCGACCGCTGAGCGCGATGGCATTGAATATATTGCCGTGATAATGCACGGTGACTCGATTGAATCGAGAAACAACGACGCAAAGGCGCTCTTAAACTACGGCTTTGCAAACTACAGGCTCTGCCCTCTGCGTTCCGATGAGGTGCTGCCGCCGGTCAAGGTTAGGCTCGGAAAAAGCGACAGCGTTCAGCCCGTGTACAGCGGTGAAGAAACCGCGCTGATAAGAAAATCCGGAGCTGCCGACATTACTTACAGCATCGAGCTCCCCGACTCCGTTGCCGCCCCCGTTGAAAAGGGGGAAAAGCTCGGCACGCTCACCGTCAGCCTCGGGGGCAAGATTTTCCGCGAGGTACCCCTTGTTGCGGAAAACACCGTTGAACGGGCGGGACTGTTCGGAATATTCACCGACATGGCACTTGCATATCTCGGGATCGGGTAACCTGCACCACTTTTTAGTAAATTTTCTGCTATGTTTGTGCTTGTTCCCCCACTTTACCATAATTCGCTTGCTTTTTTATATATTAGGTGTATAATAAAAAAATATCATTACTTCAGATACGGAGGTAATTATGGTTAAGGTTGATTTATCGGGAGTTGCTGCCTTCTTCGATCCCGCGGAGCTTGATTTCGCTGCGGCAGCAGAGGCGCACAGAGCTCTTTCCGACAAGACCGGTGCAGGCAATGATTTTACCGGTTGGCTTGAGCTGCCCCGGTGCATAAAGGATACGGAGCTTAAAAGCATTTTGAGTGCAGCGCAGCGTATTCGCTCGCGCTCAAAGGCACTCGTCGTTATCGGTATAGGCGGCTCTTACCTCGGCGCAAGAGGTGCTATCGAGCTTTTGCGCCCCGTACGCTCTGATGATGACCCTAAGATATTCTTTGTCGGAAACGGACTCTCCCCTGACGCGCTCAACGATATGCTCGAGCAGCTCGGTGACTGCGACTTTGATGTCAATGTGATATCCAAATCCGGTACTACACTTGAGCCTGCCGTTGCTTTCCGCATTTTCCGCAAGCTGCTTAAGGAGAAGTACGGCAATGCCGCAAAAAAGCATATTTTTGCCACCACTGACGCACACTGCGGTGTGTTGAAATCTCTCGCCGACAGTGAGGGCTGGGAGTGTTTCGTTGTTCCCGATGATGTCGGCGGCAGGTACAGTGTGCTCTCCGCGGTCGGGCTCCTGCCCATGGCGGTTGCGGGAATTGACATTAAGACCGTTATCAACACCGCGATCGAGGAGTTTAAGGCTCTTGATCTGCGTTCGCCGGAAAACCCCGCGTGGCAGTATGCCGCCGCAAGGCAGCACCTTTACCGTAAAGGCAGAAGCATCGAGATACTCGGCTGCTACGAACCGAGCTTCAGATTTATGGCTGAATGGTGGAAGCAGCTTTACGGCGAGAGCGAGGGTAAGAACGGCATAGGTATCTTCCCTGCCTCCGTTGAACTGACCGCCGACCTGCACTCCATGGGGCAGTATATTCAGGACGGTCCGCGCACACTGATGGAGACTATCGTCAGCTTTGACGCCCCGTGCAGAGGCTATACCGTTCCCTTTGAGATGGGTGACCCCGACGGACTCAATTACCTTGCGGGAAAGGAGCTTGGCACTATTTGCAAAACAGCGGCCGAGGCTGTTAAGGCGGCACATATCTCAGGCGGCGTTCCCAATATAGGTATTTCCGTTCCCGCAAGAAACGAGGCAGGCTTTGCCTCCCTCGTATGCTTCTTTGAGCTTGCCTGTGCCATCTCAGGCTATATGTCCGGCGTTAACCCCTTTGATCAGCCCGGCGTTGAGGCATACAAGAAAAATATGTTTAAAATGCTCGGCAAGCCAGAATGACACAAAGCCGCCCAAGTTTGATCTGCTTGGGCGGTTATTAAATTTTTTACACTTTTCTTCTTGCTTTGTTGATTGAAAAATGTTAATCTTAACCCAATAATAAATCCATTATTTTATACAAGGAGATGGTCACAATGGTTAAGTTAATTTTGGGTCTTAAGGGTTCCGGAAAGACAAAGCGCCTTGTTGAACTGGTTCGTGAGGCAGTCGCCTGCGAAAACGGCGATGTTGTCTGCATTGAGAAAGAAAAGAAGCTCACCTTCGATATTCCTTATCAGGCCCGTCTTATCGAAGCAGGCTCTTACAGCGTCGGCTCTTATGAGTTTATAAGAGGCTTCATCTGCGGTCTGCACTCCGGAAACTACGATATCACCCATGTTTTTATTGACAATTTCTATAAGATAGTCAGCGACAAGGATCCGCAGAAGTTCACCGAGTTCTTAGGCTGGCTCGATGCATTTTCCGAAAGAGAAAATATTGAGTTTGTTATCAGTGCTACCCTTGATCCGGATTCTATCAGTGAAGGTATCAGGAAGTATTTGATTTAATATAATAAAAAGCAATGCGGCAGTTCAGTTTCTCCTCTTTGCTTATTCAAGCTCGCGGTACATTGCCGGAGCTTCATCCTTTTTCGCCGTTTCATTCACGGCAAGCACCTGGACCTTCAGGCTGCGCTGACCGAAGGCTATCTCGATAATATCGCCTACCTTCACCTGATAGCTTGCCTTGACCTGTCTGCCGTTAACGGACACGCGCTCGCCGTCGCAGGCCTCGTTAGCCACCGTCCTGCGCTTAATGAGTCGGGATACCTTTAAATATTTATCAAGTCTCATACAGTTTCCTCTCATGAAAAAAACAGCCGACGAGCCGTCGGCTGTTAATCTTATCAATTACTTTGCAACTGCGTCCTTAAGAGCCTTGCCTGCCTTGAAGAAGGGAACCTTTGTTGCGGGGATCTCGATTTCTTCACGGGTTTTGGGGTTACGGCCGATGCGAACGCCGCGCTCCTTGATGTCGAAAACGCCGAAGCCTACCATCTGAACCTTCTCACCGGAAACCAGAGTATCAACAATAGTATCAAATGCGGCGTTGACAGCCTTCTCGGAATCCTTCTTTGAAAGACCGGTCTTCTCTGCGACGGCTGTTATAAGTTCTGCCTTATTCATGTGTAATCCTCCTAAAAATTCATGCGTGAATTTATATATAGCCCGTATCAGCATTATCAGCATTCGGGTTATTCACACGGAAATAGCACCTTCCTGCGAAAGCGCATTGAAAATCTACCACATTTTGCCCTATTTATCAAGTCTTTTTTTCATAAATGTCCGATATTTTAATACTTTTTTTAGATTTCAGCGCATATGAAGTAATCTCGCTATTTTTTCGCCCTTCGGGATGAGCTTCATATCCTCCGCCGTTATTGCGCGCATTTTTATTGCCGCTACCGCATAAACAACAACAGCTATCGCTATCGACGCACACATGGCGGCAGCCATATAGAGCTTACTGTCGTAGTTGAGGACGAGAGCGCCTGCATAGTAGACGGCATAAGCTGCCACTCCCATAATAAAGCAGGCGATACCGGGGCGCAGGAACACATTCACTGCCGACGGTGACTTATCGAAGCTGCGGGCAATAAATATCAGATTGAGCACGCACATGGTGACATAGCAGCACAGCGTGCCTATGGGTGCGCCGTAGATGTTGAGCTCCGGGATGCCTACCAAAAACCAGTTGACGGTTATTTTCACAAGTCCGCCGGCAATTATCGAATAAGCCGTGAGCTTTTCTCTGCCGGAGGCCTGCAAAACGGCGGTGGTCATCAGCGAGAAGCAAACGAAAATCGAGGCAATGCCCAGCAGGCACAGCAGAAGCGTACCGGATTCGTGAGCACCGGGGTAGATAATCTTCATAATGGGGTCTGCCAGCACCGCGAGACCCACTCCCATGGGCAGGCACATAGCCATGGATATTCTCAGCGAGTCCTCGGATATTTTAGCTGCCTCTTTTTTGTTGCCCAGAACGATTTTAGCCGCTATCGCCGGCACTACGGAGATGGTCAGCGGTGTTATAAATGCTGCGGGAACATTGAAAAGAGTCTGAGCCTTGCCGTAGACACCGTAGAGCACCTTTGCCTGATTGTAGCTAAAGCCTGCGGCATCCTGGAGTCTTGCCATGCACAGACCGGAATCGAGCAGGTTAATAAACGACAGCACAATAGAGCCGAGTGCGATGGGAATACCGATTTTTACGAGGTTTTTGAATATCTCGCCGCGTGAGTCGGGAACATCCGGCTCTGCGACGGGTATTATTCTGTAATTGCGGACCTTGTACACATACATGTATAAAAGTACCGCAAGTGAGCCGACGGTTACGCCGAAGATAGCACCGGCGGAGGCTATTGTCTTTTCAAAGCCGTGGCTTACGAAATACCACGCCAGCACCAGACCGACAACGACCTTGACAAGCACCTCGAGCACCTGCCCGACGGTCGTGGGTATCATGTTTTCATGTCCCTGCGCATAGCCTCTGAACGCCGAGGTCAGGCACACCAGCAGCACTGCCGGCGCAAGTGCGCGTATACTTAGCGAGGTATCGGGATTGTGCAGTATGCCCGCAAGCCAGTCCGGAAACAGGAACATGATCGCGGTGCTGACAGCACCGAGGGCGAAGAAGGTCCAAAAAGCTACGGAGAAGGTTCTCCTCGCCTGCATCTGTCTGCCCTGGGTATGCGCTTCGCTTATCATCCTCGACAGCGCAACCGGAAGTCCGGCAGTAGCCAGCATCAGAAAGACGCTGTAAACATTATACGCCGAAATGAACAGACCGTATCCGTCATCACCCAGCAGATTACCGATGGGTATCTTGTAGATTGCGCCGAGGATCTTCATTATAACAACACCGGCGGTCAGAATTGCCGCACCGTGCAGATAGTTTTGTTCCTTTGCTTTAGCCACGGGCTTTCCCCCTACGCTTATCAGTTTAAAACCTAAAGCAGTAATATATACCACATATGCAGATAAATCAAGGGAATTGTGTTAATGCCCTTGATTTAACCTCAAGCCGACCCGGAGCCGACGCCTGTCGCGTGTCAGCTTATCTCATGAATTTGAGTACCGCAACCTGCTGCGGGGTGTCATGGTCTATCGTTATGGTATCCGTACCGTAAAATCGCACAAGATCAAGCGGCATATACTGGTCGGTAAACGCCTCAACGCGCTCCATCCTGCGGCTGCCGCAGCCGTCATGCGCATAGTGCATGGGGATAACGACATTCGGGAAAAGCTCGTCGGCAAGAGGCTTGGTCTTGTCGCTGGGCATGGCTCTGAAGCCGCCTGCGGCAATCATGAGCACATCTGCGCCAAACAGCTGCGCTTTTTCATTACCCGTCAGTATGCTGCCCAGATCACCCATGTGTACCAGCTTATACCCGTCCCAATCGAGGATATGTATCTTGTTTTTCCCACGGAGCGTACCCCAGCTTGTATCGTGGAAGCAATCGATAACGCTTACCTCATAAGGGCAGGGTCTTGTCGTGCCGGAGAGCTTTACGCCATCACGGTTATTGTGGCCGCGGTGCTCATGGCTTACGAGCACTGCATCCGCCTCTGCTTTAAACGGCGGATAGTGGGCGTTAATGAGCTCATAAGGATCAATGACGACACTGTAGCCGTCATGGCTGATTTTAAAGCACGAATGTCCGAGCCATTGTATTTTCATGATATTCTCCGTTTCCAAAAAGTATGATTTGGTTTGTACCTATGCAAGAACAAAATCCCGACAAAGCAAAACCTTGTCGGGATTTGCTGACAGTATTCCGTTTATTCGTAATCGTCCTCGAGCAAATTTTCGCCTATCCTATACACATTACCCGCTCCGACGGTGAGTATAATATCTCCGGGTCTTGCGGTTTCGCGAAGGCTGTCTTCTATCTCACCGAAGGTCTTGAAGAACTTTGCGCCGTCTATCATGTCCGCCAGATCCTTGGAGCTTATACCGAGAGTATTTTTTTCACGGGCAGCGAAAATCTCCGCAAGATAGACGATATCCGGCCGCTTTAGCTGACGGACAAAGTCGTTAAACAGTGCCTTGGTGCGTGTGTAGGTGTGCGGCTGGAATATGACTATCGTGCGCTTATAGCCGAGAAGCTCAACGGCGTCAAGAAGTGCCTTGACCTCGCCGGGGTGATGCGCATAATCGTCAAACACATCCGCTCCGTTGAATTTGCCCTTGAACTCGAAGCGTCTTGCAGCACCGGAAAAACCCGCAAGACCGTATTTAATTGCCGTGGGCTTTATTCCGAGGCAGAGGCTTGCAGCAGCAGCGGCAAGAGCATTCTTGAGATTGTGTTCGCCTGGAACATGGATTGTCGCGGTTTCAAGGAGTTTGCCGTGATACATTATATCGAACTTGGTAAGCGAGCCTATACGTACTACATTCTTTGCATACACATCCGCCTTTGCCGTAAAGCCGAAGGTCACGATATTTCTGTCAAGTCCCTTGAGGGCATCCATGGTGTTTTCATCATCGAAGTTTGCGACGACATAGCCGTCCTGCGGCACATTTTCGGCAAATGCCCTGAAGCTCCTTTTGATATCCTCTATTCCGGAGAAGAAATCGAGGTGATCCGACTCAATGTTAAGGATGACGGCAACAGTGGGGTAAAACTGGAGGAAAGAATTATAATACTCGCAGGACTCCATGACTATGGTATCGCCGTTGCCGACGCGGTGTCCTGCCTGCAAAAGCGGCAAAGTGCCGCCTATCATGACGGTAGGGTCTTTTTCCGCCGCCATAAGTATATGTGTGCACATTGAAGTGGTCGTGGTCTTGCCGTGTGTGCCGGAGATGCACAGTGCATTCTTGTAGCCCTTCATGATTGCTCCCCACGCCTGAGTGCGCTCAAACACGGGTATGCCCAGCTCGTGCGCTCTTATGACCTCAGGGTTATCGTCGTGGGCGGCGGCGGTTCTGACGACGAACTTTGTTTCGGGAGTGATGTTCGACGCGTCGTGACCTATGAATATTTCAATTCCCTTTGCTCTGAGGTTTGATGTCCTCTCACTCTCGGCAATATCTGAACCGGTTATTATAAGGCCTGCGTCGTTGAGCACTTCGGCAAGCGGTGACATCGACACTCCGCCGATGCCTATGAGATGGCCTTTGCTTCCACTATTCAAAAACTTATCAAAATCCGACATAGTATCTCCAATCGATGCAACAGGCTGCATCTTTAATTTACAATTTCGTATTGATGTTACATTTTGCAAATGATATTATAATACCGTAATCAAAACATTACAAGTAGTTTAATATTCTTACATTGTTATAGGTGTTATTCATGCATCAAATCAATCCTCCAAAATATGTCCGGCAGATACTCTTCGGTCTGCAGGCAAGATCGCACCTTGCCTATCTTGTCGGAGGCTGTGTCCGAGATATGCTCATGGGCATCACCCCGCAGGACTGGGATATCTGCACCAGTGCGCTGCCCGAGGAGGTCATGAGAATTTTCCCCGGCTCAAAGCCCACCGGAATAAAGCACGGTACCGTTACCGTTAAGATCGGCAATCGTTCTGCCGAGGTCACCACCTTCCGCACCGACGGGAGCTACCGTGACCACCGCAGACCCGAATCTGTCACCTTTGTATCAGACCTCATAAGCGATCTGAGCCGCCGGGATTTTACGATGAACGCCATCGCACTTTCCGCCGACGGTATGCTTTCCGACCCCTTTGACGGCGTACAGGACATCGAGGCTCGCACCATCCGCTGCGTCGGTGACCCGAAGCTGCGCTTTACCGAGGACGCTCTGCGTATGTTCAGGGCCCTGAGATTTTCCGCAAGGCTCGGCTTCACGATAGAGTACGAAACCTGCTCGGCTATCTCTGAATGTGCGCCGCTGGCGAGTGAGCTTGCGCCGGAGCGTGTGCGTGACGAGCTTGAAAAAATTCTGCTCACCACCCGTCCCGAAACGCTCGGAGTTGCCATAAGCTTCGGGCTTCTAAAAAGATACATACCCGGCAGCGGTTGGTCAACACCCAACTATGCCGACATTGCAAAACTGGGCCGTAAGCCGCTCACACGCTGGGTCACATTCTGTATCATGCTCCAAAAATACGGCTATATCCAATCAGCTCACGCATTTCCGGAGCTACTTCGGCTCGACGGCCGCACCATCCGCTGCTGCGCCGATGCCGAGGAAATGCTCAAGGGTGATGCGCCGCAGGATAAGCTCGGCTGGAAAAGACTTCTGAGCCACTACGGGGTGGACTCCGTTGCCTGCGCGGTAGCCGCGTTTGAGGTCATAAACGGCATCGAATGTGAAAAAGATTTTAAGGCAGTGCTAAAAAGCGGCGAGTGCTTCTCGCTCAAGCACCTCGCCGTTACGGGTGACGATCTTTTGAGCCTCGGTCTGCGCGGTCCGGAGCTCGGTGAGATGCTCAAGTTCCTGCTTGATTATGTAATGGAGTACCCGGACAACAATAAGCGCGAGATCCTGCTGGAGCTCGCGAAATATTCGGAGGAAAGCTGATGCAGTGCCTGAACATGGAGGAGCTTCATGCCAATTGCTTAAACTGCCATAACTGCGAGCTCGGCACGACACGGACAAATCTTGTTTTCGGCGTCGGCAATGAGCGTGCGGAGGTCATGCTCATTGGCGAAGGTCCCGGTGAACAGGAGGACCTGCAAGGCATTCCCTTTGTCGGCAGAGCAGGTCAGCTGCTTGACAGTATGCTGAGGATGATAGATCTCGACCGCAGCAAGGTGTACATAGCAAATATCGTCAAATGCCGGCCTCCGAAAAACCGTGACCCCCGCGACGAGGAGCAGGACGCCTGTTACCCCTGGCTGGAACGGCAGATCGAACTCGTTGACCCCAAAATAATTATATGCCTCGGCCGAATTTCCGCCACAACGCTCATTAGAGACGACTTTCGCATCACCCATGAGCATGGGCTGTGGTTTGATATAAACGGCAGACGCATAACCGCGATATACCACCCCTCTGCGCTGCTGCGCGATATCTCAAAGCGCCCCGAGACCTTTGCCGATCTGCGCTCGATCAGGAGCGAAATAAAGAGAATTTGTAAGGAAACCTATTGACCGATGCACTCACTTGCCCCCATCACTTTGGATCTGAAGCCTGCTCTTGACAGGCTTTTTGAAATTGAAAACTCACGCAGCGCAGATTATTGTTTCGGCAATATCTATATGTGGGACAAAAGATTTGTGCAGTCTGTCACCCACTGCGGCGACAGGCTTGTCACTTTGCTGCACAGAAAAGGTGAACCCTATTTTGCCTTCCCCATCGGCAGCGGCGATATTCGCCCGAGCTTTAAGTTTATGATGGAGCTGTGCGCAAGAAATGATATTCCATTTCGCATTTGCGGTATCTGTGACGCGCACATCGAGCTTATAAATGAGGCTTATCCGGATAAATTCGAGATAATCGAGGACAGGGATTATTCCGACTACCTCTACGATATTGCCAAGCTTGCCGAATATCCGGGCAGACATCTGCACGCAAAGCGCAATTTCTGCAACCGCTTTGAAAACTTGCACGAGTGGAGCTTCGAGCCGATAAAGCAAGGCAATATTCCCGACTGCCTGAGTATGCTCGACGAGTGGACACGGCAATCAACCGAGCGACTGACCAACGACATAGAATACGAGCATGATGCAATTTGCCGCGGATTTGATAAGTTCGATACTCTCGGTCTTGAAGGTGGGATTCTGATTGCAGACGGCGGGCTCGTCGGCTTCACGGTCGGCGAAGTTATCGGCTGCAATACCTTCTGCACTCACTTTGAAAAAGCGTTCACCGACATTGACGGGGCTTACCCCATGCTCTGCCGAGAAATGGCGCGGGCGGTTATGGCAAAGCACCCCGATATATATTATGTAAACCGTGAGGATGACATGGGCAACCCTGCATTGCGTACCTCGAAGCTGTCGTACAAGCCATGCGAGATCCTCAAAAAATACATTGCAAGGCGAAAATGATATGTACTATGGTGTGAGTATAAATGAATATCGGCATGAGGATGTACCCTCACTTAAGCGTCTGTGGGCCGAGACCTTCGGCGATACACCGTCTCTTATAGACCGTTTTTTTGAGCTTTTGCCGTCTATGGGCACGGGTCTTGTCGCCGAATGCGGCGGTGAGCTGCTGGGTGCTGCCTATGTTCTTGTAGCCGAGCTTTGGAGGACTGAAAAACCGCCGCTGAAGCTCGGCTACATCTACGCAGTCGCCGTTGAGCCGAATGCCCGTTGCAACGGTATCGGCGCAAGGCTTGTTTCTGCCTGCCAACGGTATTGCTGGCAAAACGGCATTGATATTTGCGCAACGCTGCCCTCAGAGAATTCTCTCTACGGCTGGTACAAAAAAGTCGGTGGTCTTTCCCCCGTCGGTCGATGCAGCTATGAAACCGTGCTGCCCTCGGAAGCAGACGCCGAAATCAGCGAGTTCTTTGCCGACGAGTATGCGTTCCGGCGGTCGGATATATTACACGACAAGAATTATGTAAACTTTAACTACGGCTATATGCTGTTTCAGGAGGCACTATGCAAAACCTATCGCGGCGGAATGTTTGCCTGCGGAGGTGGCATTGCCTGCGGTTATATCGATAACGGTGTCTTGCTTATAAAAGAGGTGTTAAACGACACACCGGAGTTTATACCCGTACTGTGCCGTAAGCTGGGTGCGAAAAGCGCATTGGTGAGAAGGTCTGCCCCCGACGGCGAGCCCTTTATCGCCGCCTACGGTGCCGAGGCTTTCCCGACAGACACCGTTTGGAATTTAGCACTGGACTGATTTTTTCAAAACAGGTCTTGACTCTGACATTGTGGTAGGCATTAGGATATATCCGAGCTCAATAAAACAGCAACAGGAGGTACCGCCATGCTGAAAATCGGAGAATTTTCAAAACTGTCCAGAGTCAGCGTCAGAATGCTGCGGCACTATGACGAGATAGGTCTGCTCAAGCCTGCCGAGATCGACCGCTTTACCGATTACAGGTATTACAGAGAAGCTCAGCTCCCCGTTGTCTGCCGAATCACGGCACTCAAGGACATGGGCTTTTCTCTCGCCGATATTGTCAAGATTCTCGATGCCTACGACGACAAGGAGAAGCTCGAGCAGTTCTTTGCCGCACGGCAAATGGAGCTTGAGGCACTGTCGCGTGATACGGCGTACAAACTGACGCTTCTGGACGCAGCCCGAAAAAGGCTGAGAAAGGAAGAAAACATGAGCTATAATGTAACTGTAAAAACCATTCCCGAACGCTATGCCGCCACCGTTCACACCACCATCCCCCGTTATGAGGACGAGGGCATGGTTTGGAGCATCCTGGTCGGAGAAACCTGCCGTATGGAGCTTACCCCCGACGACCCGTGTCTGTGTGCAGTGACCTTCCTTGACGGAGAGTACAAGGAAAAGGATGTTGAGGTACTCGCATGGAAAACCGTGAAAGGGCAGTATCCCGATACAGAGCATGTTAAGTTCCGCACCCTGCCCGAGGTCACCGTCGCAAGCTGCACCTTTAAGGGCAGCTACGAGCTTATAACAGATGTCTACGCCGCCTTAACCGCATGGATAGACGCAAACGGCTACAGCTACGCAGGTCCTATGTTCAACATCTACCATGTAAGCCCGCACGAAACGCAAAACCCCGACGAATTCGTTACCGAGGCCTGCTACCCCATTGTCAAGAAGCAATAAAAATCTCCCCGACGGTTTTGATCTGCCGTCGGGGGATCTTTCATTCTGTCGTAAATTCATATACCGTTTGGCTCGAATACCTTCGCCCTGCCATGAGGACACAGCTCGGGAAATCGGGGCGGTTAGGTGAATCGGGATAAAACTGTGTTTCTAAGCACAGAGCCGAGTTTTTGCCGTAAACCTCGCCGTTTTTGCCCTTTCTGACCCCCGTTGCGCCGCCGGCATAAAACTGCACCGCCGGCATATCGGTCGTAACTATCATTTTTCTGCCGCTTTGCCTGTCATAAAGCTCGGCGCAGTCGGCACCGTTGAGCACAAAGCAGTGATCGTAAAAGCCCTTGCCTATTGTGCGGCGAGTACGGAAATCAAAGTCCGTGCCGTCAACGGGTCTGATCTCTCCGGTCGGGATAAGCTCCTCATCAACGGGCAGATATTTGTCGGCGTTTATTTTTAGCTCATGGCCCAGAATATCTCCCCTGCCTGCGAGATTAAAATAGCTGTGGTTTGTGAGGTTTATTACCGTGTCCTTGTCGCTCTCGGCTGTGTAGCTTATTATAAGGCGGTTATCGTCTGTTAGCTTATATTCCACACTCGCCGTGACATTTCCCGGGAAACCGTCGTTTAAGTCAGTGTCCGTTATCTCAAAGCAAACCGAGCTTTCGCCGACATCGGTAACACCAAAGCGTCGTTTTGAAAAGCCAACCCCTCCGTGCAGGGTGTTCTTCCCCTCGTTTGCAGTGAGCTTATATACTGCACCGTTAAGCGTAAATTCGGCGTTGGCGATTCGGTTTGCGTACCTGCCGACCGATGCGCCGAAGTAGCCGTCGTTATCAAGATATTCCTGCGGCGTATCGTAGCCGAGGACGACATCGCCGAGCGTGCCGTTTCTGTCCGGAACAATAATGCTCTGCACGCTTGCACCGAGATCCGTCACACAAACGCTTGTACCCCATTCGTTCTTTATCTTAAACAGAGTGTACTCACCGAAGCTTAGTTTTTCAACTGACACATGACTCACCTCAATAATATTATACACCAATGCGCTTATTATCGCAAATTGCGCTTGATTATGCGCAATAATAGTTAATTATTAGGCAATGGTAGTGAAAAAAGCATTGAAAAACAAGGATTTTTTGATAAAGTTCAGTATTTCGTATGTTGACATTCTTGTGCAATTAGATTAAAATACGACTGTTATCCGAATAATGTGAAAACAAAATAATTATTAAATGGATAAGAGGTAGTAAAAAATGTTCAAAGTAGTAACTAAGAGATTTTTGAACGAGGCAAAGACCATCTGCCTGTTCGAAATCGAAGCTCCGCTGGTTGCGAGACATGCACAGGCCGGCCAGTTCGTTATATTCCGTCTTGACGAGCAGGGCGAGCGTACCCCCGTCTCCGTTGCAGGCTACGACCGTGAAAAGGGCACTGTTACCGTCATGGTTCAGGCCGCAGGTCGCACCACCAGAATGCTCCACACCGTTGAAGAGGGTGACTACATTTCCGACTTTGTCGGTCCTCTCGGCAAGGCTACCGAGATGGAAGGCCTGAAGAAGGTCTGTGTTGTCGGCGGCGGTGTTGGCTGCGCTATCGCATACCCCATCGCTAAGGAAATGCACGAAAAGGGCATCGATGTCACCTTTATCGCCGGCTTCCGTAGCAAGGATATCGTTATTCTTGAGGACGAGATGAAGGCTGCTTCCAACAAATCTATCATCTGCACCGACGACGGCTCCTACGGTATTAAGGGCTTCACTACCGCTCTTCTGCAGCAGGAGATTGACGCTAACATCGCCGAGGGCAGACCCCAGTTCGACCGTGTTATCGCCATTGGCCCCGACATCATGATGAAGTTCCTCGCAGAGGTCACCCGCCCTTACGGAATCAAGACGATCATCTCCCTCGACCCCATCATGGTCGATGGTACCGGCATGTGCGGCGGCTGCCGTGTTATTGTCGGCGGTGAGACCAAGTTCGCTTGCGTTGACGGTCCCGACTTTGACGCACACGAGGTCGATTTCGACTCCCTCATCAAGCGCGCAGCCTTCTACAAGCCCGAGCAGGACGAGGCTGCAAAGCATATTTGCAATATGACCGGAGGTAAGCGTAATGGCTAATATGAAGATGGAAAAGAACCCGATGCCCGAGCAGGATCCCGTGGTCCGTGCAGGCAATTTTGACGAGGTCGCTCTCGGCTACACTCCCGAGATGGCAATGGACGAGGCAAAGCGTTGCCTTAACTGCCACAACACCCCCTGCCGTACCGGTTGCCCCGTTTCCGTTCGTATCCCAGAGTTCATCGCAAAGGTCGCTGAGGGCGATTTTGATGCAGCATACGAGATTATCACCTCCACCAACTCCCTGCCTGCTGTCTGCGGCCGTGTCTGCCCTCAGGAGAAGCAGTGTGAGTCCAAGTGCGTCCGCGGCATCAAGGGCGAGAGCGTCGGCATCGGCCGCCTCGAGCGTTTCGTCGCAGACTACCACATGAACAAGGCTGATAAGCCCGCACCCGTAGTTCCCGAATCCAACGGCCACAGGGTCGCTGTTGTCGGCTCCGGTCCCTCCAGCCTCACCTGCGCAGGTGACCTTCGCAAGATGGGCTATGATGTCACTATTTTCGAGGCCTTCCACAAGGCAGGCGGCGTTCTTGTTTACGGTATCCCCCAGTTCCGTCTACCCAAGGAGATCGTTGCTGCTGAGATCGATAACCTCAAGGCTATGGGTGTCAACATTGTCACCAACGCAATTATCGGCAAGTCCGAGACCGTCGACGAGCTGTTCGAGGACGGCTACGAGGCAGTGTTCATCGGCTCCGGCGCAGGTCTGCCCCAGTTCCTGCATATCCCCGGTGAAAATCTCCTCGGCGTTTACTCCGCTAACGAGCTGCTCACCCGTGTAAACCTCATGAAGGCTTACAGAGACGATTACGACACACCCATCAAGCACTTTAACCGTGTTGCTGTTGTCGGCGCAGGCAATGTCGCAATGGACGCATCCCGTGTCGCAAAGCGTCTCGGTGCGGAGCATGTTTACATCACCTACCGCCGCGGCAGAGATGAGCTTCCTGCCCGTAAGGAAGAGGTCGAGCACGCAGAGGCAGAGGGAATTGAGTTTAATCTTCTCAACAATCCCGTTGCTATCATCGGCGACGAAAACGGCAATGTCAAGGGCATTGAGCTTGTCAAGCAGGAGCTCGGCGAGCCCGACGAGAAGGGCCGCAGAAAGCCCGTTCCCATCGAGGGCAGCAACTGGGTTCTCGATGTTGACACTGTCATCATTGCTATCGGCACCAGCCCCAACCCCCTGATCCGCAATACCACCGAGGGTCTTACCTTTACCCGCAAGGGCGGCATCGAGGCCGGTGAGAACGGTCAGACCGCTCGTGAAGGCGTGTTTGCAGGCGGCGACGCTGTTACCGGTGCTGCAACAGTTATCCTCGCAATGGGTGCTGGCAAGGCCGGCGCAAAGGGTATTGACGAGTACATAAAGAGCAAAAAGTAATTTTGTAAATATTCATGCAAAATCAGCAAATCTCCGGCAATGCTTTGTGTATTACCGGAGATTTTTTGCGGTATGGGCGGAAAAGAGCCAATCCAAACCGGTTTCTCCCTATCCGAGCCCAGCTATGGGAAGCTTTTTTGTTGCTTTTTTCGTCGCGATGCAGTACAATATCTTTCGTAATAAAGTGCAATATTTACGATGCAGCGGTCTTTTTGCATTTATATGAGAGGTGTTTTTATGAACAGAGCTCAATTTCAGACATATTTGGAAAATAGCAGCAGCTCTAAGCTGCGTGATGTGGTCTCGCAAATGCTTTATGATGAGATTGTGTCCCTGAGGATTGCCCCGGGCACAAAGCTCAATGTCAACAGCATCGCATCTGCGCTCGGGATTTCAAGAACTCCGGTCGCTGAGGCGATAGTAAATTTGTGCGAACAGGGCTTCGTCGTTTCAAAGCCTAACACCAGCGGCTACTATGTCATTGACCTCAGTCTTAGCGATATGATCGACCTCTACGATGTCCGTGCTGCGATAGAGTGTGAGGCAGCCGCCCTCTGCACCGAGAGAGCAAGTGCTGAGCTTATCGCCGAGCTTGAAAGGCTTGCCGACAAGTTTACAGACTGCGTTATCAAAAAGGACTACGACGGCATGATTGCCACCGATATGCCCTTCCACGGCCTTATCGTACAGCACTGCGGCAACAGCTACATTCAAAAATGCTATGAGATGCTTCTGCCGAATTTAACGATGTACCAGTCGTCAATGATTAAATTTATCAGTAATGCCGAAGAAAACCCGTGGTCGTCGAGCGTTATCTACAACCACGCCGCAGTTGTTTCCGCAATAAAGATGCATATTCCCGAGCTTGCAAGGCAGGCAATGAGCGACCATGTGACCTCAAGCCTCAACTTCACCATGTTCTCCGGCGGCGGCGCGGACCCGTTTTCAAGCGTCAGAAATTCAAGAAAAAAATAATCACAAAAGCTCAATGGCTTATTAAAACCATTGAGCTTTTGTGTTGTATGCCGTTATTTCCAGCAATCGGTCTTGCCTTCAAGTCCGATGTCTGCGGCCTTGAATTCAGGCGTTTTGCCTTCCTTGCGCTGCTTCTTGTAGTCCTTCAGAGCCGCGATGGCAGGACCGCTTATGATGAGAATTACGGGTACGTTTATAACCACCATGATACCCTGAAGCATATCTGCGGTATCCCAAACAACACCGGCAGACAGAATCGCACCGACAAACACCAGTGCGGTCGCCAGAAGGCGGAAGCAGGTGATGAAGGTCTTGCCGGGCTTACGCTTCATGATAAATCTCAGGCAGCCCTCGCAGTAATAGTAATTGCCGAGCAATGTCGTAAACGCAAACAGGGTCAGCGCAGCGGCAATGAAAATGGGACCAACATCGCCGAGGGATGCGAAAATGGAGTCCTGAACGAAGCCGGCTGCGTTGGCACTTCCGTCTGCACCTATGTAGGGTGCGAAATTGATGCCGCCTGACTTAAGCTGACCGCACAGGCACATGAAAGCGGTTGCCGTGCAGATAAGCAGGGTGTCAAGGAACACGGAGAGCATCTGGACAAGGCCCTGCTTTGCCGGGTGAGCGACATCCGCGCCGGCGGCTGCATTGGGTGCAGAGCCCATACCTGCCTCGTTGGAGTACAGGCCGCGCTTGATGCCCCACATTATGCAAGAGCCGGTGAAGCCGCCGAATATCGCCTCAAAATCAAATGCGCTTACGAAAATCGCCTTGAACATGGCAGGAATGTAGGTGATGTTCATGACGAGGATAACAAGGGATACTATAACATACAAAACGCCCATAACAGGAACCAGAACCCCTGTGACCTTGGTCAAACGCATCCCGCCGCCGAGTACGCAAGCTCCGAACAGAACTGCGAGGATGCCGCCGATTATGTACGGAGTGGTGGAGGCATCATAGAAGCTGAAGCCGCCATAGGTGGACTGGGTGTTGTATGCAGCCAGCATATTGTAACCAACGGCATAGGTGAGGATAAGTGCAATTGCGAAAATAATGCCGATCCAACGCTGCTTGAGCGCGTCCTGCATATAGTAGGAAGGGCCGCCGTAGTAGCTGCCGTCATCGTCCTTCTTCTTGTAGATCTGGGCAAGGGTGGATTCAACAAATGCAGAAGCGCCGCCGAGGATAGCGGTTATCCACATCCAGAAGATCGCACCGGGGCCGCCGAGAACAAGGGCAGAGGCAACGCCGATGATATTGCCGGTACCGACACGGGAAGCCGTGGACACCATGAGTGCGCCAAAGGAGGACAGTCCGCCCTTCTCCTTTGGCTTCTCGCTGACTACCTTGAGCGATTCACCGAACAGACTAAATTGTATTAGTCCGGAACGGATTGTGAAGTACACACCTGCAACTATCAATAACAGGGGCACTACATACGGCTGATACAGCACGCCGCTTATTGCGTTGATAACGCCATCGATTTTTTCTATCATGAGATTCTCTCTTTCTTCGTTTTATTTTGAACGATGTTAATATTATAGTCACAAAATGGCATCATTGCAATAGTTTATTAACATTTTAGCCTTTATTGTCAAATAATCATATTCATGTTATAATCGCTTATCATTTATTACAGGGTAAACTCTATGGAGCTTAAAAATTATAATATTCGCTATTTTCTGATGCAGGGCTGCTATTGGGCGCTAAGCGGTATAATATTCGGATTCACCACCGTGTATTTGCAGGAAAAGCAGTATACAAACTACCAGATAGGCATTATATTTGCCATTGGCAATATTTTCGGCTTTGTCGCGCAGCCGCTTATCGCCGTTCATATTGATATAAGCCGCAGCACCGCGCTTTTGCGCTACATTCTGTCCACGGCCGCTATATCGCTCGTGCTGATGCTCGGCGTACTTTTCATGCCCTCGGCCTGTCTTCCGCTGTCGGCTGCCTTCGTACTTCTCATCGGCGGAAATATTCTGCTTCAGCCGCTTTGCATTTCACTGTGCTTCTATCTTGAAACCTTTGGGTCAAAAATAAACTTCAGCGCCGCCCGTGCCGTGGGCTCGTTGTCCTTCGGTCTTGCAACAGTTGTACTGGGGCTGCTGGTAGAGCGCGTCAGTGCCTCCGCCGTGCCGCTTTCATATATCATTATTACAGCACTCTTCGGCGCACTTGCACTCTCCTATACCCTCGGTGCAAAGCCCCGCGAAATAAGCAAGGAAACCGCCGTTGAGGTATCGGAAAAACCCAGCGGCATTTTTGAATTTTTGAAGGAAAACAAACGCTTCACATTTTTCCTGCTCGGTACCTCCCTGCTGTATTTCACGCACTCGCTCCTCGGAAACTTCATGATAGAATTTGTACGCAATGTCGGCGGTGACAGCTCAGATATGGGCAGTATTCTTGCGTTCATGACCTTGAGTGAAATTCCTGCGATGCTTCTCTTTTCAAAGCTCAGCAGACGCTTTAGCTGCTCGGCTCTGCTGAGGTTTGCCGTCATCATGTTCACCCTGAAGGAGCTTATGATCTACCTTGCAGGCAGCGTTGCGATGTTCTACGCCGCGGAAGCTCTTCAGGCTTTGTCCTTCGCAATATTTGTTCCGGCCTCGGTGCGCTATGCTGATGAGGTCATCGAAAAGCGAAACTCAACAAAGGGGCAAACCTTTATAACTGCCGTCATTTCTATGGCGAGTATTTTTGCAAGCATCATCGGCGGCATACTGCTTGACGGCGCAGGTGCAAAGGCCGCGCTCCTTGTCGGAGTTATTGTATCTGCCGCAGGCACATTTGTAATGCTGGGTGCAATTGAAAAGGCAAAATAAGACCTGTCAATGGGCAGGTCTTTTATTTTTCTTCGATTGCAGCCTTTATTGCGTTTGCGGTGTCCTGAGAGACAAGTCCCTTTTCGGTAATGAGTGGGAACACATCGCCGCACTTTTTCTTATAAAACAGCCTCAAGGGGTACTTGAGCAGATGTGGTGCAAGCTCCTTGAGCAACTCTTTTCCGCCGTTTTCCTCGAAAAATTCGCCGACAGTCATATTGTTAAAATCCATAGCATTCTCCTGAAGAAAAAGCCCTGCCAAATGGCAGGGCTTTCATGTTGATTTAATTACTTGTCGCCGTACAGAGCGTTGAACTTCTCGATGAGCGCATCAGCTGCTGCCTGATCGCAGTAGCCCTTGCCGAGAATATAGCCGACAACATCCTTAGCCTGCTTCTTGTGGAAAGGAACATAAGCGATGCTGGGCATCTTTCCGATAACGGGAATAAACTCCTTAAACAGTTCTTTGCCGTTGTACTCCTTCAGGAACTGTTCGCCAGTTACTTCATCAAACTTAGGCATAATATTTCTCCTTTAACTTTTCTCGTTCGGGCAGCCACTTGCAACTGCCTTTGTTAATATATATGTTACACATCCGTTATTAATTTGTCAAGATATATAGTAGGCATTAAGACATTTTCGCCATTTTGTACAAAAATTGAACTAAAATTTCTCAACATGTTTTTCCGGGCTTAAAGTCCCCTTCCGTACCGTTTATCAGCCTGCGGATATTTTCTCTGTGCATCACTATTACCAGCACCGCCGAAAACACATTCACTATGACGATCGGAGTTTCTGCACCAAACAGTATTGAGAATATCGGCAGTGATACCGCCGCAAGTATTGAGCCGAGTGAGACCTTGCGGCTAACAAATGCCGTTGCAAGGAACACGCCGATTATTGCGGTAAACACGGGAATGCCGGTCATCAGTCCGAGTGCCGCTCCTACGGACACCCCCTTGCCGCCCTTGAAATCAAAATACAAAGGAAAGCAGTGCCCTATTATGCAAAATGCACCGCTTATCGCTTCACCCATCACTCCGCAAAGCTGCTGACCGATCAGCATAGCGGCAACTGTTTTAGCCATGTCAAGCCCAAGCGTTATAAATCCCATCCTAAGGCCGAATACTCTTGCAACATTTGTCGCTCCGGCATTACCGCTGCCCTTTGTCCTGATATCCACACCCTTGCAGCGTTTTGAGAGAGGAATTGACGAACAGACAGAGCCAAGCAGATATGCTATGACCGCCGCTAATATATACTTCATTACGCACCTCCGATACTTAAAGGTTTTGAAGTTATTATATCAAAAATTTGAAGCATTGCAATAGTAAGTATATATTTTTTTATTTATACACTTTATTGGCACAAATTTCGTTTTAATGTGGTACAATCAAGTAAACCGGTAAGGAGGTTCATTTGATGCAGCTAAAAAAACGCCTTATTGCTCTTTTGCTGTCACTTTCGATGCTATTGTCATTATGCGGCTGCGGCATATACGATGTTCTGTTTCCCGACTGCACCGAGTTGGCGGCCGAGTCTGTTTTTAATAGTGATGTTATAAGCCGTGAAAACATTGTTCCTTTTGACGATGTTAAGTATATAAGACCTGATATTGCCGCACTGGAGGCAAAGTCTGAGGAAATCGAGCTGCTGCTGGAAAGCTTTCTTAATGCAAAAGAGGTCGTTTTGGGGCTCAATGAGTATTTTGTCATGTACAGCAATTTTTACACCATGATGACCCTTGCAAATATCCGGCATTGTATTGACACCGACGACAGGTTTTATCTTGAGGAGAACAGCTTCTGTAATGAGGCAGTCGCCGATGTGGACTATTACACCGACTGTCTGCTGCTTGCCTGCTCGAACTCTTTCTTATCCGATTACCTTGATGAGTTCTACTTTAACGGTCTGCTTTCCGAGCAGTATTCCGTCACCGACGGCTCGGGCTACACGCCGAGCGATGAGCTTGCCGAGCTTGAACGCAAGGAAGCAGAGCTTGAAAACGACTACTCTGTGCTCTACAGCAAGTACAGTTCAGACTTCGATAAGGGCTCGTATAAAAAGCACAACAATGAGATGGGTAAAATCTATGTCGAGCTTATAAAGGTCAGGAATGAGATTGCAAAGCTGCGCAATGAGGCTTCCTACTGCTTGCTTGCTTACAACATCAACGGCCGTGATTATTCCGCAGATGAACTGTCGTCCTATACAGAGGCTATCAAAAAAGACATTATTCCGCTTTATAAAGAAGCAGCATCAAGAGGTCTGCTCGACAGCTCCCTGCTTGCAAAGCAAACGGCGGATAAGGCGTTTGCTCTCATGACAGGCACCGTCCGCGGACTCGATACACGCATTGACGAGGCGCTCGACTATATGCTCGAATACAAGCTCTACAATATCGAAAGCTCGGACAGAAAATACGATCAGTCATATGTTGTGTATCTTGATGACTACAATTCGCCGTTTTTGTTCTGTAATCCCACCGGCTACAACGACACCGTTCTTTCCTTAGCACACGAGTTCGGCCACTATGTTGACGGCTACCTCAATTTCGGCACAAATCCCAGCCTGGACACCTCAGAGATGTTCTCGCAGAGTATGGAATATCTTCTTCTTTGTAATATTAATGACAGCGATAGTGCCGATGCTCTCACACGCTACAAAATGCTTGATGTTCTGATGCTGTACACATTTCAGGCAGCCTTTAACGAGTTTGAGCAGCGTGCCTACGCTTTAGCTGACGATGAGCTAAGCCTTGATAAACTCAACTCCATTTTCAGCGAGATCGTAAAGGAATTCGGTTTGGATGAGCAATACGGAGACGAGGTCTATAACTATTGGATAGCCATTCCTCACCTGTTCACCTCGCCGTTTTATGTCATCAGCTACTGTGTGTCCGACAGTGCAGCCTTTGAGCTCTACAATATGGAGCATGAAAAGAAAGGCTCGGGACTTGCGATGTATATGAAGCTATTAGACGAATCCACGCACTATGATTTTCTTGAGCTTGTCGATGCCTGCGGTATGCGCTCACCCATAAGCGCCGACACGGTCAGGGAAATTGCCGATACCCTTTCTGCTAAGCTCGGACTTTAAAACGCAAAAAAAGGAGACACCTTTTCCGTGTCTCCTTTTAATATGTTCAGCTTGGGGATTACTTCTTTGCAAGACCCTTCTGGCGTGCATACTCTGCTGCGCCGAGTGCGCC
>SAMEA3663260__coassemble_121_pt1 | contig 23286 bp, 21 predicted proteins | sample SAMEA3663260__metabat2_low_PE_022 | metagenome-assembled genome bin SAMEA3663260 (sample SAMEA3663260) | pig gut metagenome | biome: pig gut; feature: pig-associated habitat; material: faeces | place: China | collected 2013
CCCTCAGCGCATCCGCTTGCGGCGCGCGCGTGCCGCCATCACCGGGCGTCTATATTCCATGAATTAGAAACCTTTACTACGACAACATTGTAATAGAACCAAACAATACCTTCATCCTCACTATCAATTTACCTTTAACGATGATTAATTTGCTCTTGCCTATAGCATCGCTATCAAGTGCTGAGGCTTCCTCAAAGAATGATAACTCTTCTGAACGGTCTTCCTAAAGCTTTCTTTCGGAAATATCCTTCACTTTTTTATACTATGCCTTGCGAACCTTGTCAATGTGGCGGGTCAGGTCGAGCATCTTGTTGGAGAAACCCCACTCGTTGTCGTACCATGCCATGAGTTTAACGAAATTATTATTAAGAGCAAGACCGGCCTTTGCATCGAAAATGCTGGTGTGGGGGTCGGTGATAAAGTCGGCGGAAACAACTTCCTCATCAACATACTCGATAACGCCCTTCATGGGACCCTCGGAGGCTGCCTTGACTGCTGAGCAGATCTCCTCGTAGCTTGCGCCCTTTTCGAGGCGGCAGGTGAGGTCAACGATGGAGACATCGGCACTGGGGATACGCATGGAGGTGCCGGTCAGCTTACCGTTGAGCTCGGGGATGACCTTGCCGACTGCCTTCGCGGCACCGGTGGAGGTGGGAATGATGTTGCCGTGAACACCACGACCCAGACGCCAATTCTTCTTGGAGAAGCCGTCAACAACCTCCTGAGTTGCGGTGTCTGCATGGACGGTGGTCATAAGACCCTCAACGATGCCGAAGTTGTCGTTAATGACCTTGGCAAGGGGAGCGAGGCAGTTGGTGGTGCAGGATGCGTTGGATACGACCTTGATATCGGGAGTATAGCTGTCGAGGTTTACACCGCAGACGAACATCGGAGTGTCATCCTTGGAGGGACCGGAGAGAACGACAACCTGAGCACCTGCATCGAGGTGGGCCTGTGCCTTCTCGGTGGTAAGAAATGCGCCGGTGCATTCGAGAACATACTCGACACCCATTTCACCCCAGGGAAGCTCGGCGGGGTTGCGGTTGCCGACAACGGGAACGCGCTTGCCGTTTACGATGATTGCGCTGTCATCGGACTCAACGGTGCCGTTAAAGCGACCGTGAACGGAATCATACTTTACGGTGTATGCGAGCTGAGCGGTGGTCTTGTCGGGAGCGTTGATTGCGACGACCTCGATATCGTCGGAAACGATTGCGGCTCTGAAAACCAGACGACCGATACGGCCAAAACCGTTAATTGCTACTTTGATCATGTTTATACCTCCATTTAATATCAAGCGGAAATATTTGCTTGTGATTTAACACAATTGTATCATATACTATTGACAAAAATCAATGCTTAGATACATCTAAATGTTCGGCGAAAAAAGGGCTTTTTTTAAGCCGCTATTGTATAATTTGCTCGTTTCTGCTAAAATAACGCTTGATATTGCAGTAAATTACATGGGGGGGAGAAGTCATGACAGATGTAAAGCTGCTCAGCGCGGCGTTTTCTCTGGTTGATCAGCCGGTGGTCGTTTCGAGAAAGGAACGCATAGCCTTTATGAACACCGCCGCTGTCACGCTTGCCGGAAAAGATTTGACCGGAAAGCCGGTATCGCTCCTGTTTCCGAGCTACATTCTCAACGTTCAGGCAGAGAGCTATATTGCGACTGCATTTATCGGGACAAAGAATTGCACCGTCAAAGTCTGTTCGTATGACGGAACACGCTTTTTTGTCATGCTATGCAATTACAACGGGAACGACGACCGTGAGGCACTGTATGCAAATATGCGCTCGACCCTTGCTAACATAAAGTTTGCGATTTCGTGCATCTCCACCATCGCCGAAGACGACAACAACGATAAACTGCTTGAGTATACCTGCTCGCTGAACAGAAGCTATTACAGGATGAAAAGGTCGCTGTCGAATGTCAGTATACTCAATGCCATCGCAAGGGGAGATTTGCCGTTTGTCCCCGAGCCATTGGATGTGACCGCCTTATGCAAAAACACAATTGATGATATAAGGTCTGCCTGCGGCAATAACTGCGCGAATATAAGCTTTTATGCAGAGGAAAAAACCAGAATTGTTGCCGACAGAACCCTTTTGCAACAGCTTTTGTTGAACTTGTTATCCAACAGCATAATCCACAGTCCGAAAAACGGCAGAATATATGTGTCGCTGCTGAGGACCGATAAGAATCTCATACTGTCTGTTGACGACAACGGCGACGGAATACCCGAGGAGGAGCTGGTATACGCCTTTGAGCGTTATAAGCATGAGCCGGATTTCTCCCGTAATCAGGGAGCAGGTATGGGCCTTGCCGTGGTGCGCGGCATTGCCGAGCTGCACAAGGGCGCGGTCATCATAGAAAGCCGCGGCAACAATATGGGGACATCGGTCAGAGTAATGCTGTCGCAGGACATTCCGGCAAGTCAGATCCTTAACACGCAGCGCCCCGACTATTCGAGGGAGAGCATGCGACTCATTCTTACCGAGCTGTCAAGCACCCTGCCGCTGAAAAGCTTTTCTGAGATTTTAGAAGATTAAAAAAACGCCCAAAGGGCGTTTTTTTAATCTAAGTATAGCTCCTTGAGTCGCCTTAATGCCGCAGCGTCAAGTCCCATTTTTTCACGCAGGAAGCTGTCCATGCCGCCGTGAACCTCGTCTATTGTGTCAAAGGTTGCTCCGATAAAATCCTCCTGCACGGTATCGAGCCGGTATACAAAATCCAGAACTGCCTCATCGTCGGTGAATTTCCGGCAGCTTTGAAGCAGCCTCTCAGTGCCGGGAGCGCAGCGTTCGCGGGTAATCATATAGTCGGCTACAATGATTTCGCGGGGTACTCCGAGAGCGGAGAGAATAAGTGCCGTGGCGGTACCCACTCTGTCCTTGCCCATGGTGCAGTGATACAGCAAAGCACCGTTTTCGTGCTTAAGCAGTATTTCAAAAAATCTGCGGTAGTTTAAAACGGAGTGCTCGAGTGTGACAAGAATGGGATAAAGACTGCGCATCTGGCGCACACCGTCGCTGTCCTTTGACATGAGATGTCGGGCCATCCTCAGTGTGCGCTGAGCCTCCTCATCCTCATTTTCGGGCTTATCACGGGTTATACCTGCGGTTTTGTCCTCAAGCATGGGACACACGATATATGATACACCGTCGATTACTCTGTCCGGCTTTTGAATACGCTCGGCACTCGTGCGAAAATCCACAACTGTAGTAAGCCCGGCGGATTTGAGATATTCCACATCGGTGTCGGTGAGCCTTGCGAGCATACCGCTTCTTATGAGCCTGTTGGGTCTTATTATCCTGCCGTCGGCGGTCTCTATTCCGCCGAGATCCCGCGCATTCGGCGCACCTGTAAGTATTTTTTCCGGGTTGTACATATCATTCACCTATTCCGAATAGTTTTTTGCCGTTTTCGAATGTGATGTTTTCGACCTCATCGGCATTTATGCCCTTGATTTCGGCAATCTTGTTCACAACGAACTCAAGCTGGCGCGAATCGTTGCGTTTTCCTCTGTTGGGAACGGGGGTAAGATAGGGACTGTCGGTTTCAATAACTATCTTATCTAAGGGGCAGAACTCAAGAACTTCTATTGCTTTGCGTGCATTTTTATAGGTGATAGGCCCGTCAAAGCCGAGATACCAGCCGCGCTTTAGAAGTTCCGACGCCATCTCCACACTGCCGGAGAAGCAGTGAAATACGCCGCGAAGCTCCGAAAAATCACGAACTATCTCCAAGCTGTCGCCATGAGCCTCGCGGTCATGGACAATAACCGGCTTGTTTAGCCTGATAGCAAGCTCTATCTGCTTTTTAAACAGCTCCTTTTGCTCTGCCTTGTGGGTGTCGTCCCAATAATAGTCGAGGCCTATCTCGCCGATGGCAAGGCATTTGGGGTGCTCGGCGAGCATTTCAAGCTCGGCGAAAGCCTTATCCGTCAGCTTGTCCATGTCCTCGGGATGCCAGCCGACTGCGGCATATACAAAGTTAAAACGCTCGGCAAGCCCAATTGCCGTTTTGCTGCTTTCAAGGTCGCATCCGGGGTTGACGATAAGCCCGACCTTCGCATCGGGCATCGAGCCGAGTATTTCAAAGCGATCGGCGTTGAACGCTCCGCTGTCATAATGCGCATGAGTGTCAAAATACATCGTGTTCACCTCTTGCGAAATTATAACATTGCTTGATATAATAACGCAAGCGATATTATCGAGGTAAGACCATGAAGGAATACTACGAAATTTTAATAAACGGCATGGATGGTGAACTGTCCGTCACCGAAATCGTCAGAGGTAAGGCATGGATAGGTGCCGGGCTTTCAAACGGAAACTTCGGCATCGCAATGAACATCGGGGGAGAAAGCGTTGGGCGAGTTTTCGACTCGCTTGTCGGCATGAGAGCCAAGGATGCGGCGCAGGCTGTAATGAGCTGGAATTTTAACGAAGCAAGTGAGGCGATGGCGGTCATAAACGCCTTTTATAACTCCCGCGAGCGCATGGAAGAATTGAAGCTCGGTGTTAATTACGAAAAAAGCTGTACTGCCGGTATGGATACGGAGGGCAAGACCATAGCACTCATAGGGCATCTTAAGCTTCGCAGTGAGGAGCTCGAGGGCGCAAAACAGGTTTACATAATTGAGAGAGACCCTCGTGACGGAGATTTTCCGGACTCTGCCTGTGAATACATTTTGCCCGCGTGCGACATTGCGATAATCACCGGCAGCGCGGCGATAAACAAGACCATGCCGAGACTGCTTGAACTTTCAAAAAACGCAAAGACCGTCGTAATAGGCCCGACTGTGCCCATGTGTCCGCAGCTTAAGTCACTTGGAATTGACCGATTGGCAGGAATGGTCACGGCGGATAAACAGGGCTTAAGGGAATGGATGCTTCAGGTGAGGGGAAACCCCTATCCCTTCGGTGAGGCGTTCATGATAGATTAACGGAGCGAAAATAATAATGAGCCGTTTGCAAACGGCTCATTATTATTTTCGCTTATTTCCCCACTTGATAAAACATTTCTCAACAGCAGCAAATGACGCACTTCGGGGAATTACATAAGTATAATAAATAATACCTTATGTAAACTTCGGAGGCGATATTATGGATGTAAAAGGCTCGATTGCGGCAATCAAGACCGCGTTTGAGGACAGCGTGACACAGCGAAACAATGGGGATGTGATAGCTGCTGCCTGGGCTGCACTCTACTTTACCGGTGGCTTTGTGCTGTCTGTGGCAAGGGTACTCGGAACTGCCGGGCCGTTCGGCATAGCGGCCGTTGCCGCTGCCGGTGCAGGCTTAAACGGCGTATGCTGCCTGTTAGGAGCGGCATTGGGTTACATAGTCTCGGGAGGACTGTCATGGGGCATACGCTATCTGGCGGCAATAGTCATCGCATTTACCGTTGAGTTTTCGTTTCAGGATACGCGTCTTTATAAGAATACTCTGTTCGGACCGATAACTGCGGCTGCAGTGACGCTTGCAACGGGTGTGCTTTCGAGCTTTTCACAGATACTCAGCGATGCGCCGACAATCGCGGTAGTGTTTCTTGAAACGGTGTTAGCCTTTGGGGTATGCTTCTTTATTGAGGAGGCACTTAATAAGGAAGAGCCGACAACGGAATCTGCCGAGGTGCGCCATTCGAGTGCGGTGCTTATAACGGTTGCCGTGCTTATGATGGCACTGTCACGGCTTGAGCTTTTCGGTGTATTGTCGGTGGGTCGCTTTGCGGCATTGCTCATCATTATGACAAGCACCCTGCGCTGTGGAATGATGACCGGATGTACGGTCGGCACGGTGTTCGGCATAGCGATGGATCTGACCGGCGGTGCAACTGCGTTTTTCACCATGGCATATGCCTTTTCGGGGCTTATCGCCGGACTGTTCAGCCGCTGCGGAAGACTTGCGTTCCTGTTGTCATTCATTCTTTCAAATGCCGTTACGGCGGCATTGGTATGGTCTGCCGCACCGCAGCTTAATGACCTCGTCGAGGTATTTTGCGCGGCAGTGGTTTTCATGCTCCTGCCCTCCGGAATTATAAGCAGGGTAGGCACACTCATCCAGCCGGTGAGCGGCGGCAGCGGGGAATCCGGACTGCGCCGTTATGTATCGCGCCGTGTAGCGCAGCTTGGCTCGGCGTATGAGGGCTTGTTCGAGATAGTGCGGCGCAATGTTGAAGTCAAGCACAATGACGCAGATCCGTCAAAGGTGTTTGACCGTGCGGCGGACTCGGTGTGCTTAATGTGCAGGGATAAAAACCGCTGCTGGAACAGCGAATACATGGACACGCTAAGCGCACTCAACGATGCAAACGCGGCGATGACAAAGCGCGGCACTCTCCAGCTCGGCGATATACCGTGCAGATTTGTTGAAAAGTGCCGCACACCGGAGGCATTTGTAACCGCGGTAAACGGCGAGCTGCGCGCAGCGGCATATCGTAAGCACTTTGCAGCTCAGCTTCGTGAAAGCCGTGATACGGCATGGGGGCAGTATTCTGATATGGCGGATATTCTCGGCAATGTTGCCGAGGAGCTTGGCAGTATAAACGGCGCGGATCATCTTGCCGAGCGTAGGCTCATGCGATATCTGCGTTCAATGGACATCGAGGCCGACGCTGCCGTGTACCGTGACGGCAGGGGCAGACTTCGCGCAGTGGTCGAGAGCGGCTCGCTTTCAAGACTCTACGATGAGCCGGACTATCTGGAAAAGCTGTCGTCAGTCCTCGGTCTTAGACTTTGCCGTCAAAAGGCAGGTAGCGACGGCACGGCAAAGCTTACGCTCATTGAGGCAGAGCCGCTTGCGGTCAGTGTCGGTATAGCGGCAATGAAGAAAAAGGGAGAAAAGGTCAGCGGCGACAGAGGCACATATTTTAAGACCGATTCCGGAGTTCTCTGCGTTATCCTGTCCGACGGAATGGGCTGCGGACCGGAGGCGGCGAGCGAAAGCAAGGAGGTCATAGAGATCCTCGAAAAGTTCCTGCGTTCCGGCATCGATCCTGCCGTTGCAATGAAAACGCTCAACTCAGTGATGCTCTTAAAGAGCGGTGATAACTGGGGTTTTGCAACTGTAGACTTGATGTGTGTCGATCTGTTTTCGGGTGAGACCTGCTTTTATAAATACGGTGCTGCGCCGAGCTATGTTATGAACGGCAAAAGCATCAGACGCATAAAGGGTGAGAGCTTTGCCCCGGGTCTCGGCGGCGGAAGCTCGGCAGCGCCGGATGTCGTGCGTATGCGGCTCAAGCCGGGCAGTACGGCGATAATTGCCTCCGACGGCGTGATAGGTGACTCAAATGACAGCTGGCTTCGTGAGATAATGGACTCTGCGACCGATGATATGAAGCTTCTTGCAAGGGATACCCTGAGAGAAGCGGAGAAAATTTACGGAAACTGCGATGACATGACAGTACTTGCCGTCAAAGTTCAGACCCGTGGGTGATGTATATGAATACGGCAAAACGGGTAAAATCAGGGCAGAGAATAATGTCACGGGAGGCAGAGGAAGTGGTGAAGGGAACAGCCAAAAGAGTAATAGTCGTAAAATCACCGGACAAAAGGGTGTTTGAGGAAGCAATATTCATTGTTCGCGAGGACTATATGCGCACCTCGGGCATAACACAGAGCAAGCTCATGGAAGAAGCAAGGGCAGCCGCAGGAGGATATTTAGGCAGCTTGCGGCGAAGACCGAGGTCAAAAATCGGGCTTTTAATGGCGATATCCACATTAAGCGGGAGCGCAATAGCATACGCAGCTTTAAAAATATTCGGAATATAAGCGCAATATAAGCAAAGACAGGCGGTAGAATCTACTGCCTGTCTTTATATCTGAGGTCGCAGAATATCTGCTTTTCGCTGTCCTTCCAAAGCAGAAGAAACGCTCCGATACCGCCGAGCTTTTTTTCGGCACATACTGTTTCCCACTCGCCGCAGTCGTTCAGAATGCGGTACTCGATGTATCTTTCCCTGTGCTTTTCAATGATTTCCGAAATGCTCACTTTGTTTCCCACCAAGGCGCAGACGAGGCTTATGAGCTTTCCTTTAAACTCATCAAGCGGCCTACGGTCGGAAAGCAGAAGCTCAGTAAAGCCGTCAAGCACTATCATTGACTGGAAGCAGTCGCCGTTGTTTGTCTCACTTCCCATGAGCACAACCGAAAAGCGGTCAACGGTATTAAAATCAAGCGTATAGCATAACCCCTCATCATGCGCAATCACGGCAGGGCAGCCTTCAAGACGGCGATTAATATCAAAGCAAATGTCCTCGGCGAAGCACCTGAGGCTCTCTGCCTGCTGTATGGCAAGGGCTTCATCATTTTCTCTCATAGCATCTCCGTTTTAATTGATTGTATCGGTGTTTAACTCAAACAGCCGTTCCACGGCTTGCTTCAGGTTTTGGTGCTCCGGCAGCTCAAGCTCGGGGTCTGCGTCAAGCAGCTCCTGCGCCGCAGCCTGCGCCGTTTGCAGCACCTTCATATCCGAGCAAAGGTCGGCGACATGCATCTCCGGCAAGCCGTGCTGCCTTGAACCGAAGAAGTCGCCGGGTCCGCGAAGCTTCAGATCCTCCTCGGATATCTTAAATCCGTCGTTTGTCTGCGTCATGACCTTGAGCCTGGCCTCGGATACCTCGTTATCGGTGTCGGATACGAGTACGCAGTAGCTTTTGTGTGATCCTCTGCCGACTCTGCCTCTTAGCTGGTGAAGCTGGCTCAGACCGAAGCGGTCTGCATTCTCGATTATCATCAAAGCTGCATTAGGCACATCTACCCCGACTTCGATGACCGTTGTAGATACGAGAATATCTATTCCACCGGCAACAAAGGTTGACATAATATCATTCTTTTCTTTTGCCTTAAGCTTTCCGTGCACACAGGCAACCTTAAGATCGGGGAAGTAACGCTGAAGCTCGGCGGCGTGCTCCTGCGCCGACTTCATATTTGGCGGAAGCTCCTCGTTTTCTTCAATCATGGGGCAAACCACAAACACCTGCCGTCCCTCGGAAACGAGCTTGCGAATAAAGCCGTTTAAGCGCACCCGATAACTCTCCGTAACGGCAAAGGTATCGACCTTCTGCCGCCCGGGGGGCAGCTCGTCGATGACCGAAATGTCAAGGTCGCCGTAGATAATCAGCGCGAGAGTGCGCGGAATCGGCGTTGCCGACATTACAAGGACATGGGGACGGTCACCCTTGGAAATCAGGCTTGACCGCTGATTTACACCGAAGCGGTGCTGCTCGTCGGTGACGACAAGCCCCAGATTGCTATATACAACATCTTCCGAAAACAGCGCGTGGGTGCCGATGATCAGGTCAAGCTCACCGTTTTTGAGTGTGGATTTGACCTCACGCTTCTGTTTTGCGGTCATAGAGCCTGTGAGCAGCCCGACTCTAACGCCAAGCGGAGATAAAATGCCCAGCAGAGTGTCAAAATGCTGTTTTGCAAGTATCTCCGTGGGAGCCATAAACGCGCTCATAAGTCCGTTTTTCATTGTGTACCAGATAAGCGCGGCGGCGACAAGCGTCTTACCGCTGCCGACATCACCCTGAACGAGCCTGTTCATTGCCTTGCCCGACTGCATATCGGATAGCGCATCGTAAACCGCTCTCCTTTGCGCATTTGTCGGAGTAAAGGGGAGGGCAGACCAAAAATCATTAAGCTCAAGAGGCTGCATCCTGAAGCCGTCTGCTTTGCCGTATCGGTCTTTCATCCGGCCTAAAGCACAGGCAAGCAGGAAAAGCTCCTCGAATATCAGTCTGCGCCGAGCAAGCTCAAGTGCAGTGAAATCGGCAGGGAAATGGATGTTCTCATAAGCGTAGGAGGTTTGCGCAAGAGCATATCTTTCACGCAGCTTGTCAGGCAGCACCTCCGGCAGCTCATCCCCGCAGGCGTCAAGAGCCTGCCTGACCGCGTTCATTACAAGCTTCTGCGAAAGTCCGGTCGTCAGCCTGTACACGGGGATTATCCTGCCGGTCACTCCGTCCGGGGCGTTATCAGGCTCGTAAACGGGATTGGACATAGTACGCTTTGCACCGACGCCGATAATTTTGCCGTAAAAATTCAGGCACTGGCCACGGTGTATGTGGTCTTTGAGATAAGGCTGATTAAAATAAGTTATGTCAACCGAACCGCTTTCGTCCGCAACCCGAAACTTCACAAGATCCATGCCGCGGCGGATGCGCACAAGTCGAGGTGTGTCTGCAACGATGCCCTGAATGCAGGCGGTCTCACCATCACAGGTGAGCGCAATGGGTTTAAACCGACTGCGATCTTCGTATTTTCTCGGGAAATAAGAAACAAGGTCATGGACGGTAAAGACGCCGAGCTTGTTTAGAAGCTGCGCCTTTTTCTCCCCTATGCCCTTGCAGTATCTGACATCAGTGTTCAAATATGCCATTGAGTTAAAACCTCGGAACAATGCACCACCGTATCGGTAAACCCGATACGATGGAGAAATTATGTAAACCTTACTCGGTGAATTTCGATGTGTAATCCTTGGTGTTTGTAAGCTCAAATACCTCGACCAGACCGCTTGTGCATATGACCTCGTTTTCGTCGGTAATCATTACCATGTCAAAGCCGCCGTAATTGCGCCAATAACGCAGCGCGCCGTTGACGCCGAGAACAAACATTGCGGTTGACAGGCAGTCGGCAAGAGTGCCGTCCTCGCACACTACGGTGACCGAAACAAGACCGTTATTGGCGGGATTGCCGGTGTCGGGGTCAATGATATGATGGTACTTTATGCCGTCGCTGCCGATGAAATACCGCTGATAGTTACCGCTCGTGACGATCGCTGTTTCACCTACGCTGAGAGTGCCGACATACGAGCCGGTGTTGTTGGGGTCTTCGACTGCGACTGTCCACTTTGAGCCGTCGGGTTTAAGACCGAGAGTCTGAACATTTCCGCCGAGGGAAACGATGCCGCTTTCGACACCGGCACTGCGCATTGCCTCGATGGCACGGTCGGAGGCACAGCCCTTTGCCGCCGCACCGAAGCTTATCTGAGTACCGGCAGGCATTCTGACGGAGTAGTTTGACTCGCCGTTGAACTCAGTTATGCTGGTTTCGGAGAAGTTGACATTTTCAAGGAGGCTTTTTATCTCCTTGGAGGAAGGTATTCTGCCCTTATCCTTGTCAAATTCACCCCATGCAAGGTAAAGAGGGTAGACCGACAGGTCAAGCGCACCGTTTGACTGCTTGCAGACCTTCAAAGCGGTGTTAAGTACCTCCGCTACCTGCGGAGTGACGATTACATTCTGACCCTCGGCATTGTTGAGCAGATTTGCAGCACTGTTTTCGACCTCAGGGTCGAGCAGCGTGTTCAGCGAGTTTATAACTCCCGTTGCGGCATCAAGGCCGGTTTTTGCATTTTTACCGTATGCGGTGAGCGTCATGACCGTGTCCATGGCAAAAACCTGCTTTTGCTCCATGGATTCGCTGCAGGCACACAGAGTAAGCAGCATAGCTATGCACATTGTAAGAGCTATGGCCTTCGTAAAAAGTTTTGATTTTTTCATTTATCCCAATTCCCCTTCGGGCAGAATTATTCTGTCAAAACAAGTATACCATATAACTCTCCAAAAGAAAACCGAAAAATACAATAACTATTTGTTTAGGATTTCCTCGGCCACAAGATATTGTTTTATTGCCTGTTCGACCTAATTCACAGAATATTTACAGGTTTCAGCAGGAGAAACCGCCTGAGCTGTTGACATAATGCTTGCCGTATGTTACAATTTGATTACTAAGTAGTTTACAAATCGTAATCATCACGGAGATGCAAAATGAAAAAAAGACTCATCAGCTTGTTTATGGTGGCGATAATGTCGGTTTCGCTGCTTGCAATACCGTCGAGCGCAGATAAGACGCTCGGCGCTTATACCACGGCGGCCCTCAACCTGAGAAAGAGCGCCGGTACAAGTGCTTCGATACTTATGACTATGCCCAAGGGGGCGGAGGTCATAGTGCTGTCAACATCAAACGGGTGGAGCAAGGTCATGTATAACAACACTCTTGGCTACGCCTCGAAGGATTACCTTAAGAGCGACAGCAGCGTCAGCGGAAACTTCGGCACAGGCACGATAACCGGCTCTGATGTGCGTATGCGCAAGGGCCCGTCAACGAGCTATTCCATAGTCGGCACCTACGACAAGGGCACCAAGATGACCGTTACCGGAGCGAAGGGCAGCTGGTATGCCGTAAAATATAACGGCAAGACAGGATATGTAAGGTATGATTACCTGTCGATATCCGTTACTCCCAAGTCAACCGCTTCAAGCTCCAAGACCACCTATACCGGCGTAATAAACGGCACGGATGTGCGTATGCGCAAGGGCCCGTCAACGAGCTATTCCATAGTCGGCACATATGATAAGGGCACAAAGATGACGATTACCGGTTCGCAGAAGGGCTGGTACAAGGTCAGCTATAACGGCAAGACCGGATATGTCAGCAGCGATTATATGCGCCTATCCCCCAAAACCGCTTACAGAAGTGCAAAAAACGGCGTAGTCTGCGAGACGGGGGCAAGACTGAGAATGGGCCCCTCAACAAGCTTTGCAACGCTCACCACATTCAGTAACGGTACTAAGGGCAAGATAAGCGGCACTTACGGCAATTGGTATGAGGTTACGGTAAACGGGAAGTACGGCTATATGCACAAAAGCGTGCTCTCCGTCAACTCAACCAACTCCGTCCCTTTACCTAAGGAAACGATGGAAGCTGCCGGAATCGTGACTGCAAACTCTGTTTGTATAAGGTCCGGCCCGAGTACAGGCTACTCGATCATAGGATATTGCGACAGCGGGGCAAAGGTCAAGATAACGGGCAAGACCGGAAATTGGTATGCAATCACGGTCAATAACACTAAGGGCTATATGTGCGCAGATTATATAAAGATCAAAACCGATGGTGAAAGCGCCGACAGTCAGCTCGGCAGGCAGATAGTCGCAACCGCAAAGCAATATCTCGGAACGCCGTATGTCTACGGCGGAGCGTCTCCGAGGGGCTTTGACTGCTCGGGATTAGTGTACTATGTCTACGGGCAATACGGCTACAAGCTTCAGCGCGGTGCAGGCAGCCAGTATAAATATGACGGCACTCCCGTTTCCAAGAGCGAACTCCAGCCGGGTGATCTGGTTTATTTTTCGGATAATGTTGATCCGATAGGCCATGTCGGAATGTACATAGGTAACGGCCAATTCATACATGCGTCCTCCGGTAAAGGTCAGGTAATTATCACAGATTTGGACTCCTACTACTATAAAGAGCACTACACCGGTGCAAGACGCATTATATAGTTGTTTAAAAATAAAAAACGACCGTTGAATTTAAAGTGACCCCAAAAAGTCAGAGATTATTTTAAAGTAAGAATTGTTTAGGCAGCCTAAAGGGCTTGCTGTCTGCTAACCGCAGGTGGCAGGCCCTTTAGCTTTACCTTGATACGACGGTTGTTGCAGTAATCAAGATACTCTATTGGGTCCTGCTTGAAATGCTATATGGATTCAAACACTTGCAAATAGAGCAATTCGCTCTTGAGCAAGCCGAAGAAGTTTTCCATAACAGCATTATTCAGATGACAGGTTATTCAGAAACAGCAAAGAAAAAACGAGGTAAAAAGCCCGGCTAAAAGTCTCGAGCGGCGGTATCCCTGTGTACCACAGAGCAGGACTCCCACGTTTATAAAACAGATGAAAGAATGCGGTTGCTGAGTCCTTTCTGACTTGCTTGCCTTTGGCTTAGAAGTTCTTGACATCCGATTGAAACTGTGCAACAATTACAGTAATAAATTGTAAAAGTTTTTGGCGGTACAATTTGTGGGTGTTTTTGCCCTGTTTTCACAGGGTAAAAACGGGACAAGCCCAAGAAAAGCACAAGGTCAATCTGCGAGGAGACACAAAAAATGGAGGGCAAGGCTTTTTGCCTCGCCCTCCATCAAAGGATTGAATTATTATTCGGCAGAGAAGTCCTCTTTGCCGACGCCGCACATTTCGCAAGCAAAATCTTCGGGCAAATCTTTCCATTTTACCCCGGTTTCTTCCTCGTCGTAAACCCAACCGCAGATATTGCAGACATATTTCATAGTTAGTTATCCTCCTTGCTTATCTTACTTGAAGTACCTTCCGAGCAGACCCTCGAAAGCCTTGCCGTGGCGGGCTTCGTCACGGGCCATCTCGTGGACGGTATCATGGATAGCGTCGAGATTGTATTTCTTTGCAAGCTTTGCAAGCTCAAACTTGCCGGCGGTTGCACCGTTCTCTGCGTCAACGCGCATCTCAAGATTCTTCTTGGTGGAGTTGGTGATGACCTCACCGAGGAGCTCTGCAAACTTTGCTGCGTGCTCAGCTTCTTCGTAAGCAGCCTTTTCCCAGTAAAGTGCAATCTCGGGATAACCCTCACGAGCAGCAACGCGGCCCATTGCCAGATACATGCCGACCTCGGAGCACTCGCCCTCGAAGTTAGCGCGCAGACCGCAGATGATCTCTTCCTGAACCTCAGCGGGGACATCTGCACCGAACTGCTTGCCGACGCCTACAACATGCTCTGCTGCCCAGGTCTTTTCTCCTGCCTGGAGAGTGAACTTGCTGCCGGGAACCTTGCACTGAGGGCAGAACTCAGGGGGCGTATCGCCTTCGTGAACATAACCGCATACGGGGCAAACCCATTTTTTCATAATAATATCCTCCATAGTTTTTTGTATTATAATTGAAAGGCGAATGCCTTTACTTACAACATTCTTCGCACAGACCGAAATAGTTCAGGGAATAACCCTTGACCTTTCCGCCAATGCGTTGCTCAATAACAGGATATAGCGAATTGATAGATAAATCAAGCAAAACATCAAATACTTTACCGCAATTTGTGCAAATAAAGTGGGAATGCTCGCTAATGTTGGCATCGTAGCGCTCCTCGCCCTTTACATTGCCTACCGATGTTATCAGCCCATCCTCAATAAGCACATTGAGGTTTCGGTAAACTGTGCCGAGGCTCAGATCCGGTATCTCCGGCTTGAGCTGAGCATAGAGCTGCTCGGCGGAGGGGTGGGCGATCGTGCCGCACAGTGCGTCAAAAATTGACTGGCGTTTTTTACTTGTCCGTCGAGTAGGTGTCATATGCACTCCTGATAATGATTATTGTTATTGACAATATAACATAGGTTTTTGTATTTGTAAAGGGTGTATTATACATTTTAGGAATTTTCATAAATAAATAAAACTGGAGGAGTGTTATGAAAAGATTACTTAGCATCTTGCTGGCACTCATGATCGTATTCTCGCTTATGATGCCCGCCGCATTAGCCGATGTCCAGCCCGGTGAAACCGGCGAGACCGGCGAGGTTGTAGAGCCCGAACCCACAGTAGAGCCCGAACCTACCGAAGTTCCCGAGGAGCCCGAAGCACCCACTATTGAGGTCACAGCGGGCAACAATCCCAAGACCGGCAAGATAACCCTTAGATGGGCGGCGGTTGACGGTGCCGCAAAGTACGAGGTATACCGCAGCGGAACGAAGACCGGCGAGTATACAAAGTATTTCACCACAAGCAATCTTAGCTACACCAACACAAGCTCCAACGCAGGGTATTGGTATTTTTACAAGGTGAAGGCGCTTGATGCCGAGGGTAATGAAATAGTAACAAGCGATGTTATCTCTCGTTGCGCAGACTGTGCTGCACCCGCTATCACCGCAGGCAATAATGCCAAGACCGGTAAGGTCACGCTCAAATGGGAGAAAGTCTCCGGAGCAAGCAAGTACGAGATTTACCGCGCCGTGTCCAGGGACGGCGAGTATGTCAGGATGTACACCACCGTCAACAACACCTTTACCAACACATCTTCCAAGGCGAATGTAACATATTATTATAAGGTAGTAGCCCTCGCCTCGAGAACGGCGGAAGCTAACTCCGCACCCAGCAATATTGCAGCACGCACCTGCGATTGCGCAGCACCTTCTGTGACCACAGGCAATAATGCCAAGACCGGTAAGGTCACTCTCAAGTGGAAGGCAGTAGACGGAGCTGCAAAGTACGTGGTATACCGCGCCACAACCAAAAACGGCACTTACAGCAAAATCTTTACAACGAGCGGCACCAGATACACAAACACCTCTGCATATGCAGGCTATACCTATTATTATAAGGTAAAGGCGATATCCGCGGTTCTGCCCGAGGGCAACTCTTCCTTCAGCAGCATCGTTTCCCGCACCTGCGACTGCGCAATGCCGACCTTGAAGCTGCTGGGATATGACGAAGACGGCTATGCCCTGTACGAAATTGACTACAATGACAATGGCAACATCATCTTCAAATGGTCGAAGGTCAGCGGAGCAACCAGCTATAAGGTCTATCGCTCCGGCTCTGCAAACGGAAAATACAAACTTCTCGGCGAAACCAAGAGCACTACTTTCACCGACAAGACCGCAACCGCAGGTTACTACTACTATTATAAAATAGTTGCTCTGTCATCCAGAAGCAGCTATGCCACCTCCGCAGCATTTAAGGTCGCGGCAGCTCCCTACTATCCTCAGGTGAAGAATTTGAGGAATGTAAGTGCCTCTAACGGCGTTTCGTTCAAGTGGGATCCGATCAAGGGCGTTGACGGATATATAATCATGTGCGGTTATACCAAGGATATTGAAGAAATGAGCTATGTAGGCGAGACCACAAGAGCAGAATTCAGCGACAGCTCACTGCCGAAGGGTATGTGCTATGCTGTCATAGCAGTTAAGATACGTAGTGACGGAGTTGTTATAACCTCTATGCCCGCATACATCACCGCAAAATAATATAATCACGGAAAAACTCGGCAGCATTTGCTGCCGAGTTTTTGCTATGCTCTGCGAATGTTCGAGGATATCTCCGCAAGTGCTGCTGCGGCTTCCGTGTCGCAGTCGGTGTTGCGTGCAAGGTCTGCAAGTGAAAGCATTCCCACAAGCTGCCCGTTGCGGCACACGGGCAGCCTGCGCACCTGTGCGTCAGCCATAAGCCGAGCGGCCTCGCCGACATATGCAGTGTCGTTCACGGTGATGACACCACGGGTCATGATATCACCGACCTTAGCCTCATCAGGGGATACTCCGGTTGCCACGCACCTGACGGCGATGTCACGGTCGGTTATCATGCCTCTTAGCTGTCCTCTGTCGTCGCAAACCGGAACTGCGCCTATGTTGTGCTGCTTTAATAAGCGCGCAGCGGCGGTGACCGGTTCGGACAGACCGACGGTGACGATGTGTTCACTCATAATATCAAAAACCTTCATAAACCAACCTCCTTGGTTTATTATTTGCCAAGGAGCTTGTTTTTTATTCCACCAGATCTGCCAATGCAGGGCCGACCGCGTCGCCGAACAGCCTTATTGCCGCCAAAGCCTCCTGCAATGTGTTTCCGTTGCTTCCGACCTCGAGAATGACCGAGCCCGACGACAAGTGCTGATTATAGCGGTACTGCACTATCTGCACCGGTCGCATAAGGCTCGGATACTTTTCGGAAACGGCGTTTTGCAAATACAGCGCAAAGCGCAGGTTTTCAGTCCAGTTTGGATATTCAAGACCGCTTTCGTCGGTGCCCATAACGAACATCAGCTGCGAGGCGCAAACTCCGCTCTCCGTTGCAACGGTCTTATAGATAACATCATCCGAACCGATCGCATCGCGGTGCAAGTCTATGACAACGGAAATTGAGGGGTTGTCTTTCAAATACTTTTCCACCGCCTCACCGCTGCGCGCATATGAGCCGGTGTAGCTCGGGTAATCATAAACACCGCAGTCATGTATGACATTAAGGCCGTATTTTTCAAAATACTTCTCAAGCTCCGCGCCGATTCTAATTACATTATAATTGTTATCCTGCGTGCGGCTTGAGCCTGAGCCGACATATTTGTCAAGACCGGCAGGGGAGTAGGCCTCACTGGAGTGGGTGTGTATGATAAGTATTTGCGCAGAGCCCTTTTTAAGCTTAACGGGACAGCCCTGCTTTAACAGCTCAGACACCTGAATCGAATAAGAGGTAGAGTTTTTCAATACCAGACCGCCGGATATGGTAGTCGGTATAATGCTTGGACCGGGCTTAGGCGTCGGCGTATTGGGCGGAGCGGTTTCAGAAGGCGTTTTAACGGGAGCTGATACCTCCGGAGTAGGGGCGACCAAAGAAATTGTTGTTTTAAAAAGCTCGGGGCTGTCGGAATAAAGGCAGGCAGCTCCGAGTATTATCCCTGCAGCCGCCAAACCGACGGCTGCGAGTGATTTGTTCTTTCGCATATAAACACCTCCGCTTTAACAGCTTATTCGTCGGTAAGGCGAAATATATCTGTACTTTGCCTCGCGGCTGTGGTATCTTATATTACAAATTCATATGTAGTTCAATAATTGAAAATGCTATTATGTAAACCTAAAATATTCACTAAATGAGGTGTAAAAATGAATATTGTGTACAAGCCAAAGGGCGTGTGTTCGCAACTTATGACGATTGATGTCGAAAACGGTATAATAAAAAAAGTGGAGATCAAGGGCGGCTGCAGTGGCAATCTTCAAGGTATTTCAAAGCTGCTTGTGGGGATGCCGGTCAAAGAAGCGATAGAAAAAATGGAGGGGATACGCTGTGGAAATAAGTCCACATCCTGCCCCGATCAGCTTGCTCAGGCACTTAGAAAATGCATATAAAACATCCATTTCGGTTTACATAATGTTTGCGAATAACTAAAACGCTTTACATAATGTTATACAAGTGATTAATATTTGTAATAATTTTTACTGTTTTTTTGAAAAATGTTGTCGATTTTTTATTTTTGTGCAACTTGACCAAGGCACAAAATACAGTGTTTAGCACAAAAAAACATCCCAAAATATTGCGATTTGACGATTTGATATAGCAATATTGCATAAATTCGACAAGCACCGTTTGTGCAGTATTACTATTTACCTACTCATATTTGTTTCGATATAATTAATATGCCAGAGAGTTATAAGGCAAATGTTCGGCAAATCACCGAACACAAATTTATGTCAGGAGCGTTATATGAGTAAATTCAGCAAATTCAATATTACCCTCGTATTCGTTGCCTGTTTGCTGTGCGCCTTGTTCTGCACGACTGCGTTTGCGGATGAGGCGGAAACCGATGTCGGCTATACCGAGACACCCGTTTACATTGACGGGCTGCTGTCGTTCAGAGGCTACACTGTCGGCGATACAACTTATTTGCCGCTGGAGTGTACCTGTGCGGTACTCGGCTTTGAGTCGGAATCGGGCTTTAACATTGAGACAAATACACTGACCGTCAAGGTTGAGGATATCGAAATCACCGTTTGCAAGGATGACGAGTACATTTGTGCGAATGGGCGGTATTTTTATCTGCCTGACGGCTATATGGAGATTGACGGCTCTGCGGTAGTACCCATCGACGCTATCGAAAAGATTTTTACCCTCGAAGCCAAATGGGATGCCGAGCTTGAAGCCTATGATCTTGACACGGCAAATAAGGCTATTCTCGTCAGCGGAGATGAGTTCTACAATGAGGATGATCTCTACTGGATGAGCAGAATAATCACTTACGAATCGGGAAATCAGCCCATAGCAGGCCAGATAGGCGTCGGAAATGTCGTGCTCAACCGAGTAGAGAGCAGCAGATTTGCCGATACCGTCAAGGATGTCATCTTCCAGCAGGGGCAGTTTATGCCTGTTGCTTCAGGGGCAATATACCTCGACCCGTATGAGATAAGCACAGTCTGCGCAAAGATGGTGTTTGAGGGCTACAATACCGTGGGCGAGTCGCTGTTTTTCCAGCAGGGACGCTACGGTGAAAACTGGATCAGTCAGAACACGCGGTTTGTTATTAACATTGCCGACCACAATTTCTTTATCTGATTGATTAATCTTACTATGTATGATAAAATGAGCTGCAATTATCGCAGCTCATTTTTCTTTTGAGGTGGAGTATGGAAGAAATTCTGTGCGCAGGCTTTGCCGAACTGGGCATAGAGCCGGATGAAAAAGCCCTTGAACGCTATAAAATCTATTTTGAATATCTCGAGGAACGCAATTCAGTCATGAATTTGACCGCAATAAGCGGTGTGAAGGCTGTTGCGCGGCAGCATTTTCTTGATTGCTCAGCAATACTTTCGGCGACTGATTTTAAGGACAAAACCGTCATCGATGTAGGCACCGGCGCGGGTTTTCCGGGGCTTGCGCTGAAAATTGCCGAACCGAGCATCAAGCTTACGCTGCTTGACAGCCTGAATAAGCGAATTGAGTTTTTGTCCGAAACCTGTGAGAAGTTAGGCTTTGGCGATGTTTCGTGCCTGCACGCAAGGGCGGAGGAAGCACCGGCGGAGCTGCGTGCGGCGTTTGATATAGCAACATCGAGGGCGGTTGCCCGTTTAAACACCCTGTGCGAGCTGTGCCTGCCTTTTGTGAAGGTCGGCGGAGTGTTTGTTGCGATGAAGGGGCCGGACTGTGCGCAGGAGCTTGAGGAAGCGAAGAATGCGCTGCACATTCTCGGAGCGGAGGTTGAAAAAACCGCCTCGTATACCATCCCGGGAACGGATATAGTACACACAGCCGTTATCATCAGAAAAACAAAGCCTACACATCCCAAATACCCACGCAAGTGGTCGCAGATAAAAAAGAAACCGTTATAATTTTTAAAGCCGCCTGTATTTCCACAGGCGGCTTTAAAATTCGATTATTATCAGCCGAACAGGTTTTTAAAAAAGTCGATGACCTTGTTGACAAACTCGGTCACGGTGTCGGCAGCCTCGGACAGGAACTTTTCAACATTGCCCTTGGTCTCGGCGATGTTCTTAATGTACTGCTGTACCTCCTCGACCTTCTGCTTAAGCTCGGAGATATCGAGCTTTTCCATGGAGCGGCAAAGGCTTATGAGCTGGTCTATCTGTGAATCGTTTAAAGTGACTTCGTACTTTTCGGCGATCTGCTTTATCTGCTCGCGCAGCTCGTCGTCGGTCATTTTCTTGGTCTCGTCGAGAATAAGCTTCAGCTCGTTAACAATGGCGGTGGAGTCTGCGCTGCCGATCTCGTCGGCAAGCTCTGCGGTTATGGTCAGCTCCTTTGTGCCGACAAGCTTTGCGTCCTCGTCGAGCTTTTTGCCGGTGATGTCCTCGTAAGCCATGTAAATGCCGGTCAGAGCCGCAGTGCCGGAGACCTTGTAGGGTGCGCATATCTTGACATCAGCATCGGTAATACCTGCTGTGACCATAGCGTTCATGTACATATCGGAGGTACACCATGTAATGTTATCGACCGAAACATCAAGTCCTTTTCCCTCGTCGAGGGCTTCTATATAGATGCAGGATATGGACTTTGTGCCGATAAGGCTTTCATCCACCTGACCTTCGAGGTACTTGCGTTCATCGGCATTTGTAACGGTAAGCTCCTTGACCTCGCCTCTGTCGATGCCGAAGGTCTTGTACACGGAATTGATCTCATCGTTATCGAGATCTGCACCGATAACCGTGCGGCTGTCGGAGATGTTATCGGCAAAGCAGAAGCTGCTGCCGAGCATCATGAGGGCGAGTAAAAGTGATGTGATTTTTTTCATGATAGTTTTCCTTTCACTTGGGTATGACAATATTAGTATAACCAAAACAGAATTGTGTTAACTATTTATTAAATCGGTCAACGGTGGGCAGTGAATAATCTGTAATTTAACAAAAATATTCTATTGACATAAGACAATATATATGCTAAATTATCTTCATCAATTCCCGTGAAACCCCAAGAATCTGACGAAACTGGGGGCGGAGGAAGCTCTGGAGAATCCCGAAAGGGTGCCGAAGGTGTAAGGCGGAAGCCGAATCTCTCAGGCCAAAGGACAGAGAAAGCATAAATCTTTATATGTTTTCTATTATGTCTCCGGAGCTGCTGAATTTTGTTCAGCAGTTTTTGTTTTGGAGGAAAGAAAGATGGAAGCAAAACTGTACGAAATTGTATGCCAGATAAACACTTATCTGTCAAACTACATGCTTATTTTCCTGCTTGTGGGCTGCGGACTCTGGTTCTCGATAAAGACCAGATTTGTTCAGATCCGCTGCTTCGGCGAAGCGTGGCGCAAGGTGTTCGGAAACATCAGCCTCAAGGGCGATAAGCACAAGGGCGGCATGAGCTCGTTCCAGGCACTGACCACTGCAATCGCGGCGCAGGTCGGTACCGGTAACATTGTCGGTGCCTGCGGCGCAATTCTCATAGGCGGACCCGGCGCAATCTTTTGGATGTGGATAATCGCCTTCTTCGGAATGGCTACCATCTATGCCGAGGCTGTTCTTGCACAGAAGACCCGTGTCGTAAACGCCGACGGCAGCATTTCCGGCGGTCCTGTATACTACATTAAGACTGCTTTCAAGGGCAGGTTCGGCAAATTCCTCGCAGGCTTCTTTGCCGTTGCACTTATCCTCGCACTCGGCTTCATGGGCACTATGGTACAATCCAACTCCATTGCCGAGAGCTGCACAAGCGCATTTAACATCCCCGGCTGGGTAACGGGCCTCATTGTAGCCGTGTTTGCAGGCTTCATTTTCCTCGGCGGCACTCAGCGACTTGCGTCTGCAACCGAGAAGATTGTTCCCGTAATGGCGGTTCTGTACATCATCGGCGGTCTGGTGGTTATTGTTTCACGCATCCAGTACATTCCCGAAACATTCGGCATGATCTTCAAGTACGCATTTAATCCCACTGCTGTCCTCGGCGGCAGCATAGGTGCAGCCATCATGGCGGCAATTTCCCAGGGTGCAAAGCGCGGCCTGTTCTCCAATGAGGCAGGTATGGGTTCAACTCCTCATGCTCACGCACAGGCAAATGTCAAGAGTCCTCATGAGCAGGGCGTTGTTGCAATGATGGGTGTATTCATCGACACCTTCATCGTTCTGACCATGACCGCACTTGTTGTTATCTCCACACTCTACACCGGTGACGGTGTGCTGGCAGCGGGCGTTGCAAACGGCGTTCCCGAGGGTGTTGCAAAGACTAACATGGCACAGATTGCCTTCGGCAGCGTGTTCGGAAGCGGCTTCGGCGGTGCGTTCGTTGCGGTCTGCCTGCTGTTCTTCGCCTTTTCGACCATTATCGGCTGGAACTTCTTCGGTCGCATCAATGTCGAGTATCTCTTCGGCAAAAAGGCAGTTATCCCTTACTCGATCATCGCAATCGTGTTCGTAGTCCTCGGCTCTCTGCTGAAAAACGACCTTGTTTGGGAGCTTACCGATATGTTCAATAACATTATGGTTCTGCCCAACGTCATAGCACTTGTTGCGCTGTCGGGTCTTGTAGCAAAAAGCGCAAAACTG
>SAMEA3663260__coassemble_122_pt1 | contig 23249 bp, 17 predicted proteins | sample SAMEA3663260__metabat2_low_PE_022 | metagenome-assembled genome bin SAMEA3663260 (sample SAMEA3663260) | pig gut metagenome | biome: pig gut; feature: pig-associated habitat; material: faeces | place: China | collected 2013
GTAGCAACCGATTATGCCTGCTCACCCGGAGTGGCGGAGATAGACGCGGATAAGTACTTCATTCCGCACGAAAAGCTTCGCGGGGAGTTCGTCAGTCAGGGCGTAATGTCCGATAGAATTGTTGCCTCGGGAATACCTGTGCGCGAGGAGTTCTGCCGCCGCTCCGACAAGGCGGAGGCAAGACAGACCCTCGGAATGAGCGAGGAGGGCAGAATGCTGCTTTTGTGCTGCGGCAGTATGGGCTGCGGCCCTATTCGCAGTATCGCGCTCAAGCTCGGCGAGGTGATGGACGAAAACGATAACCTCGTCATAGTGTGCGGAAGCAACCGCCAGCTTGAAAAGGAGCTGCAATTTTTGACGGGTGACGATATCCGCATTAAAATCTGCGGTTTTACCGATAAAATGAGCCTTTATATGGACGCCGCAGACCTCATCATAACCAAGGCAGGAGGGTTAAGCACCACGGAAGCTGTCATGAAGCGGCTGCCGATACTGTACATCGACGCCGTTCCGGGCTGTGAAAGCCGCAACATTGAGTTTATGACCGGCAATTCCTATGCTCTCGAGGCGGATACCGCCTCCGGCATGGTGGGCCTTGTAGATACCTGCCTGAGCGGGGCGGTCGATCCTATGGAGATGGTTCGCAATCGCGAAAAGGACTTTCCCTTTACCGCGGCGCAGACCATATACGAAACCGTATGCGCCGTGTATGAGAGCTTTGACCGCCTGCGCTCCGACTCAAAGTCCGAGCCTGCCCACGAGCCGGCAAGGGCAATGCCGGAAATGAAAAAGAAAATGATGGTCATTGTTAACCCCGTCGCAGGCAAGGGCGAAATGATGCGCAATATCGCCGAGGTCACGGGCATATTCATGGATGCAGGCTACCGTGTGAGCCTGTTCCCCACAAAGGGCAGAGGCGATGCCACGGAGTATGTAAAAAGCTATGCGCAGGACTTCGACATGGTCTGCTGCTCGGGCGGTGACGGAACGATGAACGAGGTCGCCGCCGGCATGATAGAGGCGGGTTTGGATATCCCCATCGGCTATATGCCCTCGGGCTCGACCAACGATTTTGCGGAGTTCCACGGCATAAGCAGCGATATAATAAGGACCGCAAAGCGCATAGTCACAGGCGGTGAGCATCCGGTGGATGTCGGCAGGCTCGGCGAAAGGTATTTCATAAACGCCGCTGACTTCGGAGCGTTCACATGGCTGCCGTATACCACCCCTCAGCGGCTTAAAAACAAACTGGGCTTTTACGCATATGTGCTTGACGGGATAAAGGATTTGGCAAAGCTGCAAAGCGAGCATCTGCGCATTACCGCAAACGGCGAGACCAAGGAGGGTGAATACATCTTCGGCATCGTTGCATCCTCAAGCGCACTTGCCGGTGCGCTGGATTTCTTCGGGCAGAAGGTCGTCGCCGACGACGGATTGTTCGAGGTGCTGCTGATTCGCCGCCCCGGCTCTCCGGCAGAGCTTCAGGCAACCATAAATGCTTTGGCAAGTCAAAATCTCAACAACGAGCTTATTTCCTTCTACCGCACCGATAGGGTAGAGATTGAATGCCTCAACAAGCTCACATGGGCACTCGACGGCGAAAAATGTGTCGGCGCAAAGCATCATGAGATTGAGATGCTTCCGCGCAGAATTAAAATCGTATATTGAAATAACTCGGGTCATTGACCCGAGTTATTTTTGCTATATAAGCTTTCGTGTGATTTTCAGTAACGGCTTGAGCAAAACGAGGGTGACGGTGAAATTTCCCGCGCAGTGCAGGAGATCAAACGGAATACCCGAGATCCAATACGACACCGCCGCCTGCCAACCCCCGATGAAAAGATAGGGGATAGCCGTCAGCGCACCAAAAAGAAGCCCGTGCAGACCTGCGATAACCGCCCAAAATATCGCAGATTCGCTGCTGCGGAAGAAAATGACCACAGGCACGAGCAATGGCCATACATAGAGGTAGCTTATCAGCCAAATGCCGAAGCCGTAAAGAAGCCCCTCAAGCATGACAAATACAGCGATGGAAAACAGCGCACGCCATGAAAAGCAGAGCGTTGTGATGATTATCAGCAGCGCAACGATGTGTATGTTCGGCAAAGCCGCCAGCGCAACTTGGGAGGCGACCATAAATGCCCCCATGAGCGCGAGAAAACAAATCTCACGCAGGGATAATTCAGAAGTCATAGCCTACGGTAAAAGTGATCTCGTAAGTCTCGCCGTCGGCGATGGCGGTGTCGTCAACACCGGTGTTGAGCATTTCTCCGCCGCGGGTGAAGCACCACCACTCCTGCTTGGAGTCGTCGGCCTTTTCGCCGTCAACGGTGCTAACAAAAAGACCGTATTCGCCCTCATCGCCGGAGATGAGCTTTTCAGCCTCCAGTGCGCCGCGAAGGAACTGCTCATCGGTGGAGATATTAAACTCCTTCTTGCTGCCGTCGGCGTGAACTACGGTGACGCTTATTTCCTTCATGTTCTCGTTTGCGTCCTTTGCAGGTCCGCAGAAGTACCAAATGCACAGTGCTGCCGCAACAAGCAATATGAGTGTTATAACGGCAATAATTGTTTTTTTGTTTTTGGACATAATAAAAACTCTCCTTTTAATTTGTCGGAAGGCCGCACAAAGAAAAGAAGAGCAAAGCACAGCATGGGCGTGGCTGTATCAAAGCAACCGGGGTCCGCGGTTCCTTGCACGGCGCATCGGGCAGGCATTCTGACTTCGGGAATTAAATTCCGCTTCACAGTGACGGCCTCGCGGAGGACTTTCACCTCCATTTCCCTGTTAACCGCGCAAATCGTTGCGCAGAACCCGATCCGATATTTATTTCATGAAGATTATATATTCATTTTGCTTTTTCGTCAACTTTACGATTTGCGGTTTTCATGCTATTATGGGTCACGGTGATTAAATTGATGAATAAAAAGATAAAGCTTATCGCACTCGACCTTGACGACACCACCCTGCGCTCCGATGCAAGCTTAGCCCCCGAAACGGCGGAGGCAATAGCTCTTGCGCAAAGCAAAAATATAGAGGTCGTCATCGCCTCGGGCAGGGCATTTAAATCGCTGCCGAAAGCAGTGCTTGCCATTGACGGACTTCGCTATGCCATAAGCTCGAACGGCGCAGCGATAGAGAATATTGCAGACGGCACGCGGCTCATGAGCTTTACGCTCAAACCGCAGTCGGTGCAGGAGATACTCGATGTGTTTGCCGGCGAACGCTTTGAGGCATTCATAGACGGCCAGCCCTATTGCGACGTTGACTATCATGCCGACCCTTTGCGCTTCGGCTGCTCTATTGCCTATGTGGACTATGTGAGAACCACACGCCTTCCGGTGGACGATATGCCGGCGTTTATCAAAGAAAACATTGAAAGGCTCGACAGCATAGATGTGCTTTGCCAAACTGTGCGGCACAAAAACGAGCTGTGGGATAGGGCAAAGCGTCTTCAAGGCGTGTATGTAACAAGCTCCTCACCGAGGCTTATCGAGATATCCGACAGCCGGGCAGGTAAGGGCGCAGCTCTTAAAAGACTTGCGCAGATGCTGTCCGTTGCACCTGAGCATATCGCCGCTTTCGGTAACGGCGATAACGATGCGGATATGCTTTCATTTGCCGGTCTCGGCATTGCGGTCGCAAATGCAAGCGAAAAATGCCTTGCCGCGGCGGACTGTATCTGCCCCGAAAACGATGAGAACGGTGTTGCGCAAACGATAGAAAAACTGCTCACATCGCACTGATGTGAGCAGTTTTTTGCAATTTATCAGCCGTTACGCTGCTTGTAGAGCCGGGACGCAAAGTACATGGGGATAAGTGAGAGCGCCGTGACAACGGCAGCTGCGATAAAAAGCTCGTTTACGGGCAGATAGCCCTCGGCTATCTTTGTTATATCGTAGCCCAGAGCCTGTGCCTCGGGACCGGTGACGAACCTGAGGCTGCCGTCTATTACCACCTGATAGACCTTTTCGCCGAATGCACGGCAGATGGGGTCGGCAAGCAGAGGACCTGCTATCATCGGGAAGAATACGAAGAACATAATGCGGATGCCCTCGAACTGTCCGCGGTGCTCCTCGGGGTAAAGCCGCTTCATCCAAACGGTCATCGACTGCATGAAAATGACATAGCCGATGCCGACGAGAATAATGCCGACATAGCAAGGCCAGTTTGCGGCGATGTTAAGAGCGTTTGCGGTGTCAAAGCTCTCTGCCATGCTGCCGACGACAAAGAAGACGAACAGGCAGCCGACGATGCTCAGCGCGGTGGCAAGGAATGCGACAAAGGGCACTTTTTTATTGTTGATAACTCCGACAAACGGAATTGATATCAGTACGGCGATAACGAGCGGGATACCGAGAATGAGACTTGGGTCGTTAAAGCCGAGTGTGTAGTTCATCCAGTTCATGATGTGGATAAAGTAGCAGTTGTAGCCGATAAAGAAGATGCACAGCGTCAGGAAAACGAGCGCAAGCTCCCGGTTTGCGATAAAGCGTTTGAAGTTAAAGGTGGAGCCGAACTGGTGCCAGAACGAGCCGTCCTTAACGGGCTTGAGCTTGGGGTCGTCCTTGAGCAGGAAGAACGAGGCAATTCCGACGATTATCGTTATCACACCTGCAATGGTGAAAAATGCGATATAGCCGCCCTGAGGATTGGTACGGGTGAGGTATTCGCTGTTAACGAACATACCGCCGACAAGCGTACCTACCAGTGTACCGATAACGGGCAGGGTTGCAGCAACCGCGCCTATCTGACCGGAGTTGGAGTCATCCATCATGTCGGCATACCATGCGTTGTAGCCCGCGTCGTTTGCCATCGAGCCGAAAAAGCTCATGATGGTGTCGGCGGCGACGATGGTTACGCCAATGAGCATGACGTTGTTGTAAATGCTGTCACGCAGATAGTGGGTCATGCCGAAAGCAACGGTGAAGATTCCCCAGAGTATCGAGCCCCAGGTGATGAGCTTTTTGCGTGAGCCGATGCGATCCGACAGCGTTCCGAAGAACAGTGCCGAGAAGGTGGTGGCAGTTGCCGAGCAGATGGTCATTGCGGTCACGACGCCGAGCTGCGCACCGAAGTCGGAATACAAAAAGTTTGCAAACCAGTTGTTTTCGATGACCCAGGCAATCTGCGCCGAGAAGCCTATGACTAAAAGCAGTGTCCAGTTGAGAGCACCGATGCCCTTTTTCTTTGCGGGTATTGTTTCTTGCATTATTCATCCTCTTTCCTGTGGGTGTTTATAAATTCCGTTATCAAATTCCTGTACTTTTCGTTTTCCGTCATGAAGCTTGCCGCATGACCTGCGCCTTCAGCTATAAGAAGCACCTTGTCCTGTACGCAGGCATTATAAATGCGCATTGCCATGTCAAGCGGCACATAGCGGTCGCATTCGCCGCAGATGTAAGCCAGGGGGAGACGCGATTTTTCCATGCTCCTTACAGAGTCGGCATCGGTAAAGCCGTAGCCTGCCGTCATGCGGTTGACTGCCTCAAAAATGTCCACAAAAGGCGTTGCAGGCAGGTGGTACAAGCCGCCGACAAGGTTTCTGAAAACCTCGTTTGTACTCGAAAAACCGCAGTCTGCGATAATGCCGCAAACGGCGGGGTCAAGCTCGAGGTCCGCACTTTGCAGAATGCTCGCTGCACCCATGGACATTCCGTGCAGAAAAATCGAGGTGTCGGGGAACAGCTCGGCGACCTTTTTTGCCCAGGACTGAACATCAAATCTGTCCAACACACCGAAGCCAATGTATTTGCCCCCGCTTTTGCCGTGTGCTCGCATGTTGAGGTACACAAGGTTATATCCCAAGCTGCGGTAAAAGTCGTACATTGCGGCAAAATCAAACGCCGCCTCGGATTTGTAGCCGTGGCAGAATATCATAGTGACCTTTGTGCCGGACTCACCGCGCAAAAAATCGGCGTGAAGCCTAAGGCCGTCAAAGGAAATGATATCGGCGCTTTCAAATGGGAGCTCGCGGAAGGGCTTGAATTTCGGAATGTTGTATGCCCAAAGCGCATTGCCCGTCGGCTCTAAAAGCTCGGACGATTCCGCACCCGTCTCGGGGCTTTGCAGCGTACCCTGCCGCCTGATTATCAAAAAAACAAAGGCATAGCCTATCCCGAAGCATATAAAAAGCAGCGCAATAACGGCTGCCAAAACAAAAAAACCGATTTTCATGTATACTATAATACCGTATTTTAGTCAAAATTGGAATAGTGTTTTATCTAAAAACTTGATGTGAAGGAAAAGATATTATATAATGATAAAAAACAAAGGAGAAGTGCAATGGGAAAGTCAAAGGTATATTTCACAAGAGATTTAAGTCCGGCAGGTGCTGTCAGAGCCTTCGAGGCACTGGGCATAAAGCTTGAGGGCAATGTGGGCGTTAAGCTCCATTCAGGCGAGCCGGGAAATCAGAATTTCCTGCGCCCTGCCTTTATGAAGGATATAGTTGACCATGTTAACGGCACGATCCTCGAGTGCAACACCGCTTACGACGGCGGACGCAATACCACCGAGGCTCATCGGAAGACCATGCTCCTGCACGGCTGGACGGAGATAGCCGATGTCGATATCATGGATGCCGAGGGTGATATGGAGCTGCCGGTCAAGGGAGGCAAGCACCTTGAGGTAAACTTTGTCGGCAAAAACCTTGCAAATTACGACAGCATACTTGTCCTGTCCCATTTCAAGGGACACCCCATGGGCGGCTTCGGCGGCGCATTGAAGAATACCTCCATCGGTATTGCCTCCTCCTACGGCAAGGCGTACATCCACGGCGTCAAGGAGGTCGAAAAGATATGGACCGCCGATCATGACAGCTTCCTTGAATGCATGGCGGATGCGGCAAAGAGCGTTGTAGATTATATGCACGGAAAAATGGCTTTTGTCAACATCATGTGCAATATGTCCGTTGACTGCGATTGCTGCGCCGTCGCTGCCGACCCCAAAATTCGCGACATAGGCATTCTGTCCTCGCTTGATCCTGTGGCGCTCGATCAGGCATGCCTTGACCTTGTATACTCATGCGATGACGAGGGCAAAGCCGATCTTGTCGAACGCATCGAATCCCGCCACGGCGTTCACACCATTGAGGCTGCTGCCGCAATAGGTGTGGGCAGCCGCGAATATGAGCTTATCGACATGGATGTAAGATGAAAAAACTTGTACTCGGCATTCTTGCACATGTGGATGCCGGAAAAACAACCCTCTCCGAGGCGATGCTCTACACCTGCGGCAGCATCCGCAATTTGGGCAGAGTTGATCACAAAAACACCTCGCTGGATAACCACGAGCTTGAAAGGGCGAGGGGCATAACAATATTTTCTAAGCAGGCGCAGCTCCGTACGGACAAGATGGAGCTGTGCCTGCTTGACACGCCGGGACATGTGGACTTTTCTGCCGAAACCGAGCGCAGCTTGCAGGTGCTCGATGCAGCGGTGCTCGTCATATCGGGTACCGACGGCGTTCAGGCGCACACCGAAACGCTGTGGAGACTTTTACAAAAGCACGGCATTCCGGTGATGCTCTTTGTAACAAAGATGGATCTTGCCGGCGCAGACAGGCAGAAAGTGCTTGCGGATTTAAGGGACAGAATATCGGAAAACTGCGTCGATTTTTGCGCCGAGAGGGACGAGCAGTGGTGCGAGACTGCCGCAATGTGTGATGAAGAAACGCTCGAGGCCTACATGGAAAGCGGCAGAGTAAGCGACGAGGATATAACAAGGCTTGTTGCCGAAAGAAAGCTCTTTCCCGTGCTTTTCGGCTCGGGTCTCAAGCTTGAGGGCGTTAAGGAGCTTATCGAACTTATAGAAAGCTGCATCATGCAGCCACAGTATGGCGATACCTTTGGCGCAAGAGTGTTCAAGATTTTGCGCGATGGAAAGGGCAATCGCCTAAGCTGCATGAAGATTACCGGCGGCAGCCTTAAAAACCGTGACGAGATAAACGGCGAAAAGATAACGGGTATACGCATTTATTCCGGAGCAAAATACGAGAGCGTTGACGAGGTCACGGCAGGCAGTGTGTGCGCTGTTCAGGGACTTTCAAACAGCTTTCCGGGTCAGGGGCTCGGCTTTGAAGGACAGGGCGATGAGCCGCTGCTTGAGCCGGTGATGTCGTATCGCATTAACCTGCCAAAGGGCGTTGACGCACGCACGGCAATGCCGAAGCTGAAGCAGCTTGAGGACGAAGACCCCATGCTGCGCATCATGTGGAACGAGCAGCTAAGACAGATTCGCGTTCAGCTCATGGGCAAGGTGCAGACCGAGGTCCTTTGCGCACTGATAAAGGAACGCTTTGACATGGATGTCACCATGGAACTCGGCGGCATAATGTACCGCGAAACGGTAAAAGCACCGGTTCTCGGCGTCGGGCACTTTGAGCCGCTGCGCCACTATGCCGAGGTGCATCTTGTGCTTGAGCCGATGCCGCCGGGCAGCGGCGTGAGCATTTGCTCCGATTGCCCCGAGGATATGCTCTCACGCGAGTGGCAGCAGAGCATTCTGGGAAGTCTTGCAAGCAAGGAGCACAAGGGAGTTCTCACGGGTTCACCGATAACGGATATCAGAATAAGGCTTATCGCAGGCCGTGCCCATGTCAAGCACACCGAGGGCGGCGATTTTCGCGAGGCTGCCTGCCGCGCGGTGCGTCAGGGGCTTATGAAGGCGGAGAATATCCTGCTCGAGCCGTGGTATGAGATTAAGCTGGAAGTGCCGCCGGAGCAGATAGGCAGAGCCATAAGCGATATAAGAGCCATGAGCGGCGAGTTTGAAACTGAGGGCAGCGGCGTGATACACGGTTTTGCACCGGTGTCGGAGCTAAACGGCTACGCCGCCGAACTTGCGTCCTACACCTCGGGCAAAGGCAGGCTGGTCACGAGCCCTGCCGGTTACAGACCATGCCACAACACGCAAACGGTGCTTGAGGGCTTTGACTACGACCCCGAGGCAGACCTTGATAATACGCCGGACTCGGTGTTCTGCTCCCACGGTGCGGGAATGACCGTCAAGTGGAGCGAGGTCAACGAGCACATGCACATCGATACCGGCTACGGCAGAGAAAAAGCCCCCGTGCCTGTGTACAGACCGCGCAATTTCAGTCTTGACGACAAGGAACTTGAGGCGATAATGGAGCGCGAGTTCGGGCCAATTCGCCGCAGAGAGTATGCAAAACCCGTGAGAATCGACGCTCAAAATCCCGTTGTTGAGCCGACAAAGCGGGAGCATCTCATAGTTGACGGCTACAATCTGCTGTTTGCGTTTGATGAGCTAAACGCGCTTGCAAAGGACGACCTTGCCCTTGCAAGAGAGCGGCTTACAGATATGCTCAAGAGCTACCGCGGCTTCAAGGATTGCGAGCTTGTGCTGGTTTTTGACGGCTACAAGGTCGAGGGCAATCACGGCGAAAGGGAAACCGAGGGCATACATATCGTCTACACAAAGGAAAACGAGACCGCCGATATGTATATCGAAAAACTTGCCAACGACATCGGCAAAAACTACGCTGTACGCGTTATCACAAACGACAGTCTGATAAGGCTGTCGGCACTTCGCTCAGGCGTTCTGCGAATGTCGTCGGGCGAGTTTATAAACGAGCTCAAATTTGTGAGAGAACAGATCTCGGGGTATCTCGATGGAAAACGATGAACTTTTAAGACGCGCTGCCGATCTTGCAGAGAGGTGCGAAAGAACGGCGTCGGTCACACATACGGCCTTTTTGACTCCGGCGGAGCAGTTTACGCTTTCAAAGTGGGCAAAAACCGCAGACTGCAAAATGCTGCTGTGCGGCGGACACCCGAACTGCGAGCGCAAGGCGGCATTTTTCCTGCCTTTTTATATGCAGGAGGATGAGCTGTGCCAGGCGGAGTATATCTGCGCGCTCACCGCAAAGGCAGGCTTCGGCGAGCCTGCGCACCGCGATTATCTCGGCGCGGCACTGGGTATGGGCATAAAGCGCGAGTGGCTCGGCGATATATGGGTCTCCGGCGACACGGCTACGATATTTTGCCTGCCGAGCGTCGAGCGGTATCTGCTTGACGGACTGAGCAAAGTGGGCAGATACGGGGTCAAAATCGGAAAAGCAGAGCTGAACAACCTCAAAGCTCCGGAACGCAAGGTGAAAAAGGTCGCATTTTCCGTCAAGAGCCCACGCTTTGACGCGGTTTGCGCCGGAATGTTTAACCTGTCCCGAACAGCGGCGGCAGAGCATATAAGCGCAGGAGACGCAAGCTTAAATTACAGCGTGTGCATGAAGCTTGACGCACTTGTTAACGAGGGTGATGTAATTTCGCTGCGCGGCTGCGGCAAGGGCGTCGTCGGCGCACCCGGCGGCACATCAAAAAAGGGCAGACAGTTTATATCTGCAGAAATATTCAAATAATAAGTGAAGTCACTTGACTTCACTTATTATTTTAAAATATATAATTTGCAAAATAATTTATATAAAACTGTTGACAAAAGATAAGAATAAGACTAATATATGATCAAAGGGAAAAATGAAAGGGAGATAGAAAATGAAAAAGACCTTATACAGCTTAATGCTCAGCGAAGATGTGGTCGCGGAGGTGGACAGACTTGCGCACCGTCTCGGTACAAATCGCTCAAACCTCATCAACCAGATCCTTGCCGAGCGTGTCAATCTCGTAACTCCCGAGCGCAGGATAAACGACATTTTCACTGCAATTGAGCAGCTCTTGACCCCGTCAAGGGAGCTTGTGCCTTTTATCTCGCCAAACGCAATGACCATGTCGCTTAAATCCTCGCTTGAGTATAAATATCGACCCACCGTCAAATACGAGGTCGAGCTTTACCGCGGAGACAGTGACAGCCTCGGCGAACTGACCGTCATTTTCCGCACGCAGTCGACTTCACTTATCCGCTCCATGACGGAGTTTTTCCGCATTTGGAAGAGCATCGAGGATGCACATTTGCAACCGCTCATGGGCGAGAGCGTTCCCAAGTATGCTCTGTATGACGGCAAGTTTATCCGTTCCATCGCTGTTCCGAGCCGTGATTGCAGCTCCGACGAGCTTGCAAGCGTGCTTTCGGAATATATCAAGCTCTTCGACTCTATGATGAAGGGCTACCTCACGGGTCGCCTTGACGCCCGTGACATTGAGGCCTGCTACTTCTCACAGTTAAGAAGGGCGGAAATCCTGATATAAGGAGGTCAGTGCCATGAATGCACAGAACTTCACACAGAAAACAATTGAAACTATCCAGACCGCGCAGTCGATGGCGCAGGAAAACCAGAACCAATATATAACACCGGAGCATCTCCTGTATGCTCTTATCGATCAGGACGGCGGCCTTATTCCGTCGCTGCTCGGCAAGATGGGCGTTGACTGCAACACCGTGCTTGCAGAGCTTGACACCGCTATTGCAGCCCTGCCCAAGGTTTCCGGCGACTACGATGTCTACCTCTCCAGAGAGGCCGACAGAGTGATGCAGGCAGCCGAAAAATCGGCAAAGAGCCTCGGCGACGAGTACCTGTCCGTCGAGCATCTCATGATAGGTATTTTTGCCGCCGCAACACCGGCGCTAAAGCGCATTTTCGCCGACCACGGCATCACAAAATCCGCTTTCACAGCGGAGCTTGCAAAGGTGAAGAACGGTCCCGTCACGAGTGATAATCCGGAGAACACCTACGATGCCTTGAAAAAATACGGCACCGACCTTGTTGAGCGTGCCAAAAAGCAGGAGCTTGACCCTGTTATCGGCAGAGATAACGAGATAAGAAATGTTGTTCGCATCCTGTCAAGGAAGACAAAGAACAACCCTGTTCTCATCGGCGAACCCGGCGTCGGCAAAACCGCCATTGCAGAGGGACTTGCCCAGCGTATCGTCCGCGGCGATGTCCCCGAGGGACTGAAGGATAAGACCATATTCTCGCTGGATATGGGTGCGCTGATAGCCGGCGCAAAATACCGCGGCGAGTTTGAGGAACGCCTAAAGGCGGTGCTTGAGGAGATAAAGCAGTCCGAGGGCAGGATAATCCTGTTCATCGACGAGCTGCACACCATAGTGGGCGCAGGCAAGACCGAGGGCAGCATGGACGCAGGCAACCTCTTAAAGCCAATGCTTGCAAGAGGTGAGCTGCACTGCATCGGGGCGACAACTCTTGACGAGTACCGCAAGTATATCGAAAAGGACGCAGCTCTTGAGCGTCGTTTCCAGCCCGTTATGGTCGATGAGCCTACGGTAGAGGATACTGTATCCATCCTCCGCGGACTTAAGGAGCGTTACGAGGTTTACCACGGCGTTCGCATCCACGATAACGCCTTGGTTGCGGCCGCAACGCTTTCCGACCGCTATATAACCGACCGCTTCCTGCCCGATAAGGCGATAGACCTTGTCGATGAGGCCTGTGCGCTTATCCGCACGGAGATAGACTCCATGCCGGCAGAGCTTGACGATGTCCGTCGCAAGATTATGCAGCTTGAGATCGAGGAAATGGCCCTCAAAAAGGAGACCGACCGTCTTTCGATGGAGAGACTCGAAAAGCTTTCCGAGGAGCTTGCAAACCTCAAGGAAAAGTTCCGGGAGCAGAAATTACGCTGGGAGAGTGAAAAGAGCAGCGTTGATGAGGTCAAAAACCTCAAGGCGGAGATCGAGAAGGTTCACGCAGATATTGAGGCTGCCCAGCTCAGATACGAATATGAAAGAGCCGCAAAGCTTAAATATTCCGACCTCCCCGAGCTTGAGCGCAAGCTGCAGGAGGCCGAAAAGCTCAGCGAGGAGCGCAAGTCAAACAGTATGGTGCACGACACCGTGACCGAGGAGGAGATAGCCGGTATCGTCGCAAAGTGGACGGGTATTCCGGTGGCAAAGCTCATGGAGGGCGAAAGAGAAAAGCTCCTGCATCTCGACGATGTTCTCCACCGCAGAGTCATCGGTCAGGACGAGGCCGTGCAGAAGGTCACGGAGGCAATATGGCGTTCAAGGGCCGGCATCGCAGACCCGAACCGTCCGATAGGCAGCTTTATGTTCCTGGGACCCACCGGCGTCGGCAAAACGGAGCTTGCAAAGGCCCTTGCCGAGTGCCTGTTTGACGATGAGCACAATATCGTGCGTATCGATATGACCGAATACATGGAAAAGTTCTCCGTGTCGCGTCTTATCGGCGCACCTCCCGGATATGTCGGCTACGACGAGGGCGGTCAGCTCACCGAAGCTGTGCGCAGGAAGCCTTATTCGGTCGTGCTTTTCGATGAGATTGAAAAGGCGCACCCCGATGTTTTCAACATCCTGCTCCAGATCCTCGATGACGGCAGAATAACCGATTCGCAGGGCAGAACGGTGGATTTCAAAAACACCATTATCATCATGACTTCGAACCTCGGCAGCCAGTATCTGCTTGACGGCATCGACGAAAACGGCAGCATCACACCAGACGCAAAGTCACAGGTACTCGGTGAGCTGCACAGGTCATTCAGACCGGAGTTTCTTAACCGTCTTGACGAGATAATCTGCTTCAAGCCCCTTACCAAGGCAGAGCTTAACGGCATTATCGATATCCTCACGGCTTCCCTCAGGAAGCGTCTTGCCGACAAGACCCTCGGCCTTGAAATATCCGACGCTGCAAAGCAGCTCATTATCGAGCGTGGCTTTGACCCCGTGTTCGGTGCAAGACCGCTCAAGCGATACCTGCAGGCAAGCGTTGAAACGCTTATTGCAAAGACCATCCTGTCCGGCGATATGGAGTCCGGTCATGTAATAAAAATCGACGCCGAAAACGGTGAGCTTGTGTGCAAATAAGAAAAATTCCCGACCCTTTTGGTTCGGGAATTTTTTACTTTTCCTTATTGAAAAACTCAAGCACGACCTCGATAAATCTCTCCGTTGCCGGTGACGGGCGTCTGCCTTTTTTGACCGCAACGCCGATATCACGGTACTGGGGAGGGTCAAACTCCTTGAGGCAGATGTTAAAGGGCATACGCTTCGTAACAAGCTCCGAGAGCATCGAAACACCGAGACCGCTTTCGACCATCGCCATGACCGAGTAGTCGTCATTAACCTCACAGTAGGTGCTCAGGGGCGTATTGAGCAGCTCCATAATGCTTTCGTATATTTTTGAAACCTCGTTGTTGGATTCATCCGTGAGCCTGACTATCCTCTCCTCGCCGAGCCTTTCCAAGGGATAAGACTTGGCATCAACAAGCGGATGATCCGGCGGCAACACGGCAAGCATGCGGTCGCGCATGAGCAGGGTAACATCAAGCTCCGGGGAGAAAGGCGCGCTGATAAAGCCGCAGTCAATCTCACCGGCGCACAACGCATCCTCGGTGTCAGAATACTCCATGTTTTGAAGCTGGAACACGATCTTCGGGTAGCGCACCTCAAACTCCTTGAGTATAGCCGGAAGGCACTGGGTCGAAAAGCTCGAGCATGAGCCGATGCGTATAAATCCGGTCTCCAGCCCTCTAAGCGCGCTTGCCTGCTCTTGAAGCGCTTCATAACGCGAACACATCTCTTTTATATACGGCAGCAGCATAACACCGTCGGATGACAGCGACAGACCGCCGCGATTTCTGCGAAGCAGATTGAGATTCCAATCGTCCTCGAGATCGGCTATCATACGGCTGACAGCAGACTGCGTATAGCCCATTGTTTCGGCTGCCTTGGTAATGCTGCCGAGCTCTGCAACCTTGACGAATGCCCGGTATTTCTGTATCGCCATAATAAGCCCTCCCAATTCGCATCAATCATGTTTAAGTGCAGTCACATTCATTTGTGTAATGATTGCATAGTATAAACCATGCGCGAAAAATAATCAAGTGCGAAAGCCACACGCGAGCGACATTCTGAAAAATCATAATTTTTATGATTTTTATTCTCTTGCGTAATAGGCTGACGCAGTGTATATTATAGCCGAAGCAGAGGTACCCCTCACACAAATCAATCCATTCTTTTATCCTTTACGACTCTCCATCCTGATAATAATTATCTCGATCTCCCCCCCAAAAAAAGGCGTGTGCCGTTAACCGACCGGCACCGTCAAAAAAGCTGACGCGGAATTTTTCCGCGTCAGCTTTTTTATTTATTATGTTACTTTTCAACGGAATCAACGCTTGCCATGAACAGGCTGTTTTCCGCATCCGAGGGGATGAGGAAGCCGTTTCTCGGCGAAACGGAGAAGTCCTCAATGGCAGGGCCGTCCATCAGGCAGCTTCTCTTAAACTGCTGCGAGAAGTAACGCTTGCAGTAGCTGCGCATCCATTTGATAAGTTCCTCGTCGCTGAACTCGTCTCCGTAGGCGACCTTTGCGATACGCAGGGTCTTTGCCGGACTGAAGCCGCAGATCATCATCTTGTGGGTGAAGAAGTCCTGCAGGCTGTAAGAGCCGACATTCTCCTCACTCTTCTGCTCGATCTGATCGTCGTGGATAGGCAGAAGCTCCGGAGTTACGGGGCAGTCGAGGACATCCCACAGAGCGTCGGCAAGCACCTTGTCCTCGGTGTGCTGTGCAATGTATCTTACACCGGCGCGAACCTGTGTCTTTGTAAGACCCATGTTGACATCGTACATACTGGTGTGGTCGCCGTTGTAGGTACACCAGCCGTCAACGAATTCGCTGAGATCCTCTGTGCCGACATCGAGGCCGTTTACCTTGTTTGCAATGTCCATAAGCACCTGGGTGCGTTCACGGGCCTGAGCATTCTCAAAGGCGATGGAGTAATCGTCGTGTGCGTGGCCGATATCGTCAAAGTGCTTGTACACGCTCTCGCCGATGTCGATAATGCGAACCTCTGCGCCGACCTGCTCGGCAACGATGATGGCGTTGGACTTTGTGCGGGAGGAGGTGCCGAAGCAGGGTAGAGTGCAGGCGACGACATTGGTAGACGGCAGACCCATTCTCTTCATTGCCTCGGCGCAAATCATTACGCAGAGGGTGGAGTCAACGCCGCCGGAGATGCCGACGACGCAATGGTCAAGACCGGCATATTCCATGCGCTTTACAAGGCCGGAAACCTGAATGTCTATCATGCGGCGGCAGTAGTCGCCCATATCCTTCTCGTATTCGGGAAGATGAGGCAGCTTGCGGTAGCTGCGGGTAAGCTCGGTCTCGGCAAATTCCTTGCCCCATGATACCTCAAAGTGGGGGTACTTGCCCGTTCCGAAGCGCTTGGTGGGACGGCGCAGGTTGTCGATATAGTCAATGTCAAGCTCGGAGATGACCATGCAGTCGGCGCACTCGTCGGAAGCCAGCACGCTGCCGTTTTCGGCTATCATGCAAAGGCCGGAGAAGACATTGTCGGTGGTTGACTCACCCTTGCCGGGAGCTGCAAGGATCATGCCGCACTTGAGGTGCCTGGAGCGGTACTTGATGTCCTCGGTTGCGTCTTGAGTCGAGTAAACGGTGGCAGGGAACGACGCCATGCTTGCGATAACGGTCGCACCGGCAAGCGCGTGGCGGGATGCCGGAGCTTCGATTGCCTTGGAGTCTGTGCCGAGCTCAACGGCAACGGCAAGACCGGGAAGAACGGAACTGGTGAACAGAGCTTCGGTGCTCAGGAAGCAGTCGAATAAGCCGCTTATGTCGGCCTCGACATCGACGCTTGAAAACAGCGTACCCTCAACCTCGGTACGGGGTACCATACCGAGCAGCTCACCGTCGCAGATGACTGCGGCGCAGCTATACAGGCAGCCGCCTCTGGGAGCATAGGGCAGGCCGACGATTGCAAGGATATCCAAGCCCTTGGTGGCTTCGATGACCTTGACGAGGGCGTTTTCCGCACCTCTTAGAATAACGCCGTGACCGATGAGGTCATAGCAGGAGCAGCCCGTGAGGGTCAGCTCGGGGAAAACAATGATCTTGACGCCCTTGTCGGCGGCAGTACGGATGCAGTCAATTACCTTGACAGCATTATAATCCGCGTCTGCAACACGAATGACAGGGGACGCTGCTGCGACTTTTACAAATCCGTCTTTCATTTAATTCACTCTTTCTCTATGATAAATAGGTTTTCGCCGTAATAATGTGTAATAGCCTCGGACGACTCGGCGAAGCTTTCGTCGTCAATTATTATTGTCAGCTTGTCACCGAAAATATAACAGTCCTCAATGCCGTCAAGCATGGGAAAAAGATTGGTTTCCAGCTCGGTTTTCAGCTCGTCGAGATGCTCGGCGTAATACTGCGAGTCGTGGGGAACTGTGTAGCCCTCGACCGGTGCCTTTGCCGTAAAGCACATGACAAAAAACAGCACGAATACGAGCAGAAATATTCCGCAGCCGACAGGCTTGAGCCATTTAACGAATTGCTGTCCGGCGGTCATATCAGAACTTAACGCGCTCGGCGATGTAATCTCTTACTTCGCTGATGGGGATGCGGACCTGCTCCATGCTGTCACGCTCACGAACGGTGACGCAGTGATCTGCCTCATCGGTCTCCGTGCCGACTGTGTTAAAGTCAAAGGTGATACAGAAGGGAGTGCCTATCTCATCCTCGCGGCGGTAGCGCTTGCCGATAGAGCCGGTTTCGTCATAATCGACCATGAACTCCTTGGAAAGCTCGTTGTAAAGCTCCATAGCAGGACCGGTGAGGATTTCCTTCTTGGAAAGCGGCAGAATTGCGCACTTAAAGGGGGCAAGTGCCGGATGCAGATGCAAAACGGTGCGGATATCGTCATTACCCTTTTTGTCCTTGCCGACGACCTCCTCATCGTATGCCTCACACAGAAATGCCAGTGCAACGCGGTCGCAGCCGAGTGAAGGCTCGATGACATAGGGGATGTAATGCTCGTTGGTGTCCTGATCGAAATAGGTCAAATCCTTGCCGGAAGCCTCCTGATGACGGCCGAGGTCGTAATCTGTGCGGTCTGCTATGCCCCAAAGCTCACCCCAGTCGGTGAACGGGAAGGCATATTCGATATCGGTGGTTGCACGGGAGTAGAATGCAAGCTCTGCCGGCTCGTGGTCACGCAGACGCAGGTTTTCCTCCTTGATGCCGAGTGACAGCAGCCAGTTTTTGCAGAAGTCTTTCCAGTAAGCAAACCACTCAAGGTCGGTGCCGGGCTTGCAGAAAAACTCGCACTCCATCTGCTCAAACTCACGGATGCGGAAGATGAAATTGCCCGGAGTGATCTCATTGCGGAAGGCCTTTCCGACCTGGCATACGCCGAACGGCAGCTTTTTTCTGGTGGTGCGCTGGATATTTGCGAAGTTTACGAAAATGCCCTGAGCGGTTTCGGGACGCAGATAGCAGGTGGAACTGGAGTCCTCGGTGACGCCGATGGCGGTTTTGAACATAAGATTAAACTTGCGAATGGGAGTGAAATCGTGCTTGCCGCAGACGGGGCATACAACATCCTCGTGAGAGGCGATAAAGGCATCCATCTCGTCAAAGCTCATCGCATCGACATTGACCTCGTGGTGCTCCTCGCCGATGAGCTTGTCGGCACGGTGACGGGACTTGCAGGCCTTGCAGTCGAGCAGGGGGTCGGAGAAGCTGGACACATGACCGGTGGTTATCCAGGTCTGGGGGTTCATGATGATGGCTGCGTCAAGACCGACATTGTAGGGGCTTTCCTGAACGAACTTCTTCAGCCATGCCTTCTTGACATTGTTTTTGAACTCGACGCCGAGAGGGCCATAGTCCCAGCTGTTTGCAAGACCGCCGTAGATCTCACTGCCGGGATAGACATATCCGCGGTTTTTGCACAGAGCAACGATCTTGTCCATTGATTTTTCGGAATTTTTCATTTTTACATCCTTTCCCGCGGCTGGCTGCCGCAGCAAATATTATTTGCAGATACAACATTTATCTACAAATAAACAATATACCATGTATATATAATTTTTACAACTTATGATAAATATAAAACAAGCCCCGATTCAGGGGCTTGTGAGTGCGTTTTAGTATTCCACCGGTTCGCTGAAGGGCTTTTCGAGGCATTCGGGATGCTCGAGAATGTACTTGAGCATTCTGACACTCTTGGAGTAGTAGTAGCCGTCGGCAAGACGCTCGTCAATGGTCAGACCCAAATCAACGCTGTTTCTGAACTCGGCATTGCCCTCGTCGTCGTAGAACGGACGCATTTTCATCTCGCCGACAACCACGAACAGGGAGGTGGTGCCCCAGTTGGTCAGATGGTGATAGCCGCTGCGCAGCTTGATAGAGCCAAGGTTTGACAAAATGACGGAGGCATAGTACGGGTCGGAGGCAATGAGCGATTTGGGGACTATGCCGTGCCTGTCGCACCAGCGCATGAGGGCAATAAAGAACTTGACCACAAAGCGAGGAAGCTTTTTGAGGAACTCCATAGCATCCATCGTGGAATCGGTGCCGCCCTTTTTGACATGGGTTATCTGCTTGTACAGGTCTTCACGCAGAGTGTCAAGCGTGGAGTCGCCGTTTGCGCGGATAAACGCCATGCCCTCCTCGGAGGCGTCGTTAAACTGCTTTTTGATGACGAAGGAGGCACTAAGCTCCTTGCGCTGATACAAATTTTTGTTGGCAATAAAACGGTTGAGCTTGGGTCTTAACACAATGACCTTCAAAATTGCGGCAACTATCAGATGGAAAAGCGTAAACTTGAATACGGGGTTTTCCGCATTGCGCTTTGCTATGTAGGCATCGACATTGGTGAGGTCAATACGCTCGGAAATAAAAGCCTCGTTATCACAGCGATTCGGGTATATCATCGGCATGATGATATGCATGCTGTCAATGTCCCGCAAAAGCGTACCGTCTCTGCGGTCACCGATGTGCCGTTTTGTATCGTTCATATCCTTTACCTCATTATAAACTATTTTTTTGAATATGTATAAATTTTAACACAATAACCCGGGATGTCAAGAATATATATCTTGACACTGCCCCTGCGGTAGTATACATTCATCATAATCGGACCAAGGTGAAGTAAAACATGAATTTTGTAGACATTTTTATGATAGCAATAGCGCTGAGCATGGATGCCTTTGCGGTTTCAATATGCAAGGGCCTGTCCGTACAAAAGGCAGGTGCAAAGCATATGCTTACGGCAGGTCTGTACTTCGGCGCTTTCCAGGCACTAATGCCTCTTGTAGGGTTCCTGCTCGGTTTCAAGCTGGAACGATTTATTGTCAGCATCGATCATTGGATAGCCTTTGTGCTGCTGGCGATAATCGGCGGCAACATGATAAAAGAGGCATTCGGCGGCGAAGATGATGAGCATGACGCAAGCTTCTCGTTCAAGGCGATGATCCCGCTTGCCGTAGCAACGAGCATCGATGCTCTTGCGGTCGGCATAAGCTTTGCATTCTTAGGTGTGGATATTGTCACGGCGGCACTGCTCATCGGTATGACGACCTTCATACTGTCGGCGGCAGGAGTGCTCGTGGGCAATGCCTTCGGCGCAAAGTATAAATCCAAGGCAGAGTTTGTCGGCGGCGTTGTACTTATTCTGATCGGTCTCAAGATACTGCTTGAGCATCTCGGTGTGATATAGGGGTTTTACAAATGCGGGGAAAGCTAAAACAATATATCTCGATATTCATAATGCTGCTCATCGCCGTCGTTGTCGGTGTGCTGCTTCTGACGGGAACTCTCGATGTTGATAAGATAATTGCCGCCGTTGATGACAATAAGCCCCTCGCGCTTATCGTCATCATTGCGCTGTTTCTTCTCAAGGGCTGCTCACTGGCGTTTCCGTATGCGGCGGTGTGTTTGGGGACCTCGCTTGTTTTCGACATAAAAACGGCGATACCGATAAACATTATCGGAACTGCCATGTGTATATCCGTGTCGTACCTCATCGGCAGGTTTTCAAAGGAACTGACCTTTGATAAAATGATGGACAAGTATCCCAAGCTGAAACGGTATTTCGACAATGCCGGTAAATACAGCTTCACCTTTTGCTTTGCAATTCACACGCTTCACCTTTCAATGGAGGCACAGGGAGTGATGTTCGGACTGTTGAGAACGCCGTACTTAGCATATCTTTCCGGCTCAATGCTTGCACTTTTGCCGAGCCTTGTGTATTTCACCGTGCTGGGTGACAGCTTTGATCTGACAAACCCGCTGTTCTGGGTATTCATCGGCATCGACATAATGACGCTCGTCATCGGACTAATCTACGCAAAGCGCAATATAATAGACGGAAAAGGCAAAAAAGACAGTTCATATGGACCGAACCAGTAAAAACGGACAATAGACAAAAGACCCTCTATGCAGGAAAACAGAAGTACTGCATAGAGGGTATTGTTATGCCAAGAAGCTCGGGCTTGCAAATGGGAAAGCCGCAGCGAATTTGCTTCAGCGAGAAAAGCGCAAAGGTATTTCGAACATTCCAAAGCACCGAAACGAAAAGCTGAAAGCCACACGGTCGCCCGACCGAAAAGCCGACACTATGGACAACGCCATCGTTTCTGCGTTTTCGGAATTTCCACTGCAGCTTGTCAAGACTATCCCCTGTGACAGAGGAACGGAGTTTGCAAAGCGGTGAAAGATTGAGCAGCGGCAGAACTGTGAAGTCTATTTTGCCGATCCGTACTGTGCGTGGCAGAAAGGCACGAAAGAAAACTCAAACGGCTTGCTGCGGGAGTTTAATCCCAAGGGAGAAAACCCTCGCGCGTTGCTCCTGCTGCTCTAAAACGAAACCCGGCGTTTATTAACGCCGGGCCTCGTAAGGTTCTTAAATTTTCTTTCGTCCCGGGTCCTGTGGGATCTCGGGCTTTTTAACTGTTGTACTTAGCTTGACAAGTCACTATATCGGTTTATTTGTACATCTCGATGAGACGCTGCAGGTGCTCGTAACGGGCCTTGGCGTTTTCTTCGGATGCGGTAAACAGGGTGTCCGCCCTGTCGGGGAACTCACGGGTCAGACGGCTGTAACGGGCCTCGTTCATGAGGAACTCGCGGTATCCGTCGGTGGGAGCCTTGCTGTCAAGCGTGAACTTGCCGGTCTCGCTTGCGGGATTGTAGCGGAACAGATTCCAGTAACCGCACTGAACAGCCTTCTTCATTTCGGCCTGACAGTTGGTCATGCCGCCCTTGATCGAGTGCATCTCGCAAGGTGCGTATGCAATGATGAGAGACGGACCGGGATATGCTTCAGCTTCCTTGATTGCCTTGAGGGTCTGAATCATGTTAGCGCCCATTGCGATTTGTGCGACATACACATAGCCGTAGGTCATTGCGATCTCGGCGAGGGACTTGGACTTTATCTCCTTGCCTGCCGCCGCAAACTGTGCGACCTGACCGATGTTGGAGGCCTTGGAAGCCTGACCGCCGGTGTTGGAGTAAACCTCGGTGTTGAATACGAAGACATTCACATTCTCTCCGGAGGCAAGCACATGGTCAACGCCGCCGAAGCCGATGTCGAAGGCCCAGCCGTCGCCGCCGAATATCCAGCAGCTCTTCTTGTTGAGGTAGCTCTTATTGTCGAGAATCGCCTTGCGGGTCTCGCAGCCGCAGTCGCTCGCCTCGAGTGCAGCGATGAGCGCCTTTGACGCTGCCTGGTTTGCCTCGGTGTCGTCAAAGCTGTCAAGCCATGCCTGAGCCTCGGGGAGCTTGTCGGCGATGGTCTCAACCTTTGCCTTGAGGTCATCGCGAATTTTCTTCTGACCGAGGTACATACCGAGACCGTGCTCTGCGTTGTCCTCGAACAGGCTGTTTGCCCATGCAGGACCCTTGCCTTCCTTGTTTACGGTGTAGGGAGAGGTTGCAGCAGGACCGCCCCAGATGGAGGAGCAGCCGGTAGCGTTGGAGATGAGCATATGGTCGCCGAAGAGCTGGGTGATGAGACGGGCGTAGCTGGTTTCCGCACAGCCTGCGCATGAGCCGCTGAACTCGAGGTAAGGCTGCTTGAACTGGCTGCCGATAACGGTGTCGTTCTGAACTTCTTTCTTCTCGGTGACATTGGCTACCATGTAATCGAATATGGGCTGCTTGTGAGCCTGGCTCTCAAGACCGACCATCTTCAGGGACTTGGTGGGGCAGACGCCGACACAGACACCGCAGCCCATGCAGTCCATGGGGGAGATAGCCATGGTGTACTTGTAAAGACCCTTGCCCTTGCCTGCACGGAAGTCAACGATCTGAGCACCCTCGGGAGCGGCAGCGGCTTCCTCCTCGGTCATTGCAAAGGGACGGATAGTTGCGTGGGGGCAGACAAATGCACACTGGTTGCACTGTGCACAGGTCTCGGCCGTCCACTCGGGAACGAATGCGGAAACACCGCGCTTCTCGTAAGCGGAAGCGCCCAGCTCGAAGGTGCCGTCAGCGTGTTCAACAAACGCGGAAACGGGCAGGGAATCGCCGTCCATCT
>SAMEA3663260__coassemble_158_pt1 | contig 19872 bp, 18 predicted proteins | sample SAMEA3663260__metabat2_low_PE_022 | metagenome-assembled genome bin SAMEA3663260 (sample SAMEA3663260) | pig gut metagenome | biome: pig gut; feature: pig-associated habitat; material: faeces | place: China | collected 2013
TTATAATACGGTCAGGTGCTTGCTTTGAAGCATGCGTTAAATGTAGCGGCTGCGTTTTCGCCTGCGTTTGCCTGTGCCAGGTAGCCATAGAAGTTGATGTTGACCGTCTGATCCTTGGAGATGCCGATGGCGTCAGCGACAGCGATCTCGTTATTCTTGAGAATGAAGATCTGATCAATACCCGAAGTTTTATCGGTTACGATGACGGGATTCTTTGCTTCATCGCAGTAAACATAGACAGCACCGCCGTTTTTGCCGGTTACGCCATCGAGCTTTGCCCAGCAGTCAGCCATAGCATAGCTCAGACCGGTATTTGCGAGTCCGTCAACGACCTCGACATACAGATATCCGGGAACTTCGGTCTTTTCGATGACTTTGATGAACGGATCCTTGGGCAGATCGGTTGAGGGCAGAACCGAATACTTGTTCTCGGCAACTAATTTGTCGTTGAGTGTATAGTCGCCTTTTTCGCCCTTAACAGCTTCATGCTCCCAGAGTTCAACTGCTTTTGCGATGTCACCGCCACCCTGTGCAATAAAGGTGTTTTTAACTGCGGCGCTTTCCTTAGTGAGGAATGCGAGTGTTCCCATGACTGCGATGCAGATTACGAGCACAACAGCCATGATGGTGAGAAGAGTTTTTTTCTTGCTCATGGGGTTTGCCTCCTAAAAAAATTATAAACTTATATATAAAATTGTTTACGACGGATCGCTAACAACTATATACCTTATTTAACCTGGTCGCTGTCGTTCTTTTTTTGTGTCTGAAACAGTTCCGGGAGAATCCACATCAGAATCAAAACAAGAACACCGATTATTGCCACATACCGTCCGGTCTGACTTGCAACATAGCTGGACACATAGCCGAGCTTAGGCAATGAAAACTTAACAACGCCGAGAACATTCTCGTACAGAACGGGGTTGCCGTCACGGTTTTCGTTTGCATCTCCCTTAGTGTAGAACTTGTGCTCCGTTCGGTCGACGGCATCAACTCTGTGGGTAACCAGTGTGGAATTCTCATCAACGACAAAGGTAATGACATCACCCTCGGTGATTTGACCGGGATCGGTCTTCTCAACATAAATTAGGTCACCGGGAAGATACTTCGGAGTCATAGAGGGGGAGAGAACCGCATAGGGCGTATAGCCTATAAGTCTTACTCCGACCAGTGCAACAGCAAGCAATACCACGGCAATGACCAAAAGAGTGGTAATCAGATTCCATATAACCCTAAACGGGCCTTTTTTCTTTTTCTTTTTCTTTTTCTTTTTCTTGGCAGCCTTCTCGGAGCTTACTTTATTACTGCTTTCCTCGGCGGGCTTAACCTCGGTAACCTCTTCGGCAGGTGCGGCTGCAGCTGCGATTTCGGACTTTTCCGCTTCCTGCTTTTCATTGTGCTCCTTCAGATATGCTTCAAGCTCCGCAAGTGTCGGGCGGGGAATACTTGCCAATGTGCTTACCTCTCTTTATTTCAAATTGTTTACTATCGATTGCGTCTTCCCGAGCAGGGATTTAAGCTCATCGTGGGCGAGGCAATAATCGTCAAGCTTCTTTTTTAAATCATCCCAGGCCTGATTAGCTCTGTTTTTGCTCTCAAGCTCAATTATCTCACAGCGAACTCTTGTTTCTTCCATGACCTTCGCTGTTTCCTCCTCAAGGGATTGATACCGAGCCTTTACTCCTGCAAGATAATCATCGGCTGCCTTCTGTGCAGCCAGGAGCACACCGGAAACTTTGACGGCTTCCTCGGCAATAGAGCCGAATTCCCTCTGTTGGGGCTGAGCCTTTGAAAGCTCGTCCCTGAGTTTTTCGTTTTCATTTTTCAGTTGAGCCATTTCAAGCTCGGTATCCCGAAGCATTACGAGCAGGTCATGCTTGCTCAGAGCGTCAATATCAACCATATCTCAAACCTTTCCGAAATTCATGACAGCATTTCAAGCCTGTTTCACAGCCGAAAAAAACGAATATCTTTAAAGAACATCAATGCCGCCATACAATGCGTAACAATTTATAAACATTATTTTAATAAATTGGAACAAGCAATTAACAAAATACCACAAGTCTTCACTAAATGCAACGAATTATTTGGAAAAGTTATAATTTTTTTCATAATTTAGGATATTTGACGCGAAAATATTACAATAAGTTAACATAACTGAATATTTATTGAGTTATGAAAAATGCTTGCTTTGATTGAAGTCGCAGGTTATTATTAACGGTGAATTACTGATAAATAATGGCAATATAACCAATTTTCATTATCGGAATTAAAGAGATTTAGGTAAGTCATTATATGGTAAAACAATTAAATAAACTTGTCCGCAAAAAAACCTCTGCAGATACACAAGCATCTGCAGAGGTTGGATTAAAAATTAGGTTTTATATATCAGCGTAGCCGTAAATCCAAGCAACAGGGAGGTAGCGGCAGGTTATCGCGGGGTTAGAGCATTTTGTTACATACTCGCCGTCGTACCACATAACGGCACTTGTACCGCCATCCATGTTCATCGCCTGATATGCGTCATAGCGCTGCATTATCTTTGTACATTCCGGAAGACCTATGCCGAGAGAGCGGCCGACCAAACGACCCTCTACGACTAACATGAGCACATCACCGTCTTTGGACTGGCCGAGCACACAGCGGGGCTGGATGGACATGAAGCCGGAGAGCTCATCAATGAGCGGGACACCGTCAACGATGAGTGCAGGTCTGAACTCGACTGCGTCTCTTGTGCCGGGGGTAGTCTCATTTTTGGCATCAACGATGTAGAGCTTATCGTCGTTTCTCAGCTCCATACGCTTGCGGCTGTCGGTAAAATGCCTGCCGAACTCTTCTCCGCTGCACATCGCATAGCCCTTGATTATGCCGCCGTTGCCGACGCCGTTCTTATCTGAGAAGCCGCTGCCGTTGATACCGAGAACACCGTTGCATCTGGGAACTATACTCTCGAGCACCTCACCAATCGAACCGAGATACTGTGCAGGACAGCATCGCAGATCCTTAGCGTCCTTGAGTATAGCCAAAACGCCCTGATAGCCCGAGCCCTTGACACGCACGAGCATGAGCTTGTGCTTGCCATCGATCGCAAGCACCTGATCACCCTGCTTTGTGGTTATCGTCGTGCCATCGTCATATATGCCGGCCTCGTTGATATATAGGTTCATCAGATTAGCCTGCTTGCACTCGGGATGCTCACTCAGATAGCTTTCAAGCGAGACCCTGTCGAGCTCGTCGAACATGGCGTAAAAGTCATTTTCCGCCTTTTTGAACGGATCTTCCTTCCACTCGCTTTCTATGCCGACCTGCTTATCCTCGGCAGCGTGCATACGAGCCATTACCTCGTCGATAACGGAGTCGGGGAAGAACCATTCTGCAAGCCACTGATGTGTCATCGTGGACATTGCGGTTTCTATGTAAGCGTCACGAAGATTTTTTATAAAAGGTATGTTGGTGTAAACTAAAAAAGTGTAGGCAGCAGCGAGAAACACAAGCACACTGACTATCGTCACCAGCACTTTTTTCACACTGCGCGGCTTTTTGGCCGTTGCCTTTTTGACATTGGCGGGTTTGATATCTTCTGCCTCAGACTCGGGGCGTTCGGCAACTTGTTGGGGAGCGGCCTTACCATTGGACTGCGGCATTCTGCTTGATTTTGAGCTGAATAGTTTTATGGTCGTTTCCTTCTTTCAAGGGTGTTGTCAATCATAATACCACAATAAGAACAGTTTGTCATCAACATAATACAATATGCAACACAATTCTTTACTCAAAGTCAACTCCGGCACGACAAAGGCGGTCAATTATTGACTATTATTAAATAATGTAGGCATTTGTTTGACAAAGGCGAATTATGTGATATATTATGAACCTTATGGAAAATATAACTTCGAGAAAAAACAAGGTAATATGCCATCTTCGCTCGGTGGCAAACGACAGAGAATACAGATGCAACTGCCGAGAATATGTCTGCGACGGGATTAAAACCCTGCGTGAGGCTATGCGCTGCGGAGCAGAGCTTGTCTGCGTGCTCTGGAAAGAGAAGGCGGAGGAACTCGAGCTGCCTGACGGTGTTGTGCAGTATACCGCACCGGCGGAGCTTTTTGAGTACTCTTCTCCTTTAAAGTCGAGCGGCGGACCGGTGTTCACCGTAAAAATGCCCGAGCATGGCGGCGGTTTCAAGCTTGAACGCGCCATCGTACTTGAGAATCTGCAAGACCCGGGTAATGTCGGCACGGTGATAAGAACCGCAAACGCCTTTAATATTGACGCGGTCATACTTGTCGGAGCTTGCGCCGACCTGTATAATCCCAAAACCGTCCGGGCCAGTATGGGGGCGATATTCCGCCAAAGGGTGCTCACGATGAGCATAGCCGAGCTTGATGAGTTTACACGGGAGCACGCCCTGCCGCTTTTCGGCGCGGCACTGAGCGATAAAGCTGCCGATCTGCGCAATGTTGAAATTCACAGGGCGGCGATAGCGATAGGCAGCGAGGGCAGAGGTCTGACGCCGGAGCTGCTGGATATCTGCGGTGGGGAAGTGATAATCCCCATGAACCCCGACTCGGAGTCGTTAAATGCCGCGGTTGCTGCCTCAATCATAATGTGGGAGATGTCAAGATAATAAGGAGGGAACGGCGTGTCTGCTATCGAATACTGGCTCTGGCTTTCAACATCAGCGAAGCTCAGCCCGAGGGCAAAGGCCGTTCTGCTTGCTTATTACGGCAGCCCCGAAGCAATGTATCAGGCGCCTGAAGGCGAGATAACAAGGCTGCTGGGCAACAGATCCGAGGGAGCGGAAACTCTTGAGCGGCGTGATCTTTCCTCGGCAATGCGCATTATTGATATTTGCGATAGTCAAGGTATTGATATTATATCAATTCAAGATGCCGAGTATCCCGTCAGGCTTAAAAACATCTACGCACCGCCTTCTGTGATATATGTCAAGGGTAAGCTCCCGAAGCTTGACGAGGAAGCGGCAATAGCGGTAATAGGAACGCGCAACGCAAGCCCCTACGGCACTAAGATGGGACTCAAACTCGGCTTTGAGATAGCGAAGTGTGGCGGAGTTGTCATATCTGGGCTGACAAAGGGCATTGACGCGTCCGGAGCAGAGGGCGCGCTTCTTGCCGACGGCAAGTGTGTAGGAGTTCTCGGTGTTCCGCATGAAATGAGCAAGGGCAGGCTTTCCGAGGAGCTGGCGGTAAGAGGCGCACTTGTCAGCGAGTATCCGCCGGGAGCCGGCACCTGCAGGCAGTATTTCAGAGCGAGAAATCGCATAAGTGCAGGCTTATCCGTTGGAGTCGTGGTGGTCGAAGCACCGTTAAAGAGCGGAACAAAGCTTTTCGTGGACGAAGCGGTTGAGCAGGGCAAGGAGATTTTTGTTGTGCCGGGCAATGCCGATAACGAAAACTGTGCAGGCAGCAACGCAATGCTCAAAGATGGCGCAAAGCCCGTCACCGATGGCTGGGACATAATGAGTGAGTTTGAAAAGCTGTTCCCGGACAAGGTCAAAAAAGTCTGCGCCGAGCTGCCGAAGCGGATGGAAAAACCTTCGCAGGACGAAGAGATCAAAACCGTAAAACCAAAAAATAATACAAAAAAAGTCATTGACAAGCCGGAAAGCACGGAATATATTGACTTGAAGACACAACTGGAAAGCCTAAGCCAAACGCAGATAAACATAGTTTCGGTTATGGACAGTGCGGGGATACAGGTCGATGAGATTATCGAGCGCACCGGGCTGTCGCCGGCGAAGGTACTGGCGGACCTGACAATACTGCAGCTCAAGGGCTATGTAAGCCAGCAATCGGGTAAACGCTTTACATTGAATATAAAACGAAGTGAGGACAGCTAAATGCCAAGTGCAAAAAAGAATTTGGTAATTGTTGAATCACCTGCAAAGGCGAAGACCATTGAAAAATACCTCGGTACAGACTACAAGGTCGTAGCATCCATGGGACATTTGCGCGATCTTCCCAAGAGCACGCTGGGTATAGATATAGAAAACGATTTTGAGCCGAAGTACATTCCGGTCAAGGATCACAAGGATGTTATAGACAACCTTAAAAAGCTCAGCAAGAGTGCCAAGACCGTTTACCTCGCAACCGACCCGGACCGCGAGGGAGAGGCAATATCGTGGCACTTAAAGGAGCTTCTCAGCCTGCCGGATGCGAAGGCAAGGCGCGTGACCTTTAACGAGATAACCAAGAAGGTCGTTACCGAGAGCGTCAATAATCCCCGTGATATCGACAAGGACCTTGTCGATGCGCAGCAGGCAAGAAGACTGCTTGACCGCCTTGTCGGCTATAAGCTGTCTCCGCTGCTCTGGAAGAAGATAAAGCGCGGCCTCTCCGCAGGTCGTGTCCAGTCGGTCGCAACAAGAATGGTCGTTGACCGCGAAAAGGAGATCGACAGCTTCGTGCGTGAGGAATACTGGCTGCTCGACGCGGTTTTAAACTGCGAAGATACCGATGCCGACTTCGTCGCGCGATACTATGGCAAGGGCGAAAAGAAGCTTGAGCTCCATTCCGGGGACGAGGTTAATGCCGTTATATCGGAAACTCAGGATGAGCCGTTTACCATCAAGACTGTCAAGCGCGGCAAAAAGCACCGCAGTCCCTCGCCTCCGTTTATAACCTCGACGCTTCAGCAGGAGGCATCACGCCGCCTCGGAATGACCCCCAGACGCACCATGTCCGTTGCCCAGCAGCTTTATGAAGGCGTTGATATCGCAGGGCAGGGCACGGTAGGCCTTATTACCTACATGAGAACCGACTCTCTGCGCCTTTCCGATGAGGCACTCCTGGCGGCGAAGAATTTCATTATCGAGCATTACGGCAAGGAATACTACCACGGCTCTTTCCGCGTATATAAGACCAAATCCGGAGCACAGGACGCTCACGAGGCTATCCGCCCCACCAATATCGAGCTTACTCCCGAAAAAGTCCGCAAGGATCTCACCCCCGAGCAGTACAGGCTGTACCGTCTGATCTGGGGTCGTTTTACCGCATGCCAGATGGCAAACTCGGTGTACGATAATGTCGTTGTCGATGTTGAGTCCAACGGCCACATTTTCCGCTCCAATTACTCCGAGCTCAGGTTCGCAGGCTACACCGCCGTTTACGAGGAGAGCAAGGACGAGGAGTCCGATGAGCTGCGCAAAAAGCTCCCCGATCTCAAAGCCGGTGAACGGGTATATCTTGAAAAGATGCTGCCCGAGCAGCAGTTTACCCAGCCCCCCGCACGCTACACCGAGGCAACCTTAATCCGCGCAATGGAGGAAAAGGGTATAGGCAGACCTTCAACCTATGCGCCGACCATTTCGACCATCACCGCCCACGAGTATGTAGTCAAGGACGGCAAGTACCTTAAGCCGACCAATCTCGGCGTTGTCGTTACAGAACTGATGATGGAGCGGTTCCCCGACATTGTTGACCTCAAGTTCACAAACCATATGGAGGAGGGACTTGACAATGTCGAGTCCGGCAAGCTGTACTGGAAGGACCTGCTGCACGAGTTCTACGACGATTTCAGCGTTGAGCTTCAGAACGCAGAACAGGCACTCGAGGGTGTGAGGATAAAAGTACCCGATGAGCTTAGCGACGAATACTGCGATGTTTGCGGCAAGCAGATGGTCGTTAAATCCGGCAAATTCGGAAGATTTTTGGCTTGTCCCGCATATCCCGAATGCAGCTTCACAAAACCGCTGGTTATCGAGATGCCCGGCAAATGCCCGAAGTGCGGCAGCAGGATACTCAAGCGCACCTCCAAGAAGGGCTACACCTTCTATGCCTGTGAGCGCGGCGCCGACTGCGGCTTCATGACATGGTATGTCCCGACAAAGGACTATTGCCCGAGCTGCGGCAAAACGCTTTTCAAGCCCAGCGGTAAGGGACAGAAGAAGGCCTTCTGCATCAACGAGGAGTGCTCTGAGTTCGTTCCCGAGGAAAAGCGGAGCTACAAGAAAAAGACAACGGCAAAAAGCGGTGATAAAAAGACCGCAGCAAAGAAAAAGACTACTACCGGGAAAGCCAAGGAATAAGCGTATATGAAAAAAGTCACGGTACTCGGCGCCGGACTTGCAGGCTGCGAATGTGCATGGCAGCTCGCAAAACGGGGCGTTGAGGTAAGGCTTTATGAGATGAAGCCGAATAAAATGACCCCGGCACACAGCTCGGAATACTTTGCCGAGCTCGTGTGCTCAAATTCCCTGCGCAGCGACGAGCTTACCAATGCCGTCGGACTGCTCAAGGCGGAGATGCGGAAAATGGGCTCGCTGATAATGGAAAGCGCAGATAAAAACCGCGTTGCCGCAGGCGGTGCGCTTGCCGTTGACCGTGAGGGATTTTCCAAATACATTACCGAAAAAATCAAGTCGTGCCCCAATATCGAACCGGTATCGGAGGAAGCGACCGATTTCCCCGAGGGTGAGCTTGTCGTGGCGACCGGACCGCTTACCAGCGACGCGCTTGCCGAAAAGCTCGAAAAGCTCTGCAATTGCTCCGGCCTGCATTTTTACGATGCCGTAGCACCCATAGTCACGCTTGAAAGCGTTGATATGGACAATGCGTTTTTCGCTTCTCGCTACGATAAGGGTACGGCAGATTATGTAAACTGCCCTATGAACGAGGAGGAGTATAAGGCCTTTGTAAAGGAGCTTGCTTCGGCGAAGGAAGCTCCCGTCCACGGGTTTGACGACGGCGGGGTTTTTGAGGGCTGTATGCCTGTTGAGGTCATGGCTCGCCGAGGCGAGGAAACGCTTCGCTACGGACCGTTAAAGCCGGTAGGACTGCGTGACCCGAGAAACGGCAAAGAAAACTATGCCGTAGTTCAGCTAAGGCGGGACAATGCCGACGGTACGATATATAATCTTGTCGGTTTCCAGACCCACCTGACATGGGGAGAGCAAAAGCGGGTTTTTTCGATGATACCTGCGCTGAAGAATGCGGAATTTGTCCGCTACGGTGTCATGCACCGCAATACATATCTCAACTCACCGCAGCTTCTTGACCGCTATTACAGGCTCAAATCCGACCCTCGCATAAGCTTTGCCGGACAGATGACCGGCGTTGAGGGCTATGTTGAGTCGGCATCGTCGGGTATGCTTGTCGGCATTGAGACCGCCGCAAGACTGCTTGAGCTCGAGCCGGTGAATTTTCCGCAGGAAACCGCAATAGGAGCACTCGGGCTTTACATTTCCGGCGGCAGCGTGGGCGATTTTCAGCCGATGAACATAAACTTCGGCATCATAACGCCGCTTGGCTACCGCGTTAAGGGCAAGAGAAATAAGAATGCGGAGATATCCGCGAGAGCTCTTAGAATAATAGATGAGTTAATGGAGAAGGAGGTCTTCTGCTGTGAAAATAATCGTTGACGCAATGGGCGGAGATAACGCACCGGAAGCCATAGTAAAGGGTGCGGTATATGCGAGAGACGGACTGGGTGTTGAGATATGTCTGGTAGGACGCACAGAGGACATTGAAAGATGCCTTGACGGTGTTGACCGCAGCGGCATAAGCATAGTCGATGCACCTGAGATAATCACGATGGAGGACGACCCCAGCACGGCAGTTCGACGCAAGAAAAACTCGTCGATGGCGATCGCGCTTAATCTGCTTAAAAACGGAGAGGGCGATGCCATGGTGTCGGCAGGCTCAACGGGCGCACTTCTTACCGGTGCAACACTGATCGTAAAGCGTGTGCACGGTGTTCGCCGTGCGGCGATGGCACCGGTATTTCCGAGCCGTGAAAACGGGCTTATGCTCATTGATTGCGGAGCAAACGCGGAGTGCACTCCCGAGTATCTTCTCCAGTTCGGCTACATGGGCAGCTTTTATGCAAAGCGGATCATGAACATAGACAATCCCCGCGTCGGACTTCTCAACATCGGCGTTGAGGAAACTAAGGGCGGCACGCTCCAGCATGAGACTTATAAGCTTCTCAGGCAGGCAGAGGAAGCCGGAAGAATAAACTTTGTCGGCAATGTCGAGGCAAGCACCATGCTTATGGGCGGTGTCGATGTTGTAGTAGCCGACGGCTTTTCCGGGAATATTGCGCTCAAGACGGCAGAGGGCGTTGCAAAGTGGCTGTTTACGGAGCTCAAGGATGTGTTCAAGATGAGCGCAAAGAATATGCTTGCGGCAGCCGTTGTAAAAAAGGATGTCAAGGGTCTTGCCAAAAAGATTGACCCCAACGAGGTTGGCGGAACCGCGCTTTTGGGCATCTCCAAGCCTGTCATCAAGGCTCACGGCTCATCTGGCGACGAGGCGTTCTTTGCCGCCATCCGTCAGGCGAAGAGCTTTGCCGAGTCAGGTCTGATAAACGATATAGCAGAAAATGTTGAATACATGCGTATTTCAGAGGAAGCGTAATACAATTGAAAGAGCTTGAGAGAAAACTGAATTACTGCTTTAAAAACAGCGAATTATTGAAAAATGCGCTCACCCACAGCTCATATGCTAACGAAAACAGGGCAGAAGGCTGTTCGAGCAACGAACGCCTTGAATTTCTCGGCGACTCCGTTCTGGGCTTTGTCACCGCAAAGCACCTGTATTCCATGCAGCCAACGCTGTCCGAGGGCAAAATGACACGACTGCGTGCAGAGCTTGTCTGCGAGCAGAGCCTGTACGGTGTTGCACTCGACCTTGATCTTGGCAGATACCTGCGCATGGGTCACGGCGAGGAGAAAAACGGAGGCAGAAGCAGAACCTCGATTCTTGCAGATGCAGTCGAGGCGGTCATAGCTGCCATGTTTCTCGACGGGGGCATTGAAGCTCCCGAGAGCTTCATAAAGCGGATGATTTTAAGCCCCGAGAGCATTGAGGCGCACCATGCTGCCGACTATAAGACCGAGCTGCAGGAGCTCGTACAGCAAAAAAGCGGTCAGGTTTTATCGTATGCTCCGATCGGTGAGTCGGGACCGGACCATGCGAAGGTGTTTTCGGCAAGCGTAAGTCTCAACGGTGAAGTCGTCGGCGAGGGCAGCGGACGGACAAAGAAGGAGGCCGAGCAGGCGGCAGCCTGTCAGGCATTGAAGAAGCTCAACAAATGACAGCAAAAAACAGTATTATTCCCGTTTTTGTGCCGCACCTCGGTTGCCCGAATGATTGTGTGTTCTGCAATCAAAGACGCATCTCAGGCCATACCGTGCCTGCGACGGCACAAACCGTTAAAAGCGCAATAGAGAACGCAGCCGCCTTGTCCCCCAAAGGGACAAAGCGGCAATTGGCGTTTTATGGAGGCAGCTTCACTGCGATACCCGTTGCCGAGCAGATAAGCCTTTTTGAAGCTGCAAAGCCCTATCTTGACGACGGAACGATAAGCTCAATAAGGCTTTCAACAAGGCCTGATGCCATAGACGACGAGGTGCTTGCAAGGCTCAAAAGATACTCGGTGCAGACGGTTGAACTCGGTGCGCAGTCGCTGTGCGATAAGGTGCTGTACTTATCCGGAAGAGGTCACACCGCAAAAGAGGTCGAGGACGCGTCACGGCTTGTGAAGGAAGCCGGTTTTGAGCTTATTTTGCAAATGATGACCGGTCTTCCCGGCGATACCGATGAAAGCTGCCTTGAAACGGCAAAAAAGATCATTGCATTAAAGCCAAACGGAGTGCGCATATACCCAACGGTCATCGTGCGTGATACCGCACTTTACGATATGTGGAAGGCAGGCAAATACAAGGAGCATACCGTCGAGGATGCGGTGCGTGTATGCGCAAAGCTGACAAAGCTGTTCGATTTTTCGGGAATACCCATTATTCGCATGGGCTTAAACCCCACGGAGGATCTCTCCGGCGGTGATGCTGTGGGCGGTGCCTATCATCCGGCACTCGGCGAGCTTGTGCGTTCGCGCATGATGCTTGACAATGCTTCGGCACTTTTAAGCGGCGTTAAGCCGGGCAGCAGTGTGGTACTCGGTGTAAACAAGGCCGATGTATCCAAAATGATAGGCCAGCACCGCTGCAATATTAACGCACTTTGTGACAGATTTAAGCTTAAGTCGCTCAAAATCGTACAGGCGGATGTAAAAAACGGTGAAATTACCGTTATCAGCCTTGATTAAGGCGGTAACTTGTTATAAAATATAAGATACACTATTGTGCACATTTTGAATAGAGGTAAAGCATTTGTACTTAAAAGCACTGGAAATACAAGGGTTTAAGTCCTTTCCGGACAAGATTCGGATAACATTTGAAAAGGACATTACCGCAATAGTCGGACCGAACGGCTCGGGCAAATCGAATATAGCCGATGCGATATTGTGGGTCATGGGCGAGCAGCGTTCCAAAACTCTGCGCGGCGGCAAGATGGAGGATGTCATCTTCGGCGGTACGGAGAAGAGGGGGGCATTGGGCTTTACACAGGTATCGCTGATTATCGACAATTCCGAGCATATCTTTGATTGCGATAATACCGAGCTTATGCTCACACGCCGCTATTACCGCAGCGGCGAGAGTGAGTATTACATAAACCGCGAGGCAGTTCGTCTCAAGGACATTAACAGCCTGCTTATGGATACAGGCCTTGGCAGAGACGGCTACTCCATCATAGGTCAGGGCAGAATAGCGGAGATAGTATCGAGCAAGAGCTCGGAACGCCGCGAGGTCTTTGAGGAGGCCGCCGGCATATCGCGTTACCGCAGCCGCAAGGAGGAATCCGAACGCAAGCTGCAAAAAACAGAAGAAAACCTCCTGCGAATAAAAGATAAGATAGACGAGCTTGAGCTTCAGGTCGAGCCGCTTAAAAAGCAGTCGGAGACGGCGAAGAAGTATCTCGTCATGCGTGACGAGCTCAGACTTCGTGAGATAAGTGTTTGGATGGCGACATTGGAAAAGCTGCGCTCACAGGCAGATGCCGTCAACAACGATTATGAGAACGCTAAGCGCGATCTTGACAATGCCCACCGCAGTCTTGAAGCACTATATGCGTCGTCGGGCAACATTTCCGAGCGTATGCGTGAAAAGGATGTCGAGGCGGAAAACGCAAGACAGCGCCTTTCGGAGACTGAAGGCAGAGCGTCAGTGTGCGATTCCGAGGCAGCGGCATTGAGAGCCAACATCGCAAGCAGTCTTGATGCGGCTGAACGCATGAAGAAGGACATTGCCGAGGCGGAGAGCCGCGTCGGTGAGCTCGTTGCGCAGATTGAGGACAATAATGCGACGATAGCCTCGCTGAGTGCGGTGCGCCACGAGCTTGACGATAAGCTCAAAAGCAATAACAATGTGCTTGACGGTGCACGCATGAAGCTCAGCTCCCGTGAAACGGCAGTCGGGCAGCTTACCGAAAAGGTCAATAAGCTCAGTGTTGATTGCCGAAGCTTAGATGCAAGAATACATATGCTTTCCGAGATGGAAAAGGAATACGAGGGCTTTTCAAAGGCGGTCAAGACCGTCATGCGCGAGTCTGCAAGGGGCAACATAAGCGGAGTTTACGGTCCCGTTGCAAATCTTGTCAAGGCGGATAACGAGTACGCACTCGCAATCGAGACTGCTCTCGGAGCTGCGATGCAGAATATAGTTATCGACACGCAGAACGACGGCCGCAAAGCGATAGAGATGCTAAAGCGCATGGATTCCGGTCGCGCGACCTTCCTGCCGGTTGATACGATCAAGGGCGGTGTCATGAAGGATGCGCCGGTAAACGACCCCGGTTTTGTCGGTGTTGCGTATGACCTCGTGCATTTTGATGCAAAATACGAGGGTATTTTTGCAAATCTTCTCGGCAGAACGGTCGTTGCCGAAACCCTTGCCGATGCCGTGCGAATGTCAAAGGCAAACGGCAACCGCCTGCGCATAGTCAGTCTTGACGGACAGCTCATAAATGCCGGCGGTTCGATGACAGGCGGCAGTGCCGCAAAAGGCACGGGCATACTTTCAAGAGCAAATGAGCTTGCAGAGCTTAAAAGGCGCAGAGTAAGACTCGAAACCGAGTTTAACAACGCAGGTTCAGAGCTTGACAGAGCGAGAAATGCGCTGTCCGGCTTGAGATATGAGCTCGATATGGCACTTGAGGATCAGGCGGAGATAAACCGCTCAATTGCCGCTAACGAGGCGGAAAAGCGAGCTACCGAGCTTGCGATAAGTCGGCTCAAGGTGCTGCTGGAGGCATTGTCGGGCGACAGCCTGTCACGCCGCCGCGCAATCGAGCAGTCCGAAAACGAGCGCGGTCGGTTAGAGGACAAGCTGAAAGCGGTGCTTGACAAACGCAGCGGCATAGCTGCCGAGGCAGAGGGCATTAAAGCCGAGATAAATGAGATAAACAATAAGCGCCTTGAGCTTGAGGGAAGACGCACAAAGGCTGACAAGGACGCGCAGGAGAGAAACCGTGAGCTTCTTGAGCTTCAGGGGAGATGCGCAAGCTTTGAGCAGAAGAAGCTTGCCGCCGACATGGAGGAAAAGCAGATACTCGATAAGCTCTGGGAAAACTACGAGCTGTCGTATTCCGCAGCGCAGGAGCTGCGCCAGCCGGTCGAGAATCTGCAAAAGGAAATAAAAGGGATAAATGACCTTCGCCGACATATATCCGCACTTGGTACACCTAATATCGGTGCAATAGAGGAATATGAGCGCGTAAGCAAAAGATATGAGTTTCTCACCGGCCAGCGCGATGATATCGAGAAGGCAAAGACGGAGCTTTTGGGCATAATAAACGATGTAACAAGCGAAATGCAGGAAGTGTTCCTGCGTGAGTTCAAGCTAATTGACGAAAACTTTAAGCAGACCTTCATTGAGCTTTTCGGCGGCGGCAAGGCGTCGATTACGCTCGAGGACGAGTCCGACCCGCTTGAATGCGGCATTGAGATCAAGGTGCAGCCACCCGGAAAAGCCGTGTCGAATATTAGCCTGCTGTCCGGCGGTGAAAAAGCGTTTGTTGCAATTGCTCTGTATTTTGCGATACTCAAAGTGCGCCCCACTCCGTTTTGTGTAATGGACGAGATCGAAGCTGCACTCGATGAGGCGAATGTTATCCGTTTTGCCGAGTATATGCGAAATATGTGCGCCAAAACGCAGTTCATCGTCATAACCCATCGCCGGGGCACGATGGAGGAGGCAGACAACATCTACGGTGTTACCATGCAGGAAAAGGGTGTGTCGAAGATAATAGAGCTTGACCTTGAGCAGGCACAGCGTTCCATCGAAACGGATAGATGAAAAGGAGGCAGTGATGGGCTTTTTTGACAAGATGTTTTCGGGACTTACCAAGACCCGTAAGAACATAGAGGAGCTTGAGGAGATCTTCCAAAACTACGATATGGACGACATGGATTTCTATGATGAGCTTGAGGAAATGCTCATCATGGCGGATGTCGGCGGTGAGGCCACCGCAAAAATACTCTACGACTATAAGCGCATCCTGTACCGCAACAGAATAATGAAGGGCACAGATGCAAAAAAAGCTTTTGTAAACTATATGCACGAAATGCTGGGCGAGATGGATACCGAGCTTAAGCTTGAAACTAAGCCCTCGGTCATTCTCTTGGTCGGCGTCAACGGCGTAGGCAAGACGACCACCATAGGCAAGCTGTCGGCACGCTTCAAAGCAGACGGCAAAAAAGTTCTGCTTTGCGCCGGAGATACCTTCAGAGCGGCGGCAGGGGAGCAGCTGAATATCTGGGCTGAGCGTTCCGGCGCGGATATTGTCCGCCACGAGGAGGGCAGCGACCCTGCATCTGTCGTGTATGACGGCATCTGTGCGGCAAAGGCAAGAGCTGTTGATACAATAATTATCGACACCGCAGGAAGACTGCACAACAAGGCAAACCTTATGAACGAGCTGAATAAAATCACCCGTGTCGTTACCCGTGAGCTGCCCGATGCCGATGTCGAAACGCTCATGGTGCTTGACGCAACGACGGGTCAAAACGGTCTTATCCAGGCAAAGCAGTTCCTTGAGACAGCGGGTATAACCGGCATAGTGCTTACAAAGCTTGACGGCACGGCAAAGGGCGGCATAGTCTTTGCCATAGCCCACGAACTCAATTTGCCGGTGAAATATGTCGGTGTCGGCGAGGGTATGGACGACCTCATTCCGTTTGACCCGAATGAATTTGTGGAGGCGCTGTTCAAGTGAAGCTGATACTTGCAAGCAACAACGCCAAGAAGCTTAAAGAGCTTAAGGCGATATTGTCTGACATGGACATAGAGTTGTGCTCACAAAAAGAGGCCGGCTGCGACTTTGAGGTCGAGGAGACCGGTACGACCTTTGATGAGAACGCTTATCTTAAGGCGGCGGCGGTCGTTGCGGCGACCGGAATTGCCGCAATCGCCGATGACTCCGGGCTTATGGTCGATGCCCTTAACGGCGAGCCGGGAGTCTACTCGGCAAGATACGCTCCCGGCGGTCACGAAGCCAGTGACAGGGAAAAATACGAGTACCTGCTCAAAAAGCTCGAGGGTGTTGACGACAGAAGCGCGCGGTTCGTGTCGAGCATTTGCTGCATTTTCCCGAACGGAGATATTATCCGCAGCGTGGGCAAATGCGAAGGCGAGATTCTCCGCAGTCCAAGAGGCGAGGGCGGTTTCGGCTATGATCCGGTTTTCATGCCGTCGGGCTACGGGAAGAGCATGGCGGAGCTCGGTACAGAGGTAAAAAACCGGATTTCACACAGAGCCAATGCGCTCAAAGATTTTAAGAAGAAATTGAGGGAATACAATGGCATTGACAAGTAAGCAGAGGGCGCAGCTCAGAGGGCTGGCAATGACCGAGGACACGATTATCCAGATCGGCAAGGGCGGAATAAGCGAAAACATTCTGACCCAGGTCAAGGATGCGCTCAAGGCAAGAGAGCTGATCAAAGGCAGAGTGCTTGAAAACAGCCTGCTGACTGCCCGTGAAGCCGCCGATGCTCTGGCAGAGGCCTGCGATGCGGAGACCGTGCAAACTATAGGAAGCAAATTCGTGCTGTATAAGAAGAACGCAAAAGAGCCTAAAATAGCTCTTGTAAAAGATAAGAAGAAATGAGAATTGTATTTTACGGCGGCAGCTTTAACCCGCCGCATTGCGGCCATATTGAAGCGGCGATGACAATATCCGAGCATTTAAAGCCCGATAAGCTGCTCATTGTCCCGTCAAATATCCCGCCGCACAAGGAGCTTGCCGAGGGCAGCCCCGATGCGCAGGAGCGGCTTTTGCTCACAAAGCTTGCTTTTGCGGATGTACCCCGGGCGGAGGTGACGGATTTGGAGCTTCACCGCGAGGGGAAGAGCTATACCGCAACCACCGTTGAGCAGCTTTTGGCGCAGTATCCCGAAGCGGAAATGTATCTTGCAATGGGAACGGATATGCTTTTGAGCTTCGAGGAGTGGTATCGCTTCAGATTTTTGCTTGAGACACTGACGCTTGCGGTGTTTGTCCGCAGTGAGGGTGAGGAGGCGGAGATGCTCCGCCACGCAGAATATCTCAAGCAGCAGTACGGTGCAAGGATAATACCGCTGCGCCATGAGCCCAAGGCGATGTCCTCGAGGGACATACGCGATATGCTCTGTCGCAGAATGGGAGCGTCTTTTCTGCCTGAGGCTGTTTACGCGAGAATAATCGCAAACGGCGACTATGATGCAAAGCCCGAGCTTTACTGGCTGCGTGAAAAGTCATATGCACTTTTAAAACCAAGTCGCGTTGCCCATGTCGTCGGCTGTGAGAGCGAGGCTGTAAAGCTTGCAATGAAGTGGGGAGAGGACCCCGAAAATGCAGCAGAGGCAGCGATTTTACATGATATTACAAAAAAACTTTCTTTGTCCGAACAATTGATATTGTGCGACAAGTATGGTATTATAAACGACATCGTTGAGGAGCATAATGTAAAGCTGTTGCACGCAAAAACCGGAGCGGCGATGGCTAAGGAGCTTTTCAACATCAGCAACGAGGTTTATGAGGCAATCAGATGGCACACCACCGGCAAGACTGATATGACGCTCCTGGAAAAGATAATATATATGGCCGACTACATAGAGCCAAACCGAGATTTTGAAGGTGTCGAAAGGCTGCGCGAGCTTGCGTATGAGAACCTTGACGCAGCGATGGCACTCGGACTCAAAATGAGCCTCGAAGACATAAGAAGCTATGGTCAGGAGCCGTATATTGCGAGCATTGAAGCATACGAGTGGTATAAGCCCTACGAAGATTAAGAAATACTAATCCTTGTAAACAGAAGGGATCAAGAATATGAAGCTATTTGGCAGCAAAAACAGCAGCAGACACGCAGGGGAGAGAGGCGTCTCCGGCAAAGAGCACAGCGGCGAAAAGGTACTGAAAAACGATACCGATTGGCTTGATGAGCTCACCCAGCCACAAGCTCCGGCAGCCCGAACCGAGCAGACAAGAAGCAAGAGCGTTGACGAGATAGTGGCGGCAAGGAATAAAAAAAGCAAGAAGAAAAAGACCGGCAAGGTCATTTTGATAATTCTGCTTGTTATTGCACTGCTTGCGGGCGGTGTCTATGTTGCTCTGGAGTATTTTATTGATCCTCCCGAGCAGAATGAAGACGGAGTTAACAACAAAGTTGATGGCAGAAAAGACGGTGTTTATACTTTCCTTGTTGCCGGCACCGACCAGATAAGCAATAATACCGATACGATCATGGTCGGCAGCTTTGATACAGTCAACGGCAAGCTGAATATTGTGAGCATTCCGAGAGATACTCTTATAAACATTCGGCATGAGGTCAAGAAGGCTAATGCCGCTTACCACTATGCCAATTATTATAAGGATATCGAGGGCTCCTCCTACTACGGCATTGACCCGGTTACGAGCATGAGAAAAGAGCTTGTCAAGAGTATGCTCGGCTTTGATGTGGATAAGTATGTCCTTGTTAATCTCAAGGCAGCAGAGGAGGTCGTCGACGCCATCGGCGGCGTTGAATTTGATCTGCCCATCGACATGAACTTTGACTCGAAAAACCAGGACCTCCACATTCATCTGAATAAGGGCAAGCAGACCTTGAGTGGCGAGCAGTTCGTGCAGGTAATGCGCTTCAGAAGCTCTTACGTCGGCGGCGACCTTGAGCGTATCGAGATGCAGCATAAGCTGCTGCGCGCTCTTGCCGACCAGATGCTCACCCTCGGCAATGTTCCAAACATATCCAAGGTGGCTCAGATAGTTGCCGACAATATGCAGACCGATATGAGCACAGAAAACATCATTTATTTTATCAAGGAGTTTCTCAAGCTTGATAAGGATGATATACAGTTTTTGACCCTGCCTAAGCTTAACACAGGCAGCGTTTTCGGCTACAGCTATGTTTTCACAGATATTGATGCATGGCTCAAGATGGTAAACGACAGTCTCAATCCGTGGACAACCGAGGTCACCGCACAGAATGTGGATATAATCACCTACAAGGACGGTAGCTTCTATTCAACGACCGGTGAAGTAAACGGCGGCGTTAAGTCCTTCCTGTCCTACAGCGACAGTGACCCGATGGCCTCTGCACAGATAGTCCTTTACACGGACAGCAATACAAATTCTCAAAGTAAGGATGTAGATACTAATGATGCAGCCTAATGAAGTCGTAAAGATTGCCGCAAAGGCGTTGAGCGACAAAAAAGGTAAGGATATCAAGGTGCTCAAGACAGATAAACTCACAACATTGTGCGATTATTTTGTCATCTGCACCGGCACATCGTCAACCCATATCAAATCTCTCACCGACGAGATAGACAAACAGATGAGCGAGGCCGGCGAGCCTCCTCTTCGCCGCGAGGGCTACCGCTCGGGCAATTGGGTGCTGCTCGATTTCGGCTGTGTGGTGGCTCATGTCTTCACCGAGGAAGCAAGAGACTTCTATAAGCTTGAAAGACTGTGGTCCGACGCTGAGGAGGTCGAACTCTCATCCCTTATAGGCCCCTGCTAAGGGGCGTTCGGATTGCCCAGACGGGCG
>SAMEA3663260__coassemble_162_pt1 | contig 19777 bp, 17 predicted proteins | sample SAMEA3663260__metabat2_low_PE_022 | metagenome-assembled genome bin SAMEA3663260 (sample SAMEA3663260) | pig gut metagenome | biome: pig gut; feature: pig-associated habitat; material: faeces | place: China | collected 2013
AAAACCGACTATACTGAAATTGAAAGCAGGGAAAAACCTGAACATGATTTTTTGAAAGGGGATCTAAAAAATGATAGCAGGACTCGGAGTTTTCGGTGCAGCATATTTTGCAGGTATGGTCTGGATGACCGTTAAGGGTATGGACTGATCAATTGATCCTTTATTGAATATAATTACGAAAAAGGCAGGCCGACGGCTTGCCTTTTTCTTGCGTTAATGAATAACTGCGTGTATACTGGGGGACATGAAAGAATTAACGGTAAAACGAAATGACGCAGGTCAAAGACTTGACCGCTTCGTGGCTAAGGCGGTGCCGCTTCTGCCGGAGGCCTTGCTGCAAAAATACATCAGAATAAAGCGCATAAAGCTCAACGGCAAGGGTGCAAAGCGTGATACCCGTCTTGCCGAGGGCGATGTTCTGAGCCTGTATATAAACGATGAGTTTTTTGAAAAGCCGAGAGAGGAAAACTCCTATCTCAAGGTGGGAACACCGAAGCTAAACATCGTTTATGAGGACGAAAATGTTCTGCTTGCCGACAAAAAGCCGGGTGTTCTGTGCCACAGTGCAGGTCAGTGGGACTATAATACCCTCATTGCGAATATCCAGGCTTACATGTCACAAAAGGGCGAGTGGCGGCCCAAGGAGGAAAACTCCTTTGCTCCGGCACTGTGCAACCGTATAGACCGCAACACAGGCGGTATAGTCATTGCAGCGAAGAATGCCGAGTCATTGCGGATACTCAACGATAAGATAAAAGAACGCGAGATCGAAAAGCTCTATCTGTGCGCCGTGCAGGGCAGACCCAAGCCCTCGCAGGGACGGCTTGAAAACTATCTGTTCAAGGACGCGCAGAAAAATCAGGTCTATGTAAAAAACCGCCCCGAGCCGGGCGCAAAGACGGCGGTGACCGAGTATCGGACAATAGCCTCAAAGGGGGCTTTGTCGCTTGTTGAGTGCAGGCTTCTGACCGGTCGTACTCACCAGATAAGGGCTCAGATGGCGCATTTCGGCTGTCCGCTGCTGGGCGACGGGAAATACGGAAGCGAGCGGTTCAACAAGGGCTACGGCGAAAAGGGGCAGGCACTTTATTCATATAAGCTGCGCTTTACCTTCCCGACGGCTGCAGGCTGTCTTGAATATCTCAGAGGCAAGGAGTTTTGCGTGAAATCCGTCGGTTTTGCCGAAAAATACTTCGGTATTTCCGAGCTTGAGTCATTATAAGAAAAATTAAGACGAAATTATGGAATTTTTGTTGACTTTCCAATGTATTGTCTGTATATTGTATTCGTCTGCAAAGGACGCTCCGGAAGCAGTTTCGGGGCGTCTTTTATTATTAGAAGAAATGGGGGAGGATAAATGTCCAAAGAACTCATTCGCCTTGTGAATTGTCAAATGGCGTTTGACGACGAGATCGTTTTAGACGATATTAACCTGTATTTCAATGATAAGGAATTCCTCACGCTTTTAGGCCCCTCCGGCTGCGGCAAGACCACCACACTGAGAATTATCGGCGGCTTTATTAAGCCCACCGGCGGAGATGTGCTTTTTGACGGCGAGAGGATTAATGATGTCCCGCCTCACAAGAGAAAGGTCAACACCGTTTTCCAGAAGTATGCGCTGTTTCCGCATCTTGATGTGTATGAAAATGTTGCCTTCGGGCTTCGCCTTGCAAAGCTGCCCGAGGAGGAGATAGACGAGCGTGTTACGGAAATGCTGGAGATAGTCAGCCTGAAGGGCTTTGAAAACCGTAAGGTTTCGCAGCTCTCCGGCGGTCAGCAGCAGCGTGTTGCCATTGCCAGAGCTCTTGTCAACAGACCGAAAGTGCTGCTGCTTGATGAACCTCTGGGCGCACTGGATCTGCGTCTGCGTAAGGATATGCAGAACGAGCTTAAGCGCATTCAGCAGGCGATGGGCATCACTTTTATATATGTCACCCACGACCAGGAGGAGGCACTTTCCATGTCCGACACCGTTGTCGTCATGGACAAGGGTCGCATCCAGCAGATAGGCACTCCCGAGGATATCTATAACGAGCCGAAAAACGCTTTCGTTGCCGACTTTATCGGCGAGAGTAATATCCTTGACGGCGTTATGCTTGAGGATAGGCTGGTCAAGTTCTTCGGACGCAAATTCAAATGCGTTGACGCGGGCTTTGAGAAAAACGAACCTGTCGATGTAGTTATCCGCCCCGAGGATATTGACATCGTGCCGCCCGACGACGGCCACCTTTGCGGCACGGTCACGAGCGTCACCTTCAAGGGCGTTCACTACGATACCATAGTTGACTTCAAGGGCTTCAAGTGGCTTATCCAGACCACCGATTTTAACGAGGTCGGTTCATATATCGGCATCCGCCTTGAGCCGGAGGATATCCACATTATGCACAAGAGCGAGTATTCGGGAATGTTCGGCGATTACAGCTCTTATTCCGCCGAGTACGACGAGATGGACGATCCCGAGGTGTACCTTGAGGGCAACGCTGATGAAGCGGAGGAATCTGCGGAGGGCGGCGAAGATGAAGAGTAGATCGCTTGCCGCACCGTACCTCGTGTGGATGGTACTGTTTACGATTGTGCCGCTTGCCATAGTCGCCTACTTTGCCTTCACCGACTCTCAATCGGGTGAATTCACACTCAAAAACATTTCGAACCTCGGCAACTATATGCCGATACTTATAAAGAGCATATGGCTTGCGCTGATATCATCGGTCATCTGTCTGATAATCGGCTATCCCGTTGCCTATTATATTGCCGGCTGCAGGGAGACCGCCCAGCGGTTCTTGTATATGCTCATAATGCTGCCCATGTGCATAAGCTTTTTGCTGCGCACCCTCGCGTGGGTCGCGCTTACCGAGGATACGGGCATCATAAACAATCTCATAACCGCCCTCGGCATGGAGCCGCTGCCGCTTATCCGCAATAACGGTGCGGTCGTACTCGGCATGGTGTATAACTACCTGCCGTACATGATAATGCCGCTTTACACCGTTATCATGAAGATAGATAAGCACCTTATCGAGGCCGCCGAGGATCTCGGCTGCAACGGTGCAAATGTTTTTAAGCGCTTGATACTGCCGCTGAGCGTCCCGGGCATCATCTCGGGCTTTACCATGGTGTTCGTGCCTGCGGTATCCACCTTCTACATTTCTCAGAAGCTCGGCTCATCGGGAACAACGCTCATCGGCGATGTTATCGAGAGTCAGTTCAAAACCGCGTATAACCCCAATCTCGGTGCAGCTCTCAGCCTTGTGCTGATGGTCATGATATTTGTCTGCATAGGAGTTATGAACCGCTTCAGCGACGATGAGGAGGTTATAACGGTATGAAAAAGTTTAACAAGGTATTCACCGTCATAGTCCTTCTGTTTTTGTACACGCCGATGATCGTGCTGGCAGTCGCATCCTTCAACAGCGGCATGGATATTGCAGTGTTCAAGGACTTTACCTTTGATAACTACGGCGAGCTGTTTAAGGACGGCGTGCTGCTGCCGCTGCTTTTAAACTCGGTCATTATCGCCGTAATTTCCTCACTTATTGCAACGGTCATAGGTTCTGCCGCCGCCATCGGCATACACTCAATGGGGCCCAGACTCCGCAGCTTCACCATGGGCGTGACGAACATTCCGCTGACAAACCCCGAGATAGTTACAGGCGTTTCGCTGGCATTGCTGTTTGCATTTGTCGGCACGATGATGAAAATAAACAACATCCTCGGCTTTGCAACGCTGCTCATAGCGCACATAACATTTAACCTGCCTTATGTCATTTTGTCCGTCATGCCAAAGCTTCAGCAAATGGATCCTCATCTTAAAGAGGCGGCGATGGATCTCGGATGCACGCCGGTTCAGGCATTCTTTAAGGTCGTTATCCACGAGATAACCCCGGGCATAGTTTCCGGTGCGCTCATGGCGTTTACGATGAGCCTTGACGACTTTGTTATCAGCTATTTCGTCTACGGACCGAGATTTGTCACTCTGCCCGTGGAGATCTATAACTACACGAAAAAGCCGCTCCAGCCTAAGATTTACGCGCTGTTCACCCTGCTGTTTGCGGCTATACTGTTAGTGATGATCGTCATGAATCTTCTGCAGGAGCGTGACGAAAGGCGCAACCGCGAAAACCGCCGTGCCTTCCGCAGAAAGCAGGTGAATGTATGAAAAAGCTGCTTTCTTTCGCACTGTGCCTTGTCCTCATGCTCACTGCCGCTCCCCTGCAGGCAAGCGCAGAGCCCGTGACGATAAATGTCTACAACTGGGGTCAGTATATATCCGACGGTACTGACGGATATATAGATGTCAACAAAGCGTTTACCGAAGCAACGGGCATAAAGGTAAACTACATGACCTTTGACTCGAACGAGACTATGTACACCAAGCTCAAAACCGGCGGCAGCACCTACGATGTCATAATTCCTTCAGACTATATGATCGCGCGCCTTATAGCGGAGGATATGCTGCTCGAGCTGGATTACTCAAACATTCCCAACTATGAGCTTGTCGATGAGGCGTACAAAAATACGGCCTTTGACCCGGATAATAAATATACCGTGCCTTACACATGGGGCACTGTGGGGCTTATCTATAATAAAAAGTATGTTGACGAGGCAGACCTCGGTTCGTGGGATCTGCTCTGGAACAAAAAATATTCCGGCAAGATCCTCATGTTCGATAACCCCCGCGACGCTTTTGCGATCTCTGAGCTGCTGCTTGGCATAGATATTAACACCGAAAATGAGGACGAGCTTCGCAGCGCAGCATATAAGCTCATCGAGCAGAAGCCCTTGGTACAGAGCTATGTCATGGACCAGATCTACGACAAGATGGAGCGTGAGGAGGCGTGGATAGCACCCTACTATGCCGGCGACTATCTGCAAATGGTGCAGGAGAATGAAAGCCTCGGCTTTTTCTTCCCCAAGGAAGGCTTCAACCTCTTTATAGACGCCATGTGCATCCCGAAAAGCTGCCAGAACAAAGCGGCGGCAGAGGCATACATCAACTTCCTGTGCGGAGCTGAAGTCGGCGGTGAAAACCTCGACTATCTCGGCTATTCAACGCCGATATCCGCCGCAAAGGAGTTCATGGATCCCGACACCGTTGCAAGCGATATAGCTTATCCGAGTGCCGAAACGCTCGCAAAAGGCTCGGCATTTTCCTACCTTGATGAGCAGACAAACCAGCTCATGGACTCGCTTTGGCTCGAAGTCAAAACTCAGGGCAGCGTAGATTCCTATGCGATCGTCTGCATGGGAGTCGTTGCGGCAGGCCTTGCGTCATATTTCGTAATTCACGGAATACGCAAGAAAAAGCGCATCGCAAACCGTTGCAAAAAGTGGAAAGAGCAATGAAAAACTCGCTCATTGAGCGAGTTTTTCATTGCATTTGCTTTATCATTTCGCGCCTTAAACGCACGATTATACGCTTTTCGAGGCGGCTTATATAGCTTTGCGAAATACCCATAAGGTCAGCGACCTCCTTTTGCGTAAGCTCGTTTTTGCCGTCCAGACCGAAGCGCAGGACGATTATGCTTCGCTCACGCTCGCTCAAAGTCCGTATCGCCGCCGTGAGCATCTGCTTATCTGCATCGTCCTCAAGCGGCCTGCAAACCTCGTCGTCATCCGTGCCGAGAACATCGGAAAGCAGCAGTTCGTTGCCGTCCCAATCGGTGTTTAAGGGCTCGTCAAAGCTCACCTCGGTGCGCTGATTGCTCACCTTGCGCAGATACATGAGTATCTCGTTTTCGATACAACGGGAGGCATAGGTAGCAAGCTTTATGCTTTTTGCGGACTTGAAGGTGTTTATCGCCTTGATAAGCCCGATCGTCCCAATCGAAATCAGATCTTCGAGGTTAAGCCCCGTGTTTTCAAAGCGCCTTGCAATGTACACGACAAGCCGCAGATTGTGCTCTGTGAGAAGCTGCTTTGCCTTTTCGTCGCCGGCTTCCATTGCGAGTATCGCCTGCTCCTCCTCTTCACGCTCGAGGGGTGCAGGGAGAATATCACTGCCGCCTATGTAGAAAAGCTCTGACGGAGCGGGAGCAAAATGCTTTTCAAGCCAAGCCTTGATTTTTTTAAACAGTTCCATGCCTTCTCCTTTCAAATGATGCAGTCGAAGCCGTCGCCGCTGATCGGCGTGGGGGACACGGCAACAACTATGTCGTCACGCGCAATTGCGTCAATGCTGAACTTATCGGGCTTAAATGCCGGCAAAAGCCCTCTTTCCGTTCCGACGACGGAGTAGGGGATAAGCCGCATTTTGCCGGCGTATTTATCCGATGCAACTATCTGAGCGGCACTTGCGTTTTTAAACAGCTCTAAATCCGTCGGGAAAAGCGGTGCAAGGCGGTCTGCACCGGCTATAAGCACCGCGCTTCCCGTCATCGGGTCGTACAGGCAGTTGCCGCTGTCGTACAATGCCCGAAGCGTAACGGATTTACCGAGAAACTCGATACGCACCGTGCAAACCGCCTTATCCGCGCTTTTGGCTGTTCTGCGAAAAACGACGCTCATCGCAGCATAGATTATTCCGAAGCTCAGCACTAAAACGGGCATAGAAATAGGCAGATAAACCGCACCGCCGGAGTACGGGCTGCTTTGCGCGGATACTGCCCACAGTGTACCGCCAAAAAGTGCGGAAACGGCGAAAAACACTGCCGCACAGCGCAGAAATTGAGGTTCGTTCGCAAAAGCAATGAGTGCCATTAAGATGCCCGCAGCAAGCTTTATCGGCAAAAGTGTCAGAAATGCAAAGCTCGGAAAAACTGAAAGCACGGCATATATCGCACCAAACAGTGCGGCAAGGGCATACCTCCACCTGCGCAGCAAAAGTCCGCACACTCTTGCTGAGCCGAGCACCATAAGATAGTCACATATGAGGTTAATAATAAACAGGCGGTCTATGTAGATTGTCTCCATGCAAAAATTATAAGCCCTCGAGTGCGCACAATTTGTCATTTGATAATTGTCAAATCAGCATGTCTGTGGTAAAATACTTCAGATTAATATACAATGGGAGTAAAAGGTACAAAAAATGTGGTTTTGGTTTTCAGTAGCAGCCCTGCTTTGCTGGAGCGGCTCCGACCTGTTTTCAAAGATAGGATGTCAGGATGCAAAGGATAAGTACAGCCATTTAAAAATGGTCATGGCGGTCGGCGTGGTCATGGGACTTCATGCCGCTTATGAGATATTTGTCGGCGGTGTTGAGATAAATCCCGAGATCATTCTTACGTATCTGCCGGTATCGGCACTGTACATACTCTCGATGGCTATTGGCTATCTGGGGCTGAGATACATAGAGCTGTCGATATCCTCGCCCATATGCAATTCCTCCGGCGCGATAGTCGCAATACTCATTTTTGCGACCAAGGGCTTCGGCGAGCTGCCGCCCATTGCACTTTTAGCGGTGGCACTTGTGTGCATCGGCGTTGTGTGTCTGGGTATTACCGAGGCAAATGAGGATGAGGAGCTCAGAAAGGCCCGTCAGGATGCGTGCAATCATCACTACGCAAAAAGCTGGGTGGCCATAACGCTGCCGATCATATATTGCCTGCTCGATGCTCTGGGCACTTTTGCCGATTCCAAGGTGCTTGAGGTACTAAATGAGGATTCTGCCAATGTTGCGTATGAGCTGACCTTCCTTGCCGTCGGCATAGTTTGCGCAATTTATGTTCTCGGCGTTAAAAAACAGCGTCTCATTCCCAAACAGGAAGCACCCAAGTACACCGGCGCACTGTTTGAAACTGCCGGCCAGTTTGCGTATATCTACGCCTTGGCAGACGCTGACCATGCGGCTCTTGCAGCTCCGATAATTTCGTCCTACTGCGTTGCATCGGTCATATGGAGCAGGCTTTTCCTCAAGGAAAAGCTGTCTAAGAAGCATTATGCGTCTGTTTTGGTGGTCATAGTGGGTATAGTTATCATAGGTATTCTTGATATTTAAAGGAGGGCAGAATGGATAGTCCTGTTTATAAGCGTGTGCTGATTAAAATCAGCGGCGAGGCACTTGCCGGAGAGAAAAAAACCGGCTTTGACTTTGACTTTATCGCAAATGTCTGCAAAACCGTAAAAAGCTGCGTGGATATGGGCGTTGAGGTCGGCATCGTTGTCGGCGGCGGCAACTTCTGGCGCGGTGTCAAGGATGGAGCGGGCCATGTCGAGCGTGTCAGCGCAGACAGAATGGGAATGCTCGCAACGGCGATGAACTGTCTTGCGGTGGCCGATGTTTTCAAGCAGATAGGCGCAAAGGCCTGCATTCAGACTGCCGTTGACATTCAGGGTGTCGGCGAGCGTTACAGCACCGCGGATACTGTTAAGCACCTTGAAAACGGCGAGGTCGTCATGTTCGGCTGCGGCACGGGCTGCCCCTTCTTCTCGACCGATACCGCCGCTGTTCTGCGTGCCGCCGAGATAGGCGCAGATGCAATTTTGCTTGCCAAGAATATCGACGGAGTTTACAGCGCAGACCCCCGAATTGACCCCGGCGCCGTTAAATATGACAGCATAAGCTACGACGAGGTGCTTGCACAGCATCTTGCCGTCATGGATACCACCGCAACAAGCCTCGCAATGGATAACGACATTCCCGTTATCGTGTTTGCACTCGCACAGCCCGAAAACATAGTCCGTGTGCTCCGCGGCGAAAAGCTCGGCACACTGGTCACAAAATAAGATAAAACATAACAGGAGGTAGCAACATGTCCGATTATATTGAATTTGAAAGCAAAATGAAGAAAACCGCAGAGGTCCTCAAGACCCAGCTTGCATCCGTTCGCGCCGGCCGCGCAAACGCAGCGGTCCTCGATCAGATCACCGTCGATTATTACGGAGTGCCCACCCCCATTCAGCAGGTAGCCTCCGTTTCCGTTCCTGACCCCCGTTCCCTGATGATCCAGCCTTGGGACGCATCCGTTCTCAAGGGCATCGAGAAGGCAATTCTCGCCTCCGAACTCGGCATCAATCCCCAAAACGACGGCAGAGTTATCCGCCTTGTGTTCCCACAGCTTACCGAGGAGCGCCGTAAGGAGCTCGCAAAGCAGGTCAAGAAGTACGGCGAGGAGGCAAAGGTCGCAGTCCGCAATATCCGCCGTGACGCTATTGATAAGTTCAAGAAGCAGCAGAAGGCATCCGAGATAACCGAGGACGACTACAAGACCATCGAAAAGGATATTCAGAAGCTCACCGATGATTACATCAAAGAAGTCGATAACATAACCAATAAAAAGGAAAAGGAACTTTTCGAGATTTAATATGGCAACAGATAAGACAGACAATGCGGCGGGGGAGCAGGCAAAATGCCTTCCCCGCCATATTGCCATCATATTAGATGGCAACGGCAGATGGGCCAAAAAGCGCGGCATGCCGCGCAGTGCAGGGCATCTCGCAGGAGCGGAGAATTTCAGAAAAATAGCGACCTACTGTCAGGAGAAAGGCATCGAGTACCTCACGGTGTACGCATTTTCAACGGAAAACTGGAAGCGCCCCGAGGACGAGGTCGGCGGCATTATGAAGCTGCTTGATAAGTACCTGCGCGAGGCTATCCGCGATATGGAGAAAAAGCATATACGCATGAAGGTGTTCGGGGATACCTCAAAGCTTTCCCCGGAACTTCAGGCGCTTGTTGCAAAAACCGATGAGATAACGCAGCATGTCAAGGGCTTTCAGGCGAATATCTGCCTCAACTACGGCGGCAGAGCAGAGATCGTCAGAGCAGCCGAGCTTTACGCAAGGGATGTTGCCGAAGGAAGGGCAACCGGCGAGCTTACCGAGGAAAAGCTTTCAAAATATATGTATTCGGCGGATATTCCGGACCCCGAGCTTATCATCAGACCCGGCGGCGAGTACAGACTGTCGAACTTCCTGCTATGGCAGTGCGCGTATTCGGAGTTTTATTATACCGACACGCTTTGGCCGGATTTCACGCCTGAGGAGCTTGACGAGGCGATAGCGGCGTTCAACAGCCGCGACCGTCGCTTCGGAGGTGTAAAGACATGACAAAGGCAATTTCAATCTTAGGCAGCACAGGCTCGATAGGCCGCCAAAGCATAGCGGCGGCTGAGCATCTCGGACTGCCGGTTGTTGCACTGACCGCGAACAGGAAAACCGATATGCTCGAGGAGCAGACAAGACGCTTAAAGCCCAAATTCGTCGCTGTATACGATGAAAAGGCGGCAGCGTCCCTGAAAACCTCGCTTGCCGATACCGATATCAGGGTCGGCAGCGGACTTCAGGGGCTTATCGAAGCGGCAACGCTCGATGAGGCCGACTGCGTGGTGACCGCCGTTTCCGGCTCTATAGGCTTAAAGCCTACGCTGGCGGCGATAGACGCTAAAAAGCGCATTGCACTTGCCAACAAGGAGACTCTTGTGTGTGCAGGTGAGATAGTTATGCCCAGAGCGGCGCAGACGGGTGCGGAGATAGTGCCCGTTGATTCCGAGCATTCGGCTATATTCCAATGCCTCATGGGCAGAAAAAAGGGTGAGCTTAAAAAGATATTGCTCACAGGCTCCGGCGGCCCGTTCAGAGGAAAAAGCCGTGCAGAGCTGGAGAAGGTCACTCCCGAGCAGGCGGTAAAGCACCCCAACTGGAGCATGGGTGCAAAGATTTCGGTAGATTCCGCGACGATGATGAACAAGGGGCTTGAGTTTATCGAAGCCATGCACCTTTTTGATGTCACCCCCGACGATATTCAGGTCGTCGTACATCCGCAGAGCATCATTCACTCCATGGTCGAGCTTATTGACGGCACAGTCATTGCCCAGCTTGGCGTGCCGGATATGGGACTGCCCATTCAGCTTGCGATGACATATCCGGAGAGGGTGAATTCACCGTTTAAGCGGCTTGACTTTTCCGTTATGCGTGACTTCACCTTTGAAGCACCCGATTTTGAAAAAACACCCTGCCTGAAGCTTGCCATGGACTGCGCGAGAATAGGCGGCACCGCACCCTGCATTATGAGTGCGGCTAACGAGGTGGCGGTTTCGATGTTCCTCAGTCATCGGCTTGGCTACAATCGGATATACGACTGTGCTTTAGCGGCGGTCGAGGGCATAGAAATAGTAAAAGACCCCGATCTCGAAACCATACTGGAGGCAGATAAAGCCGCCAGAGTATTTGTTACGGAGCATTTTTCCTGATGTATATTATTATCGCAATAATCATATTCGGCGTGCTTATCGCCATTCATGAGTTCGGCCATTTCACGGCGGCAAAGCTGTGCGGTGTAAAGGTCGAGGAGTTTGCAATAGGTATGGGCCCCGCGCTTTTTAAAAAGCAGAGGGGTGAGACACTGTACGCTCTCAGACTTCTGCCGATAGGCGGCTTTTGCGCAATGGCAGGTGAGGATGAGGAGTCGGAGGATCCCAGAGCGTTTACAAATCAGGGCTTTTGGAAGAAGCTCATTATCCTCTGCGCCGGCTCGTTCATGAATTTTCTGCTCGGCGTTGTGCTCATACTCATCATGTATGCCGGAGCTCAGGCCTTCGTCATACCGACCATCGACCACTTCATGGAGGGCTGCCCCTATGAAAGTGCCGATGCGATGCACGCGGGCGACACCTTTTACAGTATTGACGGTCAGCGCATTTATCTTGTAAGCGATGTGTCGGCTTTCCTCATGCGCGGCAACGGTGTGTATGACATAGTAATGCTCCGCAACGGTGAAAAGGTGGAGCTTAACGACTTTGAGCTTAGCATGAAAACCTATGCCGAATATGCCGATGAGGGCCCCAAATACGGCTTCGTTTTCGGCTACACCGAGGCGACCTTAGGTGCTAAGCTCGAGTACACATGGAACACGGCGATGGAGTTTTCGCGTTGGGTGTGGATAGGACTCAAGGATCTTGTCAGCGGTTCTGTCGGATTAAAGGATATGTCCGGCCCCGTCGGCATTGTGGATATGATGAACGATGTCGGCCAGCAGGCGGAGAACGCAAGGGTGGCGGCGGATAATCTTATATATATCTCCGCATTTATCGCGGTAAACCTCGCCATCATGAATATGCTGCCCATTCCGGCACTTGACGGCGGCAGAGTGTTCCTCATGATAGTGACGGTGATAATCGAGGCAATAAGCCGCAAAAAGCTTGACCCCAAGTACGAGGGCTATATCCACATGGCAGGCATGGTGCTGCTTTTGGGACTTATGGCACTTGTGATGTATAACGATATTGCGAAGCTTATTACGGGGTAAAACATGGATAAGAGAAACGAAACGAAAAAAATCACGGTCGGCGGTATAGCCGTGGGCGGTGACGCAGAGGTCACGGTACAGTCGATGTGCAACACAAAGACGCACGATGTTGAAAGCACCGTCGAGCAGATAAAACAGTTTAAGGCAGCGGGCTGCGATATAGTCCGCATTGCGATACCGGATATGCGAGCGGCGCAGGCTGTTTCCGCGATAAAGGAGCAGGTCGATATTCCCCTTGTTGCGGATATCCACTTTGACTATCGCCTTGCACTTGAAGCGGCGGCACGGGGTATCGACAAGATAAGAATTAACCCCGGCAATATTGGCTGTGACGAGAATGTCAAGGCTGTTGCCGAGGCTTGCAAAAAGCGCAATATTCCCATTCGCATAGGCGTAAATTCCGGAAGCCTTGAAAAACGGCTTCTGGAAAAATACGGTCACCCCACGCCGGAGGCGATGGTGGAAAGCGCAAGGGGACACATTGAGCTTTTAAACAGATATGATTTTGACGACATCTGCCTTTCGATGAAGTCTTCACGAGTGCCGCTCACGGTAGCAGCCTACCGCCTTGCATCCGAGAAATTTAAATATCCTCTGCACCTCGGGGTAACCGAGACCGGCACGGCATGGAACGGAACTATCCAGTCCGCCGTCGGTATCGGCACGCTTTTGTGCGAGGGTATCGGAAACACCATAAGAGTGTCACTTACGGCAGACCCCGTTGAGGAGGTCAAGACCGGTATTGCGATACTCAAGGCGGCAGGACTGAGACAGGGCGTAAGGCTCGTGTCGTGCCCGACCTGCGGCAGAACGCAGATTGATCTCATAGGCCTTGCCCACGAGGTGGAAAAGCGCATCGAGGGTATAGAGCGCAATATAACCGTTGCGGTCATGGGCTGTGCCGTAAACGGACCGGGGGAGGCAAGAGAGGCCGACTACGGCATTGCCGGCGGCAAGGATTGCGGTCTGCTTTTAAGACACGGCCAGGTGCTGGGAACATACCCCTTTGATACGCTGTGCGATGCACTAATAGATTTGATAGAGAAAGACACCGAGGTTTAAGCGTGAGCGAACATACATCAATTCTCGAAATATTCCCGGGTCTTGCCGCATTGAAGGCAAGCTGCGGCGGCCTGGATAAGGCATATGTGACCGATGTTGCTGTCAGCACGGCTGAGCAGACCATGAGCATAGCCGCGCATTTCACGCGCCTGCCTGCGCCTGCAGAGCTTGACGCCGTGTGCGGCAGGATAAAAGCTGACTATGGTCTGAAAACTGTCGAGCTCAAGCCGGATTATCCAAAACCGAAAACAGAATACTGCCCTCCGAAAAAGCAGAGCGTCGAAACCGCTGCCCCGAAGCCGACGGGGGATGTTCTCATGGGCAGAAGCATCAAAAAAGCACCAATCCGGATGTCGGAGCTTACGCTTGATTCGGGGAATGTCGTTATTGAGGGTGATGTCTTTGAGGTAAGCAGCCGCAAGCTGCAAAAGCGTGACGGTGCAGTTCTTTGCTTTGATATGACCGATCTCACGGGCTCTATCCGCGTTTCGCGCTACCTGCGCTCCGAGGACGATCAGTCGATAATCTCAAAGATAAACGAGGGCGACCACGTCATTGTCTCCGGCGTTGTCAATTACAGCCGCTATGACGAGGATATGGTCATCGAGCCTCGGCATATCATGAAGGGCAAGAAGCATATTCGCCCCGACGATGCCGAGGAAAAGCGGGTCGAGCTTCATGTACATACGCGTTTTTCCGCCCTTGACGCGCTCACCGAGCCTGCCGAGATAGTAAAGCGCGCCGCTTATTGGGGCCATCCTGCAATAGCGGTCACCGATCACGGAGTATTGCAGGCTTTTCCGGATATGTGGAAAGCGGGCAAAAAGCACGGAGTCAAGATAATCTACGGCCTTGAGTGCTATTTTGTGAACGATGTGGACGGCTCCCTTGCCGTTCACGGCGACAGTGAGCTGCCCTTAAATACCGAAATGGTCGCCTTTGACATTGAAACCACGGGTCTAAACGCAGGCTCGGACAGAATGACGGAGATAGGCGCGGTCATTTTTGCCGGAGGCGAAATTAAGGAGAGCTTCAACACCTTTGTTGACCCCGGAAAACACATACCGCCGGAGATAACTCAGCTTACCGGCATTACCGACAACGATGTCAAGGGTGCGCCGAGCGAAGCTGAGGCACTGCGTGCATTCCTTGAATTTGCCGGTGACAGACCCATAGTTGCACACAATGCCGATTTTGATACCGGCTTTATGGCGTCGGCAGCAGCACGCAGCGGTATTGATTTTGAGCCCGTGTATATCGACACGCTGGCACTTTCCCACGCGCTTTTGCCCGACTTAAAGCGGCATAAGCTCGATATGGTGTCAAACAGGCTGAGCCTGCCCGATTTCAACCACCACCGCGCATCCGACGATGCCCTTGTCGTTGCACGCATAATGGGAAGATTTTTGCCTATGCTCGAGCAGGAGGGCGCAAAGACGGTAAACGATATTCAGAGCGTTTTCCGCAAAATTAAGCCTGCCGACCATAGCAAATCACGCCATATGATACTGCTTGTCAAGAACAAGGCAGGACTTAAGAACCTGTACGAACTTGTTTCGCAGTCGTATCTTAAATATTTCCATAAGACCCCGACGGTGCCTAAGAGCCTGCTTGTTAAGCACAGGGAGGGGATTCTGGTAGGCTCATCCTGCGGAATGGGCGAGCTTTACGGCGCAGTGATGCACGGTGCGTCGGACGCTGAGCTCAAGCGCATAGCTTCGTTTTACGATTACCTCGAAATTCAGCCCATCGGCAATAACCGTTTTCTCATTGATAACGGCGTTGTCAGTGATGAAACGGTTTTGCAGGATTACAACCGCCGTATTCTGAACATTGGACGCGAGCTTGGTAAGCCTGTTATTGCCGCAAGCGATGTCCACTTCCTCGACAAGGAGGACGAGCAGTACCGCAAGATCCTTCAGGCGGCAAAAAAGTTTTCCGATGCCGACAGAGGCTGTCCTATATTCTTCCGCACAACAAACGAGATGCTTGCGGAATTTTCCTACCTCGGCGAAGATATTGCAAAAGAGGTCGTCATCACGAATCCAAATGCCATTGCCGCGCAGGTAGACGAGATAGAGCTGCTGCCCAAGGACCTGTACCCGCCGAAGATAGAAAATTCCGCCGAGGAGTTAAAGCAGCTTGTCTACGGCAAGATGCACTCAATTTACGGCGATAATCCGCCGAAACTTGTGCAGGAGCGTGTTGACACCGAACTGAACACAATACTTGACCACAGCTACGATGTTATCTACATGAGCGCGCAGAAGCTTGTCCAGAACTCGCTTGAACACGGCTACCTTGTCGGCAGTCGAGGCAGCGTCGGCTCGTCGATAGTTGCTTACATGTCCGGTATCACGGAGGTAAACTCCTTGCCTCCGCACTATGTCTGCCCGAAGTGCAAGTACTCGGAGTTTATCACCGACGGCTCATACGGCTGCGGCGCGGATATGCCGCCGAAAAACTGCCCGGACTGCGGCACTCTCATGCGACAGGACGGCTTCGACATTCCGTTCGAGACCTTCCTCGGTTTCCCGGGAAATGAAAAAACACCCGATATCGACCTCAACTTTTCCGGCGAATATCAGGCGCAGGCGCATAAATACACCGAGGAGCTCTTCGGCTCGGACCATGTGTTCAGAGCGGGAACGATAGGCACTCTGGCGGAAAAAACCGCCTACGGCTATGTCAAGAAGTATCTTGAGGAAAGACAGCTCAAGGTAACAAAGGCCGAGGAAAATCGCCTTGCAAAGGGACTTGTCGGTGTTAAGCGCACGACCGGTCAGCACCCCGGCGGACTTGTAGTTATTCCGCAGGACATGGATGTCACGGACTTCTGCCCCGTGCAGCATCCTGCCGATGACCCGAAGAGCGATATCATCACCACGCATTTTGAGTATCACTGCATGGAGGCAAACCTCTTAAAGCTCGACGAGCTCGGACACGATGACCCGACGATGATCAGAATGCTTGAGGACGCAACGGGTGTAAATGCAAAGGAAATTTTGCTGTCAGACCCCGATACGATGAAGATATTCACCACCCCGACAGTGCTCGGACTTCCCGACGACGACCCGATAATCGGCAAAACCGGCAGCATCGGCATCCCGGAGTTCGGCACGGGCTTTACCCGTCAGATGCTTGTCGAGACGCAGCCCACGCAGTTTGACACGCTTGTGAGGCTTTCCGGCTTCTCGCACGGCACCGATGTTTGGGCAGGCAATATCCGCGACCTTATCGTGAACAATATTGCGACCGTTAACGAGACAGTCGGCTGCCGTGACGATATTATGCTCTATCTCATTCAAAAGGGCATGGAGCCGTCGCTGGCATTTAAGACGATGGAGGCGGTGCGTAAGGGTAAGGTCAAGAAAAGCGGAGAGTTCCCCGGCGACGCAGAGGAGCAGATGCACGCTCTCGGCGTTCCCGAGTGGTACATTGAATCCTGCCGCAAGATTGCCTACCTCTTCCCGAAAGCGCACGCAGTTGCGTATGTCATGATGGCGTTTCGCATCGCGTGGTTCAAGGTTCATGAGCCCTTGGCGTTTTACAGCGCGTATTTCTATCGCCGAAGCCAGAAGGACGGCTTTGATGCCGAGATGATGACCGGCGGCACAGATGCGGTAAGGTGCAAGATAAACGAGCTTAAGAAAAAGCCCGATGTAACTGCCAAGGAAGAGGACCTTATGACTACTCTCGAGGCGGTGTACGAGTTTAATATGAGAGGCTTCGAGTTTGCACCCATCGACCTGTATAAATCCGATGCGGTGAAATTCATCATCACCGATGATGGCAAGCTCCTGCCGCCGTTTGTCGCGATATCCGGCCTCGGCGAGACTGCGGCACATGATTTGCAAAACTGCACGAAAAACGGTCAGACTTATATCTCTGTTGAGGAGGTCAGCGCAGCCTGCCCCAAGGTCAGCCAGAGCCATCTTGAAGCGCTCAAGCGTCTCGGCGCGCTCGGCGATATGCCGGAAAGCTCGCAGATAAACCTCTTTGAGGGCTTTTAAAACAAAAATTCCACTGTTCAACGAACAGTGGAATTTTTTAATATTATCCGTGCTGACATATGTAGGCGATGTTGCCGCTGTAATATACTGCGTAATCTGCCAAGGGATCCATGCGGCTGTCGTTATATTTCCATGTGCCGTCATACTGACGCACAAGCATGACATAGTCCTCGTGTGTGCCGTCGTAGGCATCGATCTTTGAAGGCTCGCCGCTTGCCCAGTTGTAGTAATCGGTCTTTTCACCGCTTGTCCATGTAAGCTCGCCGTCGCTGTTGCGGTAGCAGCCTATCCAGACATATTTTGCCGAGGTATTCCTGAGCATATCGCAGACCGTTTCGAAATCTGTCTCGTCCTTGATGGTGACGAGATGACCGCCCATTTCTCTGCACTTTGCCTCGGCCATATCCCAACTTACATCCTCAGTGATTATCTCAAGTATGGGTTTCGGTACGGGTGTAGGTGTCGGCTCGGGAGTGGGCTCGGGGGTCGGCGTAGCGGCGGGAGAGGGTTCGGGGGTCGGTGTCGGCTCGGGTTCGGCGGTTATCCTCTCTGCAAGCGATACGACCGCATTCTTTGCACTGTTAAATACCTTGACCGTCGTGTCGTGATACTCGCCTGCAACCGCTGAAATGCAAAGTATGACGGCAATGATAAGCAAAGTGCGGTTACGCACCTTGCGGGAGTGCTTCATATACTCCGTTTGCTTCACATACTTATGGCGTTTTTTTCTTTTCTGCGGCTGCTTGGGAGCCGATTCCTTTTTCGGCTCGGGCTTTTTTTCGGGCTCAGGCTTTGCTTCCGGATTTTTTTTCGGCTCGGGCCTTTCCACCTCGACCGGCGGCTCCGGCTTTTTCACGATCGTGGGGGGCAGCCTGTCTATCTTCGTGACGGGCTCTTCGCCGCAATACTCTCTCAAAGCGTTCAGAAGCTCAAGGGGATCTGCGTATCTGTCCTCCTCGGCAAAGCAAACTGCCTTTTCAACAATTGCGGCAAGCTCCTTGTCGTCCGGATTAGGCAACGCGACCTTTTTTCCGTTCATACGGGCCCGCAGCGCATTGGCCCTTATCTCGGGAGTGGGCTTGTAATCGGCCATAGGAACAAAAGGCACATTGCCGCAGTTGAGACCGACAAAGAGGATAAGACCTATCGAATACACATCGGCACTTTCACTCTTTCTGCCGTTCCAAAAAATCTCGGGGGCCATGAATTCAAGCTCATCCTTCGTCCAGCCGTCCTCGCCGGCCTTGTCTGCAGGTCCGACCGTAACGCCGTCCGGGGAAAAGTTTATGTTGCCGGGTCGGAAGCCGCCTCTGAAGCGGTTTTCGTCGCTTTGAGCCATGGCGATCTCGCACAAGCTTTTTGTGAGGCTCAGCAGCTCGTCACGGGTAAGCTTGCCCAGACCGCTGCCGAGGGCTTTTTCGGGGTCAAATACAGGGTTGTTAGCCATGTTTTTACCTCCAAGCATTTTTATGTTAACATAATACCACGATGCGCAAGACAAGTCAAATGTGAATATGTCTTTTATTTTTTGTTATAATGTGATATTATTTTCAGAAACGGGTTTGGAGGTCAAGGATGAACGGACACGAGTGCTATATAATCGGAGCAGGCGACTTTTTTGGTCTGCGTGAAACTCCGGACGACAGCGACTATGTCATTGCCGCCGATGCAGGCTATGAATACTGCCGCATAAACAACATAATACCGGACCTCGTTCTCGGCGACTTCGACTCTCTCGGTATTGCGCCGAAGCATCCGAATGTGGTGCAGCTACCCGTGGAAAAGGACGATACGGACACGATGTTCGCCATAAAAACCGGACTTGAAAAGGGCTACCGCCATTTTTACATTTACGGCGGTCTCGGCGGGAAGCGCAGCGACCATACGTTAGCAAATCTGCAATCGCTTATATACCTTTCAAACCGCAATGCAAGAGGCTGGCTGTTCGGCGAAAACTGCGTCTGGACGGCGATAAAAAACGGCAGCATAAGCATAAAAGGCGAGGGAAATGTGGCGGTGTTCTGCATTGACGGTGTTTCCCGCGGCGTAACGCTGAGGGGGCTGAAGTATGAGCTTGAGGATGCCGAGATAAGTTCCGATTTCCCCTTGGGAGTGAGCAACTCCATGGCAGCGGTCGAGGCAACGATAGAGGTCAAAAACGGTACGCTGCTGGTAATGTACGACATAAGCATAGGTGAAGAAAATTGATTAGATATAATGCCGGAAAATGTGATATAGCGGTCATCGGCGCGGGTCATGCCGGAATAGAAGCGGCTCTTGCTGCCGCACGGCTGGGGCTTGATACGATATGCTTTACCGTTAATCTCGACAGTGTGGGCAATATGCCCTGCAATCCCGCCATCGGCGGAACGGGCAAGGGTCACCTTGTGCGCGAGCTTGACGCACTCGGCGGCGAGATGGCAAAGGCGGCGGATAAGGCGTGCATACAGTATCGAATGCTCAACCGCGGCAAAGGTCCGGCAGTGCATTCGCTCAGAGCGCAGGCAGACCGAAGACGCTA
>SAMEA3663260__coassemble_174_pt1 | contig 19256 bp, 15 predicted proteins | sample SAMEA3663260__metabat2_low_PE_022 | metagenome-assembled genome bin SAMEA3663260 (sample SAMEA3663260) | pig gut metagenome | biome: pig gut; feature: pig-associated habitat; material: faeces | place: China | collected 2013
CGGCACGACCGGTACGACCAAGGGAATACTTCTTTCCAACAAGAACTTTAACGCACTCGGTCAGCAGGTCATCGCGGCAAACCCGATGTTCCGCGTAGGCGACAAGATGCTCGCCGCTATGCCGCTGTTCCACGGCTTCGGTTTGGGTGTCTGCGTGCACACCATGCTTTCGCAGGGCGGCCGCTGCATCCTTATCCCCAGATTTACCGCCCAAACCTATGCAAAGCAGATTACCAAGTATAAGTGCAACTTCATTGCCGGCGTTCCCACGCTGTACGAGGCACTGCTGCGTCTGCCCTCCATGGAGAAAGCAGACCTCGGCTCGCTAAAGGGCGTTTTCTCCGGCGGCGACAGTCTTTCCATAGAGCTTAAGAAGAAGTTCGATAAGTTCCTGTACGACCACAACGCGAAAATACAGATCCGCGAGGGCTTCGGTACTACCGAATGTGTCACCGCCTCCTGCCTCACTCCGCCGCACATGGCTAAGGAGGGCAGCATCGGTCTGCCCTTCCCCGACACCTATTACAAGATAGTCGAGCCGGGCACGGATAAGGAGGTTCCCTACGGCACCGAGGGCGAGATTCTCATCGCCGGTCCCACCGTTATGATGGAATATGTCGGTCACCCCGAGGAAACGGCGCAGACCCTGCGCAAGCACGCAGACGGTTTGACCTGGATATACACGGGCGACCTCGGCACGATGGACGAGGAGGGCTTCATTTACTTCAGAGGCCGTGCAAAGAGAATGATAATCACCTCCGGCTACAATGTCTATCCCGGCCAGCTTGAGAATATTCTCGACGCGCATGAGTTTGTTCACATGAGCTGCATCATCGGTGTTCCCGACCCCTACAAGATGCAGAAGGTCAAAGCGTTCGTCATGCTCAAGCCGGGCATTCCGTCAAACGAGGATACCAAGGAGGCAATCATGGCGTACTGCCGCAAAAATATTGCCAAATATGCAATGCCCTATGACATCGAGTTCCGTGCAGAGCTCCCCAAGACGCTGGTAGGCAAGGTAGCATACCGAGTGCTCGAGGAGGAGGAAGCAAAAAAGCGCGAGGCTGAGACCAAAGAAACCGCAACGGTATAATATCACGGCAGTCGGAGCAATTCGCCCGACTGCCGTCTTTTACTTGCGCGCAGACTGATATGGTGATATTATTTTTCTGCAATATTTCAAACGGAGTCATACGATGGATTACAAACAGGCACTTGAATATATAAACGGCGTTTCGTGGCTCGGCTCAAAGCCGGGTCTTGAGCGCATTACCGAGCTGCTCGCCCGTCTCGGAAATCCGCAGGCTGCACTGCGCTTCGTCCATGTCGCGGGCACAAACGGCAAGGGCAGCATTTCCGCCATGCTCGCATCGGTACTCAAAAAAGCGGAACTGACGGTCGGACTGTATACCTCACCATATGTCAATCGCTTTAACGAGCGTATGCAGATAAACTGCAAGCCGATAGAGGACAGCGAGGTCGCGCAGCTTGTGGAGGAGATCAAGCTCCATGCCGACGCAATGGACGATCACCCGACGGAATTTGAAATGATGACCGCCGTCGCATTTTTGTGGTTCAGCCGCAGAAAGTGTGACATTGTCGTGCTCGAGGTAGGTCTCGGAGGCAGGCTCGATGCAACTAATGTCATTAGCTGCCCCGACTGCTGCGTTATTGCCAACATCGGGCTCGACCACACCGCTGTTTTGGGCAGCACCCTTGAGAAGATTGCCTGTGAGAAGGCAGGCATTATAAAAGAGGGCTGCAGCGTCGTCATGTACCAGCAGTTCAGCGAGGTCATGGAGGTCATCAGGGATGTGTGCTATGAGCGCAATGCCGAGCTGACCGTTCCGGATTTTGACGATATCAGCCCGGAGTTTAACAGTCGTGACGGTCAGGTGTTTTCCTACGGCGGCGAGGCTTACGCCATTCCGCTTTTGGGCGAGCATCAGCTCAAAAACGCAGCAACCGTTTTGGAAACGGTCAACGTTCTCCGTAAACAGGGCTGGCAGATTGAGCATGATGCAGTCGAAGCGGGCCTTTATGCCGTGAACTGGCCTGCACGCTTTGAGATAGTTCACTCCGAGCCCTGGTTCGTTGTTGACGGCGGACACAATCCGCAGTGTGCACAGGCGCTAAGCGCAAGCCTAAGGGAGTATTTCCCCGATGACAGGCGCGTGCTGCTCATGGGAGTTTTGCGTGACAAGGATTATGTCGGCATAGTCAAAACCCTTGCGCCGCTGTTTGACGCTTTTGTCACCGTAACACCGGAGACCCCGAGAGCGCTTCCCGGCGAGAAGCTCGCCCAGCTTTTTGCGGGGTACGGCAAGGAGGTGCAGGTCTGCGCAAGCATTGAGGAGGGCGTTCGCACAGCGATGGATATCGCCGACGAGCTTGAGGGTATGGTCTGTGCCTGCGGCTCGCTGTACATCTGCGGCAATATAAGAGCCTGCTTTGGTTTGAGGTGAAGCATGAGAGTAATGGGAATTGACTACGGCGACGCCCGCACGGGGCTTGCCGTTTCAGATGAAATGAATATACTCGTCGGTGAGGCATGGACGCTCTCGGAATGGAATCCCGAGCGAGTCGCCGAGACGATAGCTCAGGAGGCCGCAAGGCGCAATGTAAAGAGGCTTGTACTCGGTCTGCCGAAGAACATGGACGGCAGTGAGGGCCCCAGAGCGGAAAAATGCCGCAGCTTTGCCGAGCTTCTGCGCTCGAAAACCGATATCGAGCTTGTCATGTGGGACGAGCGACGCTCGAGCATCGAGGCGCACGCCATTTTGCACGCCAACGGAAAAAAAGAAAAAAAGCACCGCAAAACCGTTGACGCCGTCGCCGCAAGCCTCATCCTTGAGAGCTATCTCGGCACGCTGTAAGCATTTTTCTCTCCGGCTGCGACATCAGTATTATCTGTTATGGGTTCGCAATAGCGGATATATTGTAACCCTACAAAAATGCGTCCTTAAATTTGATAACAATTTCAATTGTGATTGTATGTTGTATTTTATATAATAGGTAGCTGATATATTTAGAGGATACTGAATTTAGGCAGGATTGTCGACGGATAATACCGAAAAAAACAGATTCTCGGTATTCTGGAAAACGGACTTAGCTATCTCGGCGAAAGTATTGCGGAGGAAAACTCTTGCAATCTTCGCATCAGCACCGGTCAGGGAAACATTCTGTACGAAAGAAACTGTATCGACGAGAGTGAGCCGGGCGATAATTTCGGCAAGCTGACATATACGGTCGACATATTAACCTTTCGCAAAACTGAAAAAGCATGAAGAATGCACCTCCGAACGGAGGTGCATTTTCACTGTATACATCAGAATTTTACAAAGCCCGTCAGTGTTCCGAGGGGATAGCCGAGCGTCCATTCGCTGTCACCGCACTCGGGACAGACCGTGCCGCGCTCATGCAGCTCATCGATGTAAGCCTCGGCACGCTGGATGTACATATTCGTTTTCGCGACATGCTTGCACTTCGGGCAATAGACAAGGTAGTTTGCAAAGCTGTCGTAAATGCCCTTTTTTCGGTTTTCCTTTTCCTCATGCGAAAGTGCTCTCGGGAGAATATTATGGTTTGTATAGCTCATATTTACATCTCCTTATATCAGATGCTCACGCTTAACGCTGTCGTGGTGCTTATCCAAAATGGGTACAACAACGCTGCGCATGAGTTTCATATCGAGATTAAAATAGTAAACGGCAAACAGTGCTGCAAGCGTTGCTGTGCTTATGCCCATAATTTTTGCAATTACTTTCATGCTGCTGCTCCTTTCTTACCATCCCAGCTCATCGTCAAAATCGACGAGGGTCGGGTCTACGGGTTCTTCGTGCAGAACGCTCTGCATATACTGATTGACCACCTTGCGAGCTTCGTTCGTGGGAACTATGCGGCAGTCCATGAGCGAATGCGGCATCCATACGATGTCAAACTTATCGCGGTACTTGTGGAACTCCTCTTCAAGCAGACCCTGAGCGCCTGCCATGCCCTTGCAGCCGATATCGTCATACATGATTATCATGTCGCAATTGAACTTTTCCGCGGTTTCCCACATCTGCATGAGGTGGCGGTTGCCGCCGACGGTGTGAGTGCGCATGGGCGTTCTTGCGTGCCAGTCGGCAATGTCGCTCATCATGGTATCACGGTCGGTGGTGTCAACGATATTGTGACCGGTAAGAGAGTCCATGTTGATAACGGTCATGATGCCCCAGCAGTTATAAAGCCACTGAACGCCGTGGGCATAATAGGTCGAACCGCAGGACCACGCAAGTGCACGGTGGCGTGCATTCGGGAACGGATGAATATTCTTGCGCACGCACTTTTCAAAGACCTTGTTTATCTTTTTGTTTGCCTTCTTGAAGTACTTCGTGCCGCCCTGCTGATAGAAGTAGATACGGAACAGACCCTGAACAACTGAGTTGAGCGCGCCGTTATCGCTCTTTGCGTAGATATCCCAGCGGTTTAATGAGCCGCGGTTAAACTCGTTTGTGTCCTCGATGTGCTTTATAAACGCATTCCAGTCGAAGGGAACACCGAACTGCTCCTCAAGGAATTCAATTGCCGAGTAGACCTCGTGTACACCGAGCTCCTTGGTCGTGGGGTCATCGTACATGAGCGGTGAGGTGAACGGATGCACCGCCTTTTTGCCGTCATCGGACAGTGCGCGCCACATCGCGGTGTTATCCATCATGTTCGCATCGCAGGGGTTATTTGTTGTCAGCCAGCAATTGCCGATGTCGGGATACTCGCGGTCGACCGCGACGCCGACCTCGACCAGAGGCAGAGTGCACATATCGCCGGGAATGCCGCAGGCAACGGCCTGATCGACATAGTAGCAGCCGAGCTGCTTGCGCATGAGCGGCAGCATAAATGCTGCGTGCTGCTGCATATTTATCGCGTAAAATCCGGGGAATCCGAAGATTATGTGCTTGGGCAGAGTGTAGTCAAACGCCACTGTTACATCTGACCACTTAGTCTCACCGAGCTTGCGGTCTGCCCGAAGGCTCTTCCACAGGGTGTCGATCGAGTCGGAGATCATGCAGTCGAGCGCGTAGAGGTCTGCTCTGAGTGCCTCGCCGCGGTCACCCTCTATCCACTTATCGACCATCATCGGAGCCGCCAGATAAGCCGACAGCCAGCGGTATTTCCAAAAAGCCTTTGCAATGCGTATGGGGTCGTGCATGACGAATATAGCCATCTTGCCCCAGGTGCACAGCCATTTATAAAACGCAAATGCCGTATCCTTAACGCCTCGCCACTCGCGGCGGGCATAGAAGTTCGTACCCTCGATGTATCTCTGACCTATGTAATGGCAGGGCTCGTCGCCTTTGAGGAAATGCTCAAGGGTGCCGTACTGCTGCTTGATGCTTACTTTTCTTTTCCACATAGCTTTCCCCTCCTTTATTCTGCCTGAAGCTTCTTGATCTCAAGCGACTCGACGAACGCCTGGAATCTCGTGCGGAGCTGACCGGTGGCTGCGTTTGCATAGTCGCGTTCTATCTGACAGGTAGGTATCGCCGAGGGAACATTTATACCCTCCGCCAGCCACTTTGCCGCTATCGCTCTCTCGTAGCCCCAGTATTCGCAGAACTTCATGTTCTGAAGAATAATACCGTCGGCCTTGTATTCCTTGGCGATATCGTACAAGTAGTTTTTGCGTGAAATGATGCTCTCGGTACCCATTGTTCGCGGGCACTCGTTTATCCTCATATAATGCTCAGCCAACGCATCCAAGGGGTCCTGACCGGCGTTTACGATTATCTGCTCTCTGCCGGGCAGCGAACCGAAGCAGTAGCGGTCGGCAACGACCTGCGCTCCGCACATCTCAACAAGCTTCGTAAACTCCGGATCGTCTATCTCGGAGCCTGCGAGCATGACCCTGACCCTGTACTGCGGCTTTTCATCGGGCTTTCTGGTCTTTAGCTCCTCGAGGGTCTCACGCAGCTTGTCAACTATAAGATACTTCGGGCAAACCTGGCTCACAAGCTGAATGACATGGAACTCATAGCCCGTTATAGTCGGCACATCGAGCTTACGGAAGTTGCCTATCTCGGTTATAAGACGGCAGACCTCGTTGTGACGCTCGATAGCGTCCATAAGCTTTTCGTCGGAATAGTCAACGCCGTAGGTCTCTTTCATGGGAGCAATTATCTTCTTTTCGATCTGGCGGCGGAAGTATCCGGCATACCATTCGCCCTTTTTTGTGGGCATATCGATGCAGGCAAGGAAAAACTTTTCATTCGGAATGAGCTTGCAGTACTCAAAATACTGCTCCATGCGGTTCATGGTGGTGCAGCATTCCTGACCGATGAGCGCGGAAATAAAATTGTAGCCGCCTTCAAACGCACGCTCGAGAATACTCTTCGAATAAGGGCAGGAGCGATTTGTCATGTAGTATGTGGCAAGGTCGGGATTTGTGCAGCCGGGCGCTCTCAGTCTTACACCGAAGCAGCCCTCGATATCGAGAAGCGGCTCGGGTATGTACGAGCAGTTGTATGCAAGCGCGAGCTTGCCCTCGGAACACGCCTGCTTGACAAGCGCGTTGTTTGCCTCCTGAAGGAGGCTTTCAAAGTAGATAAGGTGCTTCAGATCTCTCATTATTTTCCCCCGTTTCTTTCAGCTTTGACTTGTTGCAGTCAAGTTGTTATTATTTTAGCACTTGCATCACCGAACTTCAATTTATTTATACCTTTTCGACATAATGTCCATTATCTTTTGCGAATTTTGTGCAGATTAACAACAAGGATTTGTAACAATACTTCCACATTATGTACTTAGTTTAAAAAAGACCGCAGTTGAGAGTTTAATCCCAACTGCGGTCTTGCTTCAATTTACGGATTTCTTATCATTCTGTATCCGACGCCGATGTGCGTCTGAATGTAGCGGGGCTCGGAGGGGGTTTTCTCCAGCTTTTTGCGCAGCGTCACCATGAACACGCGCAGCGACTTCACATCCGACTTCGTCGGATTGCCCCATATCTCGCGCAGGATGTAGTTGTGCGTAAGCACCTTGCCGGTGTTTTTTGCAAGCAGCACGAGCAGTTTGTACTCGATGGGTGTGAGGTGTATCTCATTTCCGTCAAGATATACGCAGCCGGCGGCGTAATCGATGCGCAAACCGCCGTTTTCGTAAACGCTCGACTCTTCGCTCAGGCGCTGCCTGTCGTAGCGCACACGCCGTAAAGCCACTCTGAGCCTCGCCAGCAGCTCATCAACCGAAAAGGGCTTTGTCAAATAATCGTCCGCGCCGGCATCGAGGGCGGCGACCTTATCGGCATCCTCGCTTCTTGCAGATACCACGATTATCGGCATATTGCTCCATGCCCGAATCTTATTTATTACCTCAATGCCGTCGGTATCCGGCAAACCGAGGTCGAGTATCATGACCTCCGGCTTATACGACAGTGCTTCCATGATCGCGCCGGCGCCGGTTTTTGCTATGCGGTACTGGTAGCCCTGCGACTCCATCGTCGCCATCATGAGCTTTGCGACCGCATTGTCGTCCTCAACGACCAATATCTGCGCTTTGTTCATCGCTTATCACCTCCGGTAAGCTGAAAGTAAACACCGCTCCGTGCGGCTGCGCGTCACCGATGGAAATGCTTCCGCCGTGAGCCGTGATTATACTCTTGCACAGGGCAAGTCCGAGACCGAGCCCGCGGCGGCTGTCTCCTGTCTTGGCTTCCGTGTAGAATATATCAAAAATCCTGCTTTTCGATTCATCGGCTATGCCCGGGCCGTTGTCCGCCACCGAGATGAGAACGCAGCCCTCGCCGCGTTTTGCGCTGACGCAAATCTCGGAGCCCTCGGGCGTGTATTTGACCGCATTGTTTACAAGATTTATTATAACCTGCGCGATTAGTCTGGCATCCATGTACGCCATGAGATAATCGTCATCTATCGAGGTTTTTATCGTGTGCTTTGCGCTGTTGCGGTCAATGTGCGTCAGCGCATCGTCTATCACCTCGCCAACAAGCTCGGGCTCAAGCCCGGTGAGCTTGTCCTTGCCCTCTATGCGCGTTATGCTGAGCAGATTTTCAACAAGCCTGATGAGCCACTCGGAATCATCGCGTATCGAGCGCAGCAGCTCCATGCGCTTTTCCTCGCTCATGTCGCTGACCATCAAAAGCGACGCACTGCCCGATATACCGGTAAGCGGTGTGCGCAGGTCGTGGGATATTGAGCGCAGCAGATTTGCCCTTAACTCCTGTGCCCTCGCTTTTTCCTCCATCTCACGCTTGGCAAGCTTATATCTCTCATTTTCGAGCATAATGCCGCACTCGTCAAGAATAGCCACCGTGAGCGATTTTGAATAGCTTTCGCGCTCAGGCTGCCCGTTCATGGCAAAGCACACGACCGCCGAAACGGTATCCGAGCTGCGTATCGCCATGTAAAGTCCCTTTGCCTCGGAACATCTCCCCGTGCCGCAGCCGGTGCCGTGGCCGCTGCGCAAAGCCTCCTGCGCCGCCGCCAGTTCAACAGGCGCAAGGTATGATTCAAAGCCATCGCCGTCAACATTAGGAAACATCATCGGCTGCCCCAGAACACCGTCCTTAGCCGGAAATATCATGATACTCTTACCGGACAGCTTGCCGAGCTGAGTCGCCGCAAAGGATAGTATCTGCTCCTCGCTCTCCGCCTTCTGTATTCTCTGGCTGGTCTCCAGAAGTATCTCCGTGCGGTAGGAATGCTGCGCCTTGAGCCGCGCCTGCCGCTTTAACTGCGTAGTGAGCGAGGATATAAAAATCGCCGCGACAAACATTATGACAAAGGTCGCCATTTCGCTGGGATCGGCAGAAAGAGAATACAGGGGCACAAACAGGAAGTTGAAAACAAACACGGATATAATTGCCGCCGAAATACTGTAAAAGCGTCCTGCGGTCGACATCGCTATACACAAAACGGCAAGAATGTACAGGGTAATGACATTCGCCGTGGAAAAGCCCATTTCGGTGAACAGCAGTCCGCCGAGCGTTGCCGCCGTGAGCAGTCCGAGGGTCTTAAGCACATCGGCAAGGCTGAATTGTTCCTGCGAAAAGCTCAGCCTCCGCGCCTTCTCCGATGGTGTCGTCTTATCGGGAATTATAAAAATGTCGATATCGGGCGCAAGTTCATTGAGCCTGTCTATAAGGGTCTTTTTTCTAAACAGCGAGGGGTGCGTCGGACTTTTTCCCAGCACTATTTTTGTTGAGCCGCTGACCCTCGCATATTCGGCAATCTGCGTTGCGGCATCCTCACCGTAAAGCCTTGTGACCTTTGCGCCGAGCCTGTGGGCAAGGCGGAAGTTTGCCTCAAGGCGGGTCTTTGCCTCCTGCCCATGCTCGGCAAAATCGGGTGGCTCGACATACAGTGCCGTCAGCTTGCCGCCGTATGCCTCAGCCATTTTTGCCGCCGCTTTTATGACCTTTGCGTTTGACGGTGCTCCCGACAGGCACACAAGTATCTGCTCCATGCTCCTCACCTCTTTGCGCTATTTTAACACATCAGCTCCCAAACGCAAAGCATAAAAACGCCGCTGTGCCGTCTTAATGCAATTTTAATGCCGTTTTTGATGTTCTAATCCCATTTATATGCCGCCGGTGCTATATTTTTAAATTGAAAGAGGGCGAAGCAATGAGAATTGTAATAGTCGGATGCGGCAAGATAGGCAAAAGCATTCTTAAAAACCTGACCGAGGAGGGGCACTCGGTCTGCGTGATTGACTCCGACCCCAAGGTGGTGCGCAGCATAAGCGATGACTACGATGTCATGGCAATTTGCGCTTCGGGAACGGACATCGAAGCTCTCAGGCGTGTAGATGTGCAGTCTGCCGAGCTTTTCATCGCTGCCTCCGGCAACGACGACATCAATATGTTAAGCTGCTTTTTTGCACACAGTCTCGGTACTCAGCACACTGTTGCACGGCTCAGCGGCTTTGAGCATTCTGACAGTGCCGACTTTATTAAGCGCTGTCTTGATGTGTCCATGGTGATAGATCCCGAACGCCTGACCTCACAGGCGATATTCAACACGCTGAAGCTTTCGTCTGCCGTCAGAGTGGAGAGCTTTACGCGTCATTTGTTTGAGATGGTAGAGCTGTGCGTAAAGCCCGACAGCGTGCTTGACGGTGTCTCGCTCGCAGGACTGCGCGAGAAGGTCGATGCGGATTTTCTCATATGCTGCATTCTTCGCGATAAGATAACCTACATTCCCGACGGCAGCTTTGTGCTCCATGCCGGTGACAGAATCGGTCTGCTTGCAGCCTCTGATGATATGCAAAAGCTGCTCAATCGCTTCGGTGTAGTCAAAAAAAGCACTAAAAATGTCATGATACTCGGTGCAAGCCGCATCGCGCAGGACCTTGCCGAAAGGCTCAGCCACAGCGGTCACAGGGTCAAGATAATCGAAAAGGACAACGACCGCTGTCACGAGGTCAGCGGAACGCTGCCTCGCTCGGTAAGCGTGATATATGGCAACGGCAGCCGTCACGAGCTGCTTGACGCAGAGGGTATTGACGATACCGACGCTTTCGTGTCGCTAACCGGCATGGATGAAGAGAACATCCTCAGTTCGTTTTATGCCTCGGCTAAAAATGTGCCGAAGGTGATAGCCAAGGTCAATCAGGCAGGCTTTGCCGATATAAGCGGTCGGCTTGGGCTTGACTGCGTGGTGTCACCCAGTCGCATTGCCGCAGATATCGTGACCCAGTACGCAAGGTCGCTTAGCAATTCCGCCGGCAGCAGCGTTGAAACGCTGTACAGTCTGATGGACGGCAGTGTCGAGGCTCTGGAATTCGTTGTTTCTCCCGATTTTCCGAAGCTCGGCGTAGACCTCCTTCACCTTAACACCAAACCGGGTATTCTTATTGCGGGCATTATCCGCGGAAGCAAAACCATCATTCCGAAAGGCAGCGATGCTGTTTTCCCGGACGACAGGGTCATTGTTATTGCCGCAGGTGCAAAGCTCTGCGATCTGTCTGATATATTGCTATGAACTATAAATCAGTTTTCAACATAATAGGAAAAGTGCTTTTGCTTGAAGCCGTGCTCTTGCTTCTTGCATTCGGCGTTTCCGTCATATACGGCGAAAAGTGTGCCTCGGATTTTGTGCTGAGCGCCGCTGCCGCCGCAATTTTGGGTGCTGTGATGCACTTTCCGACCAAAAACGGAAGAAAATCGCTTTCCGTGCGCGACAGTCTCGCCGTTGCCGCGCTGACATGGCTTTTTGCCTCGCTCGTCGGCTGTATGCCGTTTATGACCAGCGGAGAGATTTCATATTTCCCCGACGCATTTTTTGAGACCGTCAGCGGCTTTACAACGACGGGTGCCTCGATACTCACCGATGTTGAGAGCATGAGTCGCGGGCTTTTGTTCTGGCGAAGCTTCACCCATTGGCTGGGCGGCATGGGCATTCTTGTGCTGATAACGGCCATTGCCGACGGCAGCGGCAACGGCTCAACGAACATTCTCAAGGCAGAGATGCCCGGGCACTCGCTGGACAAGTTCACTCCGAAGGCAAAAAACAACGCAAAGCTGCTTTACGGCATTTATATTGCTCTGACGCTTCTTGAAACCGTCCTGCTCGCGGCAGGCGGTATGCCGATATTCGATAGCGTCGTACACGCGCTCGGCACAGCCGGTACCGGCGGCTTCGGCATAAAGTCAGACAGCATCACCTCGTACAGCGCATATCTGCAATGGGTCATAACCGTATTTATGCTGCTGTTCGGCGTCAGCTTTAACCTCTACTGCCTTTTGCTCATGCGCAGATGGCGCGAGGCAGTCTCCTCAAACGAGCTTAAATGCTACCTCGGCATTTACATTGCCGCCTGCGTAATAGTTTTCATTAACATTTACCCGATTTACAACAGCTTTTCCGATGTTCTGCGCCTGTCGGCATTCCAGACGGCATCTATAATCACGACCACAGGCTATGCCACGGCGGATTTTAACACATGGCCGCAGCTTTCAAAGGCGGTGCTGTTTATTCTGATGTTCTGCGGAGGCTGCATGGGCTCAACGGCAGGCGGACTTAAAATGTCGCGTATAACGGTGCTGCTGCAGATCTGTGCAAACGAACTTCGTCGCAGCATTAGTCCCAGAGCGGTAAACTCCGTAAAGCTCAACGGCACGGTGCTCACCACCGAGCAGGAGCGAGGGGTTTTGAGTTACCTCACCCTTTATATACTGATCATCATCGGAACATTTCTCATTGTCAGCATTGGCGGTTTAGGCATCGAGGAGGACTTCACCGCAGCGGTATCCTGCGTCAACAACATCGGGCCCGGCTTCGGTCTGATAGGCCCTGCCGGCAGCTACGCGGTATATTCAGGCTTTTCAAAGATAGTTCTTTCCTTCGCAATGCTCATAGGAAGGCTCGAAATTTACCCTCTTCTTTCTCTTCTGATGCTCGGTTCAAGGAGGTAATACCACGGAAGATCTGATGCTTATAATCGGTCTGATACTTTTGTTTGTCGGCGGATTTTTGGCAATTTACCTGCTATACCGTCAAAAATCAAGCGCAAAAAGCCTTCCAAGCGTCGCAAAAAATAGTTAAAAATAGTTTAAGATACAAAAAAGCACCCTGATGGGTGCTTTTTTGTATCTTATCTTTCTTCTCGGAAGTACGGAAGTCCGAGGCTCATCGGGGGCTGATCCTCCTTGCGGCTTCTGACGCTTGTTATGACGAGCACGATGATGGTGACGACATAGGGTGCCATCTTGTATATCTCGTTTATGGCAAGGTCTGTGCCGGTGGGGATGTAGACATTCAGGATGTACAGGCCGCCGAAGATTATCGAAGCGAAGATGCTGATATTCGGACGCCATATCGTGAATATAACAAGTGCGATTGCAAGCCAGCCTCTGTCGCCGAAGGCGTTATTCGACCAAACGCCGCAGGCATAGTCCATGACATAGTACAGACCGCCCAGACCGGCAATAATAGAGCCTACGATGGTGGCAACATACTTGTACTTAATTACATCTATACCTGCCGCATCGGCGGTTGCGGGGCTTTCGCCGACTGCACGGAGCTGAAGTCCGGGGCGGGTCTTATCGAGGAAGCAGGATGCAAGAATTGCCATGATTATCGCTGCATACGCAAGGAAGCTGTAATTTAAGAAAATCTTGCCGAACCAGCCGAGATCCCCGGCGAAGGGCAGCGTGCGGCTGAAAACATTGCTTGTCTTGGTCAGAACTACGGAGGGGACATCGATATTTACGAGTTTAATAAGCGAGCCGCCGAAGAAGTTGCCGATGCCGATGCCGAAGGTGGTCATTGCAAGACCGGTGACATTCTGATTTGCACGCAGAGTTACCGTGAGAAAGCAGTACAAAAGTCCCATGAGTGCCGAGCCTAATATGCAGCACAACAGGGGTATTGCTATCGTGAGGAAGGTGTTCATCTCCGCTCCGGAATTTTCGTACAAAAACGCGCCGATTACGCCGCAGATGCCGCCGACATACATAACTCCGGCAGTACCGAGGTTTAAATTACCGCTTTTTTCGGTTATCGTTTCGCCTACGCAGCCGAACATGAGAGGTATGCCCTGCATCACGGCTCGGGGAATGAAGGATACGATATCAAACATTTTCGCTTACCTCCCTGTTCTTTTTGCGGAAGGAAATCTTGTACTGCACAAAGAATTCGCTGCCGATGATGAAGAATATCAAAACTCCGGTGAGGATATCGCCGAAGGACTGATTAAGTCCGCAGCTCGACGCAAGCTGATTTGCGCCCGAGCCCATGAAGATAAGCAGCGCACTGGTGAGAATCATGACAACGGGGTTAAACGCCGCAAGCCACGATACCATGACCGCCGTGAAGCCCTGACCGCCGACAAGCGAGGTGGAAACGGTGTGGTGGATGCCGCCGACGAGCAGCAGTCCTGCCAGACCGCAGATGGCACCGCTAAACAGCATGGTGCGAATGATAACGCGGGGCACCTTGATGCCGATGTAGCGTGCGGTGCGCTCGCTCTCGCCGACGACGGCGATCTCATAGCCGTGCTTGGTGTAGTTTAAATAGAAGTACACAACCGCCGTCATCAAAACGGCAACGAGGATAACGAGCAGGTACTTGTTGCCAAGCTCGGGAAGCCAACCTGCCATGCTGCTCTGATTGATAACGCCTATCGTGCAGGAGCCGACCGGGTTTTCCCACTTGACGCAGAAGTATGCAACTATCTGAGTTGCAACATAGTTCATCATGAGGGTGAACAGCGTTTCGTTGGTGTTAAACTTTGCCTTGAAGAACGCGGGTATTCCTGCCCAGAGTGCGCCGGCAGCAATTGCACTTACTATCATGCAAAGGATGATAACATTGCTTGACACCTTGTCGCCGAGCAGCACCATGCAGGCTGCCGCCGCCATTGCGCCGGCAAGCACCTGACCCTCTGCGCCGAGGTTCCAGCAGTGCATCTTGAACGCCGGAGTGACGGCGAGGGATATGATGAGCAAAATCGCGGTGTTCTGGAGGAATATCCACAGCTTGCGCTCAGTACCGAACGAGCCGTTTATAAACGCCGAAAAGACGGCAAAGGGATCGGTGCCGGTGGTTGCCATTGTAATGACGGCGCAGACTATTATTGCAATAACGATCGCCGCAAGCCGTATGGCAAGGCTTTTTTTGCGGCTTACTGCGCCGCGCTTTGATATCTGTATCATTCGCTTGCACCTCCGAGCTTCGTCATCATCATGCCCACACCGCGCTTTGTTGCGCCTCTGCCGGGAACAATGCCGCTGACCTTGCCGCCGCACAGAACGAGAATGCGGTCTGCCAGCTCAAGCAAAACATCGAGATCCTCGCCGACATACACAACGGCAACGCCCTTCTGCTTCTGACGGTTTATCAAATCGTAAATCGTGTAAGACGAGTTAATGTCAAGGCCGCGTACGGCATAAGCGGTAAGCAGTACCGTGGGTGCAAAGGATATTTCGCGGCCGACAAGCACCTTCTGGACGTTGCCGCCGGAGAGTCTGCGAATGGGGGTGGATACACCCGGGGTGTTGACCTCAAGCTCCTCAACAACGGTTTCCGCCAGTGCCTTGGGGCTTTTTCGGTCGGTGAAAATGGATTTGCCGCGTCTGAAAGAGCGCAACATCATGTTCTGCGACAGGTCCATGTTGCCGACAAGTCCCATGCCGAGTCTGTCCTCGGGAACGAAGGAGAGCGCAACGCCCATTTCGTTAATCTCAAGAGGATCCTTGCCTAAAAGCTCCTCTTTTTCGCCGTCGTCGTTGATATAACAGATGCTGCCCGCCTCGGTGGGCTGGAGGCCCGCTATCGCCTCGAGCAGCTCCTTCTGACCGCAGCCGGAAATACCCGCAATGCCGAGAATCTCGCCGGAATAGGCGGTAAAGGAAACATCGTCAAGCTTCAGAATGCCGTCCATGCTGCGCACGGTAAGACCCTTGACCTCGATTCGGGGCTTGGGATCGACGGGCTCGGGGCGGTCAATATTTAATGTGACCGCATGACCGACCATCATGTTGGTCATTTCCTGCGCATCGGTTTCCTTTGTCAGCATATCGCCGACAAACTGCCCGTGGCGTAGTATCGCAACTCGGTCGGATATTGCCTCGACCTCGTGCATCTTGTGGGTGATTATAACTATCGCCTTGCCGTCGTCGCGCATATTGCGTAAAACGGCAAAGAGCTTGTCCGTTTCCTGCGGAGTGAGAACTGCGGTGGGTTCGTCAAGAATGAGGATATCCGCACCTCGGTAAAGAACCTTGACTATCTCAACCGTCTGCTTCTGCGAAACGGACATATCGTATATCTTCTGATTGGGGTCAACCTCAAAGCCGTACCTGTCGCAAATTGCTTTGACGCGCTCGGCGACCGCCTTGAGGTCAAACTTTTCTTTCAGACCGAGAGTGATGTTCTCGGCGGCGGTTAGCACATCAACGAGCTTGAAGTGCTGATGGATCATGCCGATACCGAGGTCAAAGGCATCCTTCGGCGAACGGATGGAAACGGGCTTTTCGTCAACGAAAATCTCTCCCTCATCGGGAAAGTAGATGCCCGAGAGCATATTCATAAGCGTTGTCTTGCCGCTGCCGTTTTCACCGAGCAGAGCAAGCACCTCGCCGCGGTAGATATCGAGCCAGACTTTGTCGTTTGCCAGAACGGAGCCGAAACGCTTCGTTATATCACGCATTTTTACGGTTGGGGTTCTTTTTTCCACTGTGCTTTCTCCTTTTTACACAAGTAGGCTGGACAGAGCTTCTTTTCATCCGGGCAAGGCTGAATTTTTCCGTTTCAACGCTGCCCGGGTGGAAAGAGTACCCGTCAGATATTAGGCGAAGAAAGCCCTGCGTAAGATGCAGGGCTTTCTCATTAAATTTATATCGGATTACTTGAGGATCTCGATGCCGTCGATGTCGATATCGAAGTAGGGAGCGGAGCGGTCAACGGACTCGGTGAATACGCCGTCCTTGATGCACTCGTGGCCCTTGAAGAACTCGTTCTCGTAGGTGGTGAGGGTCTTGCCGCCGACAGTCCAGGTATCGGTTGCGAAAACCTTGATGCTGCCGTCCTTGATGCCGGCTTCGACTTCTGCGAGCTTGTCTGCGGTGCCTTCTGCAGCAACCTTGGTGTTGAGCTCGGTCAGGGCAACGCTGCCGTCGCCGATGTGGCCAACCCAGTCGGTGTCATAGTTCTCGCCTGCCTGAACAGCCTTGATTGCATAGGTGAAGTAAGGAGTCCAGTCGATGCGGGAGGAGATGATATAGGTGTTGGGGCAAGCTTCCTGAGTTGAGCCGTTGTAGGAAACATTGGGAACGCCTGCGGTCTCGCAAGCATTGGGTGCGCCCATGGAGTCGGCGTGCTGGCTGATGAGGACGCAGCCGCTCTTGATGAGGGACTGTGCGCTTTCCATTTCAGCGGTCTCATCGTACCAGGAGCCGGTGAAGACGACCTTCATGGTGACAGAGGGGCATACGGACTTTGCGCCGAGATAGAAGGAGGTGTAACCGGACTTGACTTCTGCGTAGGGCATTGCGCCGACATAGCCGATGACTGCCTTATCTGCGGTGATATCGCCATTTGCGATCATCTCGTTGAGCTTGAGGCCTGCTGCAACACCTGCAATGTAACGGCCTTCATAGATGCTTGCGAATGCGTTGTGGAAGTTTGCAACATTGTCGTTGAGTGCGGTATCGCCGGTGCAGGAGGTGAACTGAACCTCGGGGAATTCCTTTGCGGCCTGGAGAATGTAAGGCTGATGGCCGTAGCTGTCTGAGAAGATGACATCGCAGCCGTTATCGGCAAGCTCAGCAGCTGCGTCGTAAGCAGCCTGGCTCTCTGCGATGTTGGTCTTGATCTCGTACTCAACGCCGGCAGTCTCACAAGCTGCCTTAAAAGCGTTAATGAAGTTTGCGTCGTAGCCGGAGTTTTCGTCATGCAGGCAGATGAGGCCGGCCTTGATCTTTGCGGTCTCGCCTTCGTCTTTCTTTTCGGTGTCGTTGCCGCCGCAGGCGCACAGTGCAAGCACCATGACGAGTGCGAGGAGCATTGCGGTAAACTTCTTCATCTTCGGTTATCCTCCAATAAAATCATTTATTATCAAATTTCCTCCCGGAAATTTTGATACAAAAATAAACCGGTCACAAAAGATATGTGTGACCGGCGAAAATACCTAAGAAAAGGGAGACAGTGCTTCTTCCTTTTTATCAATACTTCGATAGTCCGGTCATTTACGGCGTCCGGGTAGAGACTTCAAATCCATATCATTTGCTATATATCGAAATTGTTAACTTCTGATTTAAGAATATCAAGAGCGGCTTGAGAAGTCAAGCCCTGTTTTAGACAAGTTTAATATTTTTTCTTCTTTATTTTTGTGAAACTTGCCATTATTCTCCGCAGAATTCAATGCTGTCATCGCTCATGGAGGCGATTTTCGCAAGGGATTCAATGCGCATACCCTCGGCTCTGAGCCTTGCTCCGCCGGGCTGGAACGCCTTTTCAACGGCAATCGCTGCACCGACAACGCTTGCACCCGACTGCCCCACAATTGATCTGAGTCCCTCAAGAGCTGCGCCGTTTGCAAGAAAATCGTCAACGATGAGAACCCTGTCCTCCGGATTGAGGTAAGCCTTGGACACAATGACCGTGTGGTCGGTGCCGTGGGTGTAGGAATGCACGGGTGCGGTGTAAAGATCGTCGGAAACATTGCTCGACTTGCTCTTTTTTGCGAACACCACGGGACATTCAAACAGATACCCTGTCAGCACCGCAAGACCGATGCCGGAGGCCTCAATCGTCAGCACCTTGTTTACCATTTCGCCCGAATAAAGCCTTTTTATCTCCTGCGCCATGGCGTAGCAGAGCTTGGGGTCTATCTGATGATTCAAAAAGCTGTCGACCTTGAGAACATTGCCGGGTTTGATTTTTCCGTCCTTTTTTATGCGCTCTATGAGCTCCTGCATTTTCATCACTCCCATCCGAGATGCTTTCATTTTAGCGAATGATGCCGAATTTCGCAATACCGAGTTTTGTCAATCTTTTATAATTTCGTGCTCTTAATTTGTTCAACTCTTACAAACCCGCTCAAAAGCTTTGCCTTTGCACCGCAAAGCTGATATTATTATTGGGTAAATCAAAAAAATAGGAGCATTCATATGGACGACCTTAAAACAAGGAAAAGAAACCTGATCATGTTCCCCCTCGGCACAGTCGGCCGTGACATGGTGTATTTCCTGTTCACGAGCTGCATTATGACATTTGTTCTCTTCACCCGCGACCTCACCAACGCACAGTTCGGTGCGATAACCGCAATCGTTGTCGCGGCAAGAATTTTCGACGCGCTGAACGACCCCATCATGGGCAACATCATCGAGCGTACACGCACACGCTGGGGCAAGTTCAAGCCCTGGCTCGTCATCGGCATAATCTCCACCTCCGTGGTCGTGTACCTTGCGTTTAACACCGATTTGCAGGGCTGGAGCTTCGTATGGTTCTTCGGTATCATCTACTTCATGTATTCGATAACCTACACCATGCACGACATCTCCTACTGGGGCATGATTCCGGCACTGTCCTCCGACGCTGACGCACGCAATCAGTTTACTTCCAGAGCAACCCTTTTTGCAGGTATCGGCGGAACGATAGCCAGCGTGCTTATCCCGATGTTCACCATCGGTCAGAATGCCGTAGGCGGCAGCACCACCACCGCCTACGGTGTTATCTCCCTCGTTGTTTGTATTCTTGCCCCGCTGTTTTTGTGCTTCACCATCTTCGGTGTGCGCGAAAGACGCGAATACAACG